>Ga0056106_100144_pt1 | contig 12348 bp, 8 predicted proteins | sample WorMetcrassitun1_FD_77012 | JGI IMG/M metagenome (GOLD analysis project Ga0056106, IMG submission 77012) | Marine gutless worms symbiont microbial communities from Max Planck institute for Marine Microbiology, Germany - Olavius crassitunicatus.1 ... | reverse complement strand
GCCAAACAAATTATAACAGAAGAACATGTGAAGCTCAATTATTTCAATATATTACGACCTTTTTTATCGTCAAATTCGTCATCTGACCTACAAATCTGATCTGAGTTTTGCAAGAGGCTCAGCTGTTTCATTAATGTCTTAGCGTTGCTGAGATAAGGTTCAAGCAACGATAAGGTAATCAAATCAATGCCGAAATCGTTTATCGAATCACCTTGCAACCACTTTCGTGATATGAGAAAATTGACTATGGAAGTAGCTTGTTTGATGTCGCAACCGATCCTGAATAAACATTGGAGGTGACCATGAAACAGATACGAGATATCAGACGCGTTGTAACCCCCATCGATTTTTCTGATAATTCCCGCCTTATCGCCGACTCATCCATTTTCCTGGCCAGTAAATACGGCGCCTCGATTTATTTGGTATTTGTTGTCCAGAATTTTGAAGATTACTCTGGTCTTTTTGTACCCCAGACGCATGTCCCAAACCTTGAAGAAGAATTAATGGCTGGAGCCGAGGAGCGAATGGACGAATTTGCCGAAGAGTTGGCTGGAGTCATTGCTCAGTTTGGCGTCAAAGAGATCAGCCATAAAGTTCTGATGGGAGACGTCGGCGAACAGATCGTCGATTATGCTACTGAAGTTCAAGCGGACATGATCATTATGGGTACTCACGGCTATAAAGGGCTTGAGAAAATCATGTTCGGCAGTGTCGCCGATAAAGTTGTCCGCTCAGCCCTGTGCCCGGTAACGACGATCAACCCATATACCTGCTGCAGCTGGGACGATTAACCTGAAAATTTGAAGAGTCGATACGACCTACTATCCTGCGTCGCTTTTGGGTGAGGCATATCACCCATATAGCCTCCCCCAAGTCTTCTTATCTAGCAGGCCACCTCAACTCGTCAAAGCACTTCAGGTAAAAGAATTCTTGCCCTGTGGCTGCTACAGGCACGAGGCGGAATGGTAAGCTCTTCTAGACGTATCTTTTTGCCGGTGGATATGTATGATCTCTTTTGTCTGACTGCCGCCTAATTCACCAGTTTTATTACATTTCTACTTGACTTCTTGCGTCTGCTCCATAGAGTTTTCGTTGGTCTTTTAAACTAATTGTATCGGCTCTAATTCTGACAAACATCAAGTTCAGAGCTGATGACTTTTTAAAATCCAATCAACGATCACCTAAAGGGAGAAGCACATGTTGAAAAAAGAAGTGGCCAAAGCTCTGAACGAGCAGATCAATACAGAGATCCTTTCTGCGTATCTCTATATGGCTATGTCGTCATATACCAATGACCTTGTTCTCAAGGGTTTTGCCAACTGGTTCATGGTCCAGTATCACGAAGAAATGTATCATGCCATGAAGATGTATGATTATGTGCAGAGTCAGGGGGAGTCAGTCATCCTCAAGGCCGTTGAGGCACCGACCACCATCTTTGAATCTCCGCTGGATACCTTTGAGAAGACCCTGGAGCATGAGCAGACGGTCACCCGGGCAATCAATGATCTGATGGATCTGGCAACCGAGCATAAAGACCATGCCACTAAAATCTTTCTCGAGTGGTATGTTACTGAACAGGTAGAGGAAGAGGATACTGCCGGCGATATGATTGCCCAGTTAAAAATGATCGGCAACGATGCCCATGCGCTGCTGATGATGGACAGGGAACTTGCCGCCCGTGTAGTCGGTGTACCGGTTGATTTCAGTAAAGGTGTGCAACAGGCTGAGGCCTAAGTTTTCCATAAACACGAAGTATAATCAGCGCAGAAAAGAAACCGGAAATGACTGCAGTCAACGACCACCATCAGGTTGCCTGTCATTTCTGGGATCAGGAACAATAAAGTCTCTGTAAATAACCTTCAAGGCAGCCTATCTTTTTATAACACCATATAAACCATGGGGATCTTGCCGGCTGGTGCCGCTGGTATCGAGTTGTAGCAGCTTGGTAATATTGCAGTGGGGAAGCAGGTAGAACACAAGCGATGACCTTCCGTGGGACCCTGCCGGGAAATGCCCTTCAATTAACTCACTCCACTGATCCAAATATTTGTGGCTGGTCGGTAAAAGATTGTCTGTGGAATCTCCGGACAGCGAATCTGAGCCGATAAGGCGGTTAAGGTCCTCAGCGATAGACCCTCTTACCTCTACTGCATCCCTGTGAAAATCTTTGATTCTGGCGGCAACGTATTTGGGGCTGGCCTCGATACGGTCGGGCAGTGGCAGTTCAAGAACAGGAACAGGAGCATGATCATTTGTCTTCTCGAATTCGTTAATCAGCTGATCCGAGCTGTCGACCGAGGAGGCAATAAATAACGATATGTCTGGAATCGGTGCCGTCCGCATAAGCTTAAGCCAGGACCTGAATCGCATTTTCATTTCCTGGGGACGGGCGCTGTTCAACCTGGCCGTTATCTGCTCAAGTTCGGAAAAAGAATCTGTCTCATCCGGACCGGTTCCTCCCTTAAGTGAGCGATACATTTCCAGTTCCTGGCTATCGAGGAGTTGGAGTTCCTCATTCAGTTCTGCTTCCTCTTTCTGTAGTATCTCTGCCACGGCCAGGACCAGACGGGCCTGCCAGAGATCGAGTTTATCCTCACCGTCTTTTGCCGGTACCGCAGCGTCACTTCCGAGCAGAGAAGAGATTATCTGATACCGCTTTTCCCGGTTTGACATATCTTTCTTCGAAGACATCGCTGCCATGGTTAAGGAGGAAAGCTGGGCAGCATAATCATCCTTGCGAAACTCAATATCATGAATCAGCCGTTGGAAGCGGTCCCGATCTTCCCCCAGCGGTGCCGGAGTATGGGCTTGACAGAGGCCGTTGCTAATGAATATAGCGCCGTCGTTTTCTGTCTCAACACCTTCTGTTTCCACCGGTTGCAGGTAGTAAACCGGGGTTGAAAACAGCAGAAGTGGGAACTGCCGGTAACTGAAAATATCAGTGTCCTGAAAAACGAGGCTCGGGTATAGTGACTTCATATGGAAAATATTAAGGAAAAGATTCGTTTTACTGTTTCAGCGCTGCTCTATTTTTTATTCAATCTGCGTATTGGCAGCGATGTATCATCAACGATTGAAGCAACGGCCTGGCAGATTCTGCAAACGGCACCATACGTTGCCGGTTTAACTTACCTGATAGTCTCTGTTTTACAGTATATGGGCGACGGTTCTAAATTACCATGGGATCGAAGATTACGCCTCTTTCTTGCGATCGGCATTATTGGAGGATTGATTCTTGCTATCTGGGAATATGGTGGAGTTGAGTTTAACTGATTTGCATACCAGCTCCATGCAGCATCCCTATCGCTTTTACTTCGGACACATTAAATGGCACCATTGTTGTTGTCAATCGGCTGTGTTATCGCCGGTTCAGGAAAATATAAGTGTAACAGAATCCAGCGGCACCTTCTCCTTCCGGTAATAGTCATCGTTTAATGTTCTTCCTGCACAATTCAAATCGAACTGAAAGACTTGCCGAACAATTGGCTGCTGTCATTACCGATACGGGTGGCCACAACCTGTTTGAAAAGGCGATATTTCTGGTCCAGAGCCGGGAAATGGAGCGCATGCTCAGCCAGTTTCTGGCGGACCAATTCGGGGTCTGGGGCAACAGCAAATATCTTCTGCCGATGCAGTTTATTGAGTACATCTGTAATTTACTGGAGGTAAATCTCGACAATTCACCATTCGATAGATCGATTCTGATCTGGCGTCTGGAGAGGCTGCTTCGTGATCTGGAAGAGTCGGCCATGGAGCCGATCAGATCCTATCTGTCCGGAGAGCAGTCCGAGGTTAAGCGCTATCAACTGGCCCGGAAGATTGCCCACCTGTTCGACCAGTATCAGATGATGCGTCCTCAACTGATCCAGTCCTGGGATCAGGGAAATTGTTTCGGTGATGGTGGCGCTGAAAACGCTGAAAACGCCGAAATCTGGCAGATGCATCTGTGGAGAAAGCTCAGAGAAGAAGACAAGGGCAATCATCGCGGTGAAATTATCAGGGCTTTGATAAAGCACCTGAGCACTAGTAAGTACCAGCATAGAGGTGAACTTAAACGAATTTTTGTCTTCGGGCTGCACACCTTGCCGCCATTATTTCTTGCCGTTTTAAGAACGCTGTCGATCGAGGCCGATATTCATCTGTTTCTGCTTACGCCCTGCCGGCAATACTGGGGAGATATGGAAACCCGCAAGGCCCGTCTGCATCGGTTGCCGGAAGAAGAGCAAATGGGGATAAGACTGGAGACCTACCATCCTCTATTGTCCAGTCTGGGCCGTCAGGGTGCTGATTTTCAATATCTGCTGCTCGAATATGTCGAAGAGATGCAAGACGGACCGGAACTGTTCGTTTGTAACGGCGACCGGGGTGAGAAATTGCTGCTGCAACGGCTTCAGGACGATCTGCTTGAAGGTCGCTTTGAAAAGAACCCTGGTTCGATTGCTGAAGGAGATGACTCAATTAAAATCGTTTCCTGTCATTCCCGGATGCGTGAGGCAGCAGTTGTCAAAGATTATATACTCAATTGGTTGATGGAAGACCAGGATTTGGGGCTCCACGATATTGTTGTTATGGCACCTGATATCCAGCTGTATGCAGATATTATTCCCGCCCTCTTCGACGACATTGCCCATGATATCAGTGATTGCCGAAAACGCCGCGATAATCGCTATTTCGAGATCTTTTCCCAATTCCTGGGATTGTTTTTTCGAAGATACTCCGGGCCGGAGCTGGTAAGTCTTTTAGAACAGCCGGAAGTGAGCAGTAATTTCTCCATATCGGCAAACGATATTGAACTCATCAAAAGGTGGCTCAACCATGTCGGTATCAGCTGGGGATTGTCAGAAGAACAGCGGCGACAGGACGGTTTGTTCGAATTTGATTCGGGAACCTGGCTGAATGGGCTCGAGCGGATGCTGCTTGGTCTGGCTGCTGGATCCAGGGAAGAAATAGATACTATCGTTCCCTACCTTGAGGTTGAAGGAAGCGAGGCCGAACTGCTGGGTAATCTCTGTCTGTTTATCGAATTGATCGATCAGAGCAGACAATCGGTTAGCAAACCGCAAACACTGGTTCAGTGGTCCGGGTTGCTGCACGGTCTCTGCCGACGGTTGTTTGGCGATGATGAGTCTTCCGAGTTGTTGAACCTGCAGGAGACGCTGGCAAACCTGGCAGAAAATTACAGCGGTTATCACGATCAACCTTTATCGTTTGAAGTTATCAGGCAGTGGTTCGAATTTGAGGCGGAAGCGACGTCAACGATCGGCTTTTTACGCGGAAGGTTGACCTTTTGTTCGATGTTGCCGATGCGTTCCATACCTTTTAAAAACATCTGTCTGCTTGGCCTCAATGACGGCGAGTTTCCCAAGCAGGACCGATTTTCACCGTTTGACCTGCTTTCTCTCACCTATAAGAAAGGCGACCGATCCCAGCGAGCTGACGATCGCTATCAATTTCTTGAAGCAATTTTGGCGACACGGCAGAAACTTTATATCAGTTATATCGGTCAATCGATCAGAACCAATGAAGCGATCCCGCCAGCACCGGTCGTTTCAGAGCTGATCGAATCGATTGAACATAGTTATGGGCCTATCAGCATCTGCAAACATCCTCTACAGCCATACAACGATTCATACTTTTCAGACAATTCTGAGTTATTCAGCTATAACCAGTACTATTGCCGTACTGCTCAATCGTTTAAATCAGAACCTGAGAATAGGTCCGGGGCCTGGTTGTCCGAACCGGTTGATCCGCCCCCGGATTCAGATGACCATCTAACCCTTGCTGAATTGAGCAGTTTTTTTATTAACCCTCAACGGTATTTCATTCGCAATATACTCAATATAAGGGTGCAGTCCTTAGATGAGTTGCTCGATGATCATGAGCCTTTTGCACTTGATGGCTTGGAGCGCTATCAAATCAGTCAGGAGTTGGTGCAAGAACTCAACGATGGAAAAAGCGGGCAGACATTGCTGACTGAACTGCAGCAGCAACAGTCCTGGCCTCTTGGCTACCCGGGACGGATCAAGTTTAGAGAGCGTTGCCAGGAGATCGATTTGTTTGTGCAAAGGATCAGAACCCTTGAGATTGGTGCTCCCTTGCAAAAATTTGATTTTGACATTGCTGTCGGCCAGCTCAGGCTGACAGGATCAATTGACAATATCTACAATGACGGACTGCTGATCTATCGGTATTCCCCGTTAAAGGGTCGAGACCTGCTGCTCGGCTGGCTGCATCATCTGATCGCAGGCAGGGTTTTACCCGAGCGAGTTCCCACCCGGGTCGTGGCAACAGATAGAAGTGTCACTTTTGCAGTCAAAAACGGAGGTGAGGATGATCTGCAGGTACTGTTCGATCTTTACCGCAATGGCTGCAGATATCCGTCAAAACTGTATGTGGATCCGGCATTTGCATATTGTCAGCAGGTGATAACCAATCGGGGCAGGGGTAGAAAACCGCCACTGAAGAAAGCCGTAGAAGTGCTGCAGCGTCAAATCAGCAAAGGTTATACGAATGAATTAGATATTCTGTTCAAAGACCCGGACGCCAGATTGTTGCTGGACAACGAATTTGAGCAGCTGAGCAATGAATTTTTGCTCAACATCTGTGATCGGGCAGAGAGCGTCGGTGCAAATCATGGCTGAGCGTACCGAAATATTCAATGCAGTGGCAACCCCGCTGACCAGCGGTGTAACCCTTGTTGAAGCAAGCGCCGGAACCGGAAAGACCTTTGCCATCAGCATGCTCGTTCTCAGGGCGGTGGTTGAGCTTGGTATCGAGTTAAAACAGATACTTGTCGTCACCTATACCGTTGCTGCAACTGAAGAGTTGCGGGAGCGTGTACGAAAGCGTCTGGTTCAGGCCAGAAATCAACTGCGCTCGATAGACGGCCCGGAGGACCAGGTATTGTCGCAGTGGCTGAATAATGTCAAAGATCGTCAACAGGCGGAACACCGGCTTGAGCTGGCGCTTCTTGATATCGATTCAATCGGGATTCATACCATACACGGATTCTGTCAACTAACACTTGCCGAACAGATACTTGAAAGCGGCCATTTTTTTGATACCGATCTAATATCGGACACGACCATTCAGCGCCGGGACCTGCTTCATGATTTCTGGAGGGAAAACCTCTACAATATAGACCGGCGCTACGGCAGTCTTATCGTTGCCGCCTATCCCGAGCCGCAGCGGCTGTACCAGAGCATCAAAGGTGCCGAAGATCCTCTTGCCCGCCTGATTCCTGAATTACTGACATTTACCGACAGCTGTCAAAATCTCGATTCTGCACGACAAAAACTGCTGGCCTGGTGGCGGCAGCATGGTGATGAATTGAAGCAGGATCTGAGCGAGGCCGATCAGAACGGCTATCTGAAGACGGTGATGTCCCGGGAGTATGAGGGCTGGCTGGAGGTGATTGAAACAAGTTTTACAGACGGCTCATCACCAGATTCTCAGATCGTTTCCAAACTGCTTGACAACAACCTTGTTGACAGTATAAACGGCAGAAAAATCAGAGGAGAAGCGAAGAAGAGGGAGCTTGTAGCCAGCTGGACAGTGCCGGGCGACGAAGCCGAAATATACGTTGCCGCGGTTGAGGGGCTGCGACTTGCCTTCAGAGTTGAACTGGCTCGGTTTCTACGCAGGGAATTAACGACAAGGCTGCATAGTCAGGGGCTGGTCAGCTTTGATAAATTGATCGTCGATCTGGCCGGGGCACTTGACTTTGCAGAAGGAGACAATCTGGTTGCTCAGGTCGGCAACAGATATAAAATGGCTCTGATCGATGAATTTCAGGATACCGATTCGGCTCAATATAAGATATTTTCCCACTTTTTTGCTCAGGGCGATCACTATCTCTATCTGATCGGCGATCCCAAACAGGCCATTTATCGTTTTCGCGGAGCCGACATCCATTCTTACCTGGAAGCACGGGATAACGTTGATCGACAATTGACCCTGAACTGTAACTTCAGATCAAACCCGGGGCTGGTTGAAGCGGTTAACAGACTTCTCAAACAGAGGGAAATCGGCGGTACAACCTATCAGCCGGTCCGGTCTCCTGATAATATTCAGCCGGATCGACTGCTTGAATCAGGGGGTGAACAGCCCGGACTGATCTATTGTCAGCTCGATAGAAATAGCGAAGAGAAAAACGGCTGGACGGTCAGTGACGGGGAGGAAGAGGTCCGTTCCTGGGTTATCAACCAGGTTTTACGGCTGATTCATCCCGGTTCAGCCCTCACCATTGAAAGAACGGACGAATATCAAAATATAGAGCAAACCCCAGTCAAACCAGGCGATATCGGCATCCTGGTACGAACCAACAATCAGGCCCAACGATTTTTCAACGAATTCAGCAGACGAGGGGTACCGGTAGTGCTGTCAAGCAGGAAATCGGTTTTTCATACCCAGGAAAGCCAGGATCTGCTGCTGGTTCTGCAAGCGGTCGCCATGCCGTCTGAGACGCCGCTATTGAAGTCGGCTATCGGTCGGGACTGGTTTGGATTGGGCGGCAATCAATTCTATCTGCTCAGCAACGACGAAGATCTGTTCAATCAGTACCGGCAACGGTTTCATGGTTATCACCTCTGTTGGAATGAATCCGGTCTGCTGATTATGATCAACAGACTGCTCGAGGATGAACAGATTTTCCTCAACCTGAGCAAACTGATTCAGGCCAAGCGGCGCATTACCAATATCCAGCATCTGGTGGAACTGATCCAGAAGCAGGAAAACGAGCGAAGGCTGACCATATTCCAGACCTTGACCTGGTTTCAGGAAAAACTGATCGATCCTGCCTCAGCACCGGAGGCTGAACTGCGTCTTGAAAGTGACGAAGATGCGGTCAATGTAGTCACCATGCACAGTGCCAAAGGGCTTGAGTATGAGATTGTTTTCTGCCCGTTTCTCTATCGATCCTCGGTGACTTCCTGGCGATCCGAGACGGTTAGTTGCTTTGACCCCGGCAAAGGAAGAATTTGTGATCTCGGCTCTGAGTTGTTCGAGGACCATGAATTGTTGTCGAAACAGGAAGAGTATGATGAGGATCTGCGCCTGGCCTATGTCGCCATTACCCGGGCCCGGTTGCGTTCGTACCTGCTCTGGGTTGATATCAAGCCAGGTTCACAGACCACATCATCGTTTGAATCACCGCTGGGCCGGTTGCTGTTTGCCGGCGGCAGTATCCCCTTTGGACGACAGCAGGAAGCGTTGCAAACACTTGGCTTATCAGACCATTGTCAATATGAATTGATGAGCCCAGGACAACCGGCAGTTCACTTTGATCGCAGAAAAGTTGATGAAAGCGAACTAAGAGCCAGAGACTATTCAAGGGGGCGGCTTCAGACAAACAGGATTCGCACCAGTTTTTCCGGTCTGACAACCTTATCGAAGCATCATGGGGATGAGACGGTCAAAGCAGGTGACGAGAAGACGTTTAAAGTTGCGCCTCAAAATGATCTGCTGCCGGGTGGTGTGCGTTTCGGCAACATGATTCATGATGCGCTTGAGAAATTCAGCTTTACCGAACTTGCCAACAGGAAGGTTGACCCTGAAGAGCTTAACAAGCTGGCAAGACAATACCGGTTCGATATCGATCGACAACCGATTGCCGACCTTCTCAACAGCACCGTTACCACCCCGCTTGTTGATAGCGAAAGTGAAAGAGACAATTTTTCCCTGGCAATGCTTTCGCCTGAAAAGATGGTCAAGGAGATGGAGTTTAACCTGCATCTCGACCCAGTTTCCACTTCACAGATCAATCAGATTTTAAGATCCGAGCAGACGGTTACCGAACTGGGGCATAGAGATATAGAGGGTTATCTAAACGGATTTGTGGACCTGATATTCAGCCACGGCGACCGATACTATATTGTTGACTACAAGACCAACAACCTCGGCGCTGCAGATTTGTACCATCGACATGAGTTGATTTCAGCGATGCGGGCCCATAACTACGGGCTGCAGTACTGGTTTTATACACTGGTCGTTCATCGGTATCTTCAAAACTGGGTATCTTCATACAGCTACGATAACCATTTCGGTGGTGTCATGTATTTGTTCGTTCGGGGAATGGTCCCGGACAAACCGGGAAGCGGTGTCTTTTTCGATCGGCCTGATGCGTCGAGACTGATAGAGCTCGATCATTGTTTCGGAGATGGAGATAATGTCTGGAAATGAAATAACTGTCGATACCTCGCAATATCCTGAACATTCAAAACAGCCGGCAGTCCCGATCAGCAGGTTTATGGCTGCAGCAATGAAGCGTCATGCCGGCCTTGATGAGCAGCACAGCGAGCTGTTTACAAAAATAGTTTCAGAGTTGACGACAGCGTTCCATCAGGGCCATATCTGTATCGATCTCAATGAAGACGAACTGAATCTGATAAAAAGCAGTGCAATTGTCGGTGAAGACCGGCAGGCACCGCTGGTAGTGTCACAAAACAGACTCTATTTCGGCCGCTACTTTCGCTACGAAACAGATCTGGTCGCTGCCATGAAGAAACTGGCGGCACAGTCTTATGACTCTGAAATAAATGCATCGGACATCAATGATAAGCATTTAAAGCTGATCGAAGATCCGTTCCAGAAACAGGCTGTCGACATTGCCCTGAGCCGAGGTCTCTGTATTATCAGTGGCGGCCCGGGAACCGGTAAGACAACGATTATTGTCCAGATTATCGCCTCACTGTCAGCCCGGTACGGATCAGAAATACAGATAGGTCTGGCTGCCCCGACCGGCAAAGCGGCGATGCGGATGGAGGAATCGATACGGATGCAACTGGAGGAGATGAGCCTGGACAGCTCATCAGCTTTATTGTTTCCAACCCAGGCGGTAACATTGCACCGACTGCTTGGTCTGGGCAGGTTTTCCAAACAACCTAGATATGATTTGAGCAACCCGATGGTTTACGATGTTGTCCTGGTGGACGAGGCATCGATGGTTGATCTGGCCATGATGTGGAAGCTGGTAAACGGATTGAAAAGGGGCGCCCGGTTAATTTTGATCGGTGATAGAGATCAGCTGGCATCAGTTGAGTCGGGCGCGGTACTGGCCGACTGCATTGACAGTTTACCGGAAAATGTGGCTGAATTGAAAAAAAGTTATCGGTTCAACCAGGAAATCGCTTCTTTTGCCGATGCGGTAAAAACCGGAAATTCAGAAACGACCTGGTCTATCTGTTCTCAAACCGGAACAACTAATATTTCAATTGCCGATGACAACTGGCTAGAGCAGATCGCCAGGGTTTATAAGAATTATATGCAAGAGGCCTCGATGGCAACAGCGGCAACAGATGTGGATGATTATCACCGCCTCTTTCATCAGTTCAACCGATTCCAGGTTTTATGTGCGTTAAAAAGAGGTCAATACGGGGTTGAGCAGATTAACCACAGGATAGAGCTATTGCTGACCCCCGGCAGTGCAAATGGAGAATCCTGGTACACCGGCCGGCCGATCATCATATCGCGAAATGACCACAGCCTTGGACTCTTTAATGGTGATATCGGTATTTGCCTGCCGGATCCGGAATCGGCAGGCGACTTACGGGTCTGGTTCGACGGGAAAGACGGTGGTTTGAGAAAATTTGTTCCGGGACAGATTCCGGCTCACGAGACCGCATGGGCACTGACCATATATAAATCACAGGGCTCGGAGTTTGATGAAGTGATCATTGTCCTTCCTGAAAATGACAGTCAGATTCTTTGTAGGGAGTTGTTGTACACGGCAGTTACCAGGGCAAAAGAGAAAATTTCTCTGGTTATAAGTGAGGACATCTGCAAAACTACTGTGTCCAGGAAAATCGTGAGACGCAGTGGATTAGCGAGGCGTCTAAAATAATATAAAATGATGGAATAAAAATAATATGGTTGAATTATTACTCAGACAGATTCGGATGGCGGGGGATATCTGTGTTGAAGAGCAGGCCAATCTGGATGAAATCGACAGGGAATATAAAAGTGCGAAGGATCTTGTTTCAAGAGTTGATAGAGAAGTCGAAGCTTTTCTTAGAGAACAGATCAACACTGCTTATCCCGATCATGACATAATCGGAGAAGGGGGTGACGATAAAATCAGTGGAGCATCGCATTGCTGGTATATCGATCCGATAGACGGCACCACCTCATACTCGATGGGACAACCGTACTATTCGATCAGTGTGGAGGTACGAAAAGACAAAGATCTGATTCTGACGGCTGTCTATTAAATGTTCGATTAAATTAAATATATAAGAGCCTCTTGCAAAACTCAGATCAGATTTGTAGGTCAGATGACGAATTTGACGATAAAAAAGGTCGTAATATATTGAAATAATTGAGCTTCACATGTTCTTCTGTTATAATTTGTTT
>Ga0056106_100143_pt1 | contig 12389 bp, 11 predicted proteins | sample WorMetcrassitun1_FD_77012 | JGI IMG/M metagenome (GOLD analysis project Ga0056106, IMG submission 77012) | Marine gutless worms symbiont microbial communities from Max Planck institute for Marine Microbiology, Germany - Olavius crassitunicatus.1 ... | reverse complement strand
TCGGCATCAGAGGGGCTGCGAACTCTGAAGAATGCTGGGAATTTGGACGGCAACATGGCATGCGTCAGATCTATATTGAGGAATTTTCTACAATGGGTGTTGACCGGGTGATTGAGGAAGCCCGGAGCATTGTTGGCGATCAACGGACGTACCTCACGTTTGATATTGATGGAATTGATCCAGCCTTTGCCCCTGGGACCGGGACGCCTGAAATAGGCGGGATTATGCCCATTGAAGCACAGGCCCTGATCCGCGGCCTGAGAGGGTTGAATCTTATCGGGGCGGATATTGTGGAAGTCTCCCCTCCGTTTGATCAATCCGGGAACACGGCGCTCATTGCCGCCACGCTCATGTATGAAATGCTGTGTATTATCGCTGATGCCCACTATTCACCTTCACGACAGACGTGAGGGAGAAGCATGAAGAATAAGGGCTGTAGGTGTTTATTAACGAAGGGATTCTAATCGGGTAGCCGGGGATTTTCCTCCCCCAGCCCGGACCAGCGGGAGTATTTGAACAGAAAGTTACGGTTTTGAGGTCAGTGTTGGAAATAGGGTGCTATGATTCGGCGGCCACCGTATCATAAAATTCTCAAAGTTTACATAATGCATATTATTAGACGTAATATATTGTAACACCCAAGATGGGGGGATAATATTATGGCGACCGCAAAAATTGCTATTACCATTGAAGAAGAGATGTTGAACCAGCTGGATCTTTTGGTAAAAACACATTTTTTCCCTAATCGCAGTAAGGCTATCCAGGAAGCCGTTAAGGATAAGCTGCATGAAATTAAAAAAAATCGTCTTGAGATCGAGTGCGCAAAACTAAATCCAGCGTTTGAGCAAGCGCTTGCCGACGAAGGGTTTTCCTCGGAGATAGAAGAATGGCCGGAATATTAACCGGAATATCAAGGGGAGACGTTTTTTGGGCGAACTTAAATCCTACCATTGGACATGAAAAAGCCGGCCAGCGGCCGGTTTTGATTTTAAGCCGTGACGTTTTTAATCATCATTCGGGTACCGTCATCGCAGTCGCACTTACAAGCCAACCACAAAAAGCTGGTTTTCCATTGACTCTTGAAATAAGCAGCAAAAACCTTCCAAAGAAATCTTGGGTCAAAATAAGCCAAATCAGAACCCTATCAAACAAAAGACTCGGAAAAAAAATAGGCCGGGTAACGGATAAAGAATTACAGCAGATCGTTGAAGGTCTTATTGAAAAAATTTCAAGCTAACAAACGAAAAAAATAGTGACCCGAGCTGAGCGATTGTATGCGAATCTATCCCCCAAGATCTTGAGATGATGGAAAAAAATCCCGCGACCCAGAAGGGGAAGCGGGATTTAAAATGATGCCGCTTGATCAGCTAATCAGACAACTTTTATGCATCTTGAGATGGCCTACTCGACCTTTTTAATGGTGTAGGAGCCGTCTTTTTTATACGTACATTCGGCTTCCAGGTAGTACACTTTTTTCAACTCCGGCCGCAAATCCTGGAGCATATAAAAAGACTCACCGCTTCGTGCCCCGGTGGAGCAGACAAAGACAATGGTTTTATCCGCCGGGAGCGTGGCCACTTTCTTCTCCAATTCATTGACGGGGATATTAACCGCCGTTTTAAAATGACCCATGGCATATTCATCCGGGTCACGGACATCGACCAGCATGATGGACTTGGGATTTTCTTCAATGGTTTTTTTGAAGGTCGCAATGTCGATGCTCCCTTCTTCCTCGCCTTGCTTAACGGCTACGGCCTCGGTGGTGACACCGGCATATTTTTTATAGGCCGGGTATCCGGCTGCAAAGACCTTGACATTAGAATAGCCAAGCTCAACCGCCCGACGGGCGGCTTTATGACTCAGCTTTCAGGTGTAACCGCCGCAGTAAAACACCAGGATGGTGTTTTGATCCACGGGCAGTTTACCCTTGAGCTTTTCGAAATCAGCATCCGGAATACTGATGGACGAGGGAATATGTCCTTTATCGAATGTTGGCTTTTTGGGTCGGGAGTCGACTATTATCGATTCATTGGCTTCGAGTAGTTTGGCCATGGTTTCTACTGAAATACTGGCGTAGCTGCCCGGGGCCTTCAAATAAGCCAGATATCCGGCTGCAAACACTTTAACGTTGGTATAGCCAAGTTTTTCTGCCTTCCAGGCAGATTTGTGACTCAGCTTTCAAGCATAGCCGCCGCAATAAAAGATCAGCAGGCTGTTTTTATCCTTGGGCAGTTTGTCGGTGAGTTTGTCAAGCTGGACGCCAGGGATATTAATGGCTGTCGGGATGTGGCCCTTGATGAACTTGGGTTTCAAGGGCCGGGAATCGATAATCATGACGCCTTCGGGCTGTGGTACCTTGGCGTATTGTTTAACGAACGCGGCATCCACAAGGCTGTGGAATTTCCAGTCCGACGCCATCATGATCTGTTTTGGGCTTTTTTGCTCGGTTTTTTTCACCTGCTCGGCGGCACATCCCACCAGCAGCGTGGTTGCCAGCAATACCGCCGCCAGCAAACCGACCAGTTTGTTCATTTGTTTCATGCATTACCTCCATTTATTGTGGTTATGATTTCCAAAAATCGGCTGCCATCTGCTCACCCCCAGGTAGCGTTGGGGCAACCGCCCAGTCTAATAAAGTGATCCCCTGACGATAGTATATATTGGGTTGGGTATTCACCAGGGGGTGGACCACCTGTACCAATTTTTCCTTTTCAGCGATCTTGCTGACCACGCTGCCGGGATCATTGAGATCACCAAAGATCCGGGCCTTGGTCGGACAGGTTTCCACGCAGGCGGGTGTTTCTCCGTGTTTGAGTCGATGTTCGCAAAAATCGCATTTATCGGCAATATGGTTTTTTTGATTTCGGTATCGGGCGTTATACGGGCAGGCCGTGACGCAATTGCCGCATCCGATGCATTTGTCCGGATCGATCACGACCAGGCCGTCATCCTGCTTGTAGGTGGCGCCTACGGGGCAGGCGGCTACGCAGGAAGGGGCATCGCACTGCATGCATTGACCGGGTTGGTATTGGGTCCTTTTTTCCATATCACTGCCGGTCGGCTTCACCCAATTGCGCCAATGGCCGCTGGGTACGTTATTTTCTACTTTACACGCGACCATGCAGGCTTTGCAATCGAAACATTTAGCGGTGTCGATGATGATGGCGTATTGTTTAGTTCCGGTTTTTTTCATCTATGTCCCTCGTTTCGGTGGTTACACTTTCCGAACTGATACCATGGTTTCATGCATGGCCATGTTTCCCGTCATCTCGTCGTTTTTATCTTCTAAAATATCGACGATGGAGGCCCCTTTGCCATACACGGTCGTCAGCCCCGTGGACAGGACCCCAAAGCCGGTCTCCATGTAGACCGTATCCGCCCGGATTTCCTTGGTTAGGCGGGCGTTAAGCCTTCCTGTTCCCACGGCGCTTATAACATCGACTTTATCTCCGGAATCGATACCAAGAGATGTTGCTGCCGCCGGATGAATCCACAACTCATTTTCCGGCACCAGTTCGGCCAGCAATGTATTGTTGGTAGATGAACCCTGGGTAATGCTGGCGTTTCGGCCGACCACAAGCCTGAATTGGCCAGGGGGTACAGGGGTGGGGCGATGGTAAACGGGCATGGGATCGATGCCCTTTTTTTCGTATCGTTGATTTACTAATTCAATCTTTTTAGAAAGCGTCTTAAACCGACCGTTGTGGCGACCGTGAATGGTTTCAGCTTTTACATAAACGCCGTCTTTATCCAGGATTTTGCTAACGTCGGGTAGCTTTTTTAGCTGGGCTTTACGGAAATCGTCCATGGAAAAATCAAAGTGTTCTCCCAGATCAAGCCGTTTGGCCAGTTCTTTCATGATCCAAAAGGCCGGTTTTGATTCGAACAATGGATTCACCACCTGGTGCCGTATGGCGGCGCCGTAACCCGCTGTGGCCGCATGGAAAAATGAGATGGGATCCTTCCGCTCCAAATAGGACGGTGCCGGCAGGACCAGATCAGCCATCCAGGTCGTATCGCTCATGGTAATGTCAATGGTGAGCATAAAGTCGAGCTCCTGGATCATCCGGATGGTTTTTTTTCGGTTGGCCCCGGTGGCCATCGGGTTGGTTTTGTAGTTGACAAACCCCTTGACCGGGTATGGTTCCCCTGCGATAACCGCATCCCGGGCATGTTTAAAAGACCCTTCCTCATCAAACATCAAGCTTGATTGATGGGTATCGATTCGTTCTTCGGGGTTATCATCATACCAGGGGGGATCGGACGAAATTGTGCCACCTTTCAACTTTAAGGGAACCGTTAAACCACCCGGTTTGTCCCAATTACCCAAGAGGGCATTGACGATGGCAAATGACCGGCGAATCTGGGTGGAATCTTCGTAGTCCGAACTCCTTCGTCCCGGATAGATCATCGCAGCCGGCGCTGTGGCCGCCAGTTCCCGGGCGATCCGGGCAATATCTCCTGCAGGGATTTCGCATTCTGATTCGGCCCATTCGGGCGTATATGGTTGGACGTGCTCTTTTAGCCTGTCAAATCCGAAAGTTTTCGCGGTAATGAATTCTTTGTCGTAAAGGGATTCGAAAATAATCACATGGACCACGGCCAGGAAAAAAGCCATGTCCGTACCCGGCTTGATGGGGTGCCATTCCTGGGCGAGGGCCGCTGTTTTAGTAAAACGGGGGTCTAAAACCACCAGCTTGGAACCATTTCCCATGGCTGTGATCATGTCGATACTGTCCGGTGTCACCAACGCCTCGAATCGGTTGGCACCGGCCATGATGACGTATTTACAGTTCAAAATGTCGGGCTCAGGCACCACACCGAAGGTATCGATAAAGGCACGGTTTCGGCTCAGCAGGCAATTGGATTCATGAGAGACGAAATTAAATGATCCAAACGCATCGGCAAAGCGCCGGACGAACTTTGTTTGTAAATCGATACCGGCCATAAACAGCACACCGCACCTTGTATACGCCGAACCTATTTTATCTAACTGTTCAGCCGCATGATCGAGGGCTTGGTCCCAGGTGAGTCGTTGCCACTTGCCGTCTCCCCGCGCTCCCTTTCGAAGCAAAGGGTATTTAAGGCGGTCGGGATCGTATAGCTGCTGGATTCCTGCATTTCCGCGGGCACACAACATGCCGCGGGATTTGGTAAACTTATGGTTTGGGTCAAGTTTTTTCACGACGCCATCTTCTACCCTAGCGATTAAGCCGCATTTGTTAAAGCACATGTCGCAGGTGGAGAACACTTTTTTAGTTTGACCAATATTGCCGGAATCAGTTGAGGTCAGCGCATGCAGTACCCGTGAGCGGCCACCCAGTGTTGTGGCGGCCGCTGTGGCCCCGGAAAGTTTTAAAAACCCGCGCCGGGACAACGTCCCTTTTCTTTTTTCCACCATTTATCTCTCCAGTTGAGAGTTCATCATTTCTCCCAGAAGGGCCGGGGGATTTGACTGAGATCCGTTAAAATTTTTCCAACTTCCCACGATAAAAGGGGAGCTGGAGGTTCATACCAAGTGAGTTATCGGTCGCCTTGCACTTGTCGTAAGCCGTCTTTACTCACATTTTGCGGGTGAGGGTGAGTCTTTCGCGTGCCCCCAGAGATAAGCATAAACATCGACTATCTTTTTTTCGCCCATTTCATCCCACTTATCTGCACAGGCCAGGTCCTTGAAATTTTTAAAAACTGTCTCCCATTCAGCTTGTTCCTTGTCAATGGGGCTAAGTGCCTTGGCCTCGCCGCCGTCGATATGACAACTACGGCAATTTTTCCGGTAAAGGTATTTGCCTTTACGGGAGTTTCCCTTTTCACCAGCAAAAGCCAGGCCGATACAACAGGTCAAAAAAACAGCGATCAGGATGATTGAACTAACACGTTTCATTTTCATACCTCCTTTAATAGAGTTTATTGGGTAAATGGCTAATCTTTAGAAGCTTTTTTTGTCATGGGGAGCTTGACGAATCGTCCCCCGGTCTCGACAGGATCACCTTCGTAACCCAACGCTTCATAATCAATATAATTGGTTTTGCCAATCAGGTCCTTCACATCCCTTCCCAGATCGGCCAGAAACTTAAAGTTCACACCTTTGTGAACCAGCTCCTTGAAGCTGACGTCCGGCCTTTCTTCATGACACTTGCCACAATAGGGGGCCTTGGTTAGTGATCGGTGGCATTCGGCGCAGGAAAGTGCGCTCTCTTTGGGAACGACTTCGTGGGTGAGACCCCAGTACATGGTGGTTTCCACAAATTCATATTTGCCGCTATATTTGAGGCCCGCAGATTTCATGCCGCTTTCAAATGCCTTATCCCAGTCCCAGTGTTTCCAGAACCCGCCCCACAATTGAGGCGCCAGCAGGTATTTATAAACGGCATCGCTGGGTTGTTTGCCTTCATGGACTTTAAATGGATAGATGCGTGCACTCGGATCCTTAATACTGCCCATTGGTTTGGTCAGTTCGGTGACACCGTTTATGTTAATGCGATCCCCCAAAAGATAGCGCTGGACCGTGCCATTGTACCATTTATACGTCGGCTTTACGGCCTCGTCCCATTTAAAACTACCCTTCTTTTTCATAAAGGTTGGCATGCCGTACTTGTCTTTTTCACCCTTAATATCTTTTCCCGCCTGGGACCAGTCCCACGAAACCTTTGTGGGATTTCCTTTTGAATAAATAGGAATATGGCAGGTTTGGCACGCCACATGCTCGGTGTGTTTATTTAGATGGTGGTCGATCAGTTCGCTGCCGATATGGGGGCGGTCGGTATGGCAGTACTCACAGGAAAGGTCTCCTTCCACTGCGGCCACTGAAATGCTACGCCCGGAAATCATGTGGTTACGGGTTTTATGGCAATCCTGGCATTTGAAATCCATGCCGTCACCAGACCCCATATGAACATCAAAATCTTTGTCCGGCTTAATTAAAGAAGAACTCATGTCGCCGTGTTTGACGGCATCCCCCCCACCGCCAAGGAAATGGCAGTTCAGTCCGCAGGTGTTACGACTGGGGCGACCCACATTCTTGGCTACCTTGACCAGGTGCACACCCTTTTTGGGGAACCCGGCCCCCGGGGGCGCTTTTTTATAGGTGCCGGTGGTATCATGGCAGACCAGGCAATCAATTTTTGTCATGTCGTTAAAATCGAAGCTCTGATCCTCCCAGCCGTAGCCGATGTGACAACTGGTACAGCGGGCCCAGTTGCCGTTGATATTGATACAAAAGTTGTTGATGGTGTTGTGACTCTTGCCGACATCGACCCGATTTTCATGCCCTACTGTGTACGGAGACGATCCGTGCCAGTTCCAGTGGGCTGTTTTCAAAATGGCCTTGCCCTCGTTTTCATGACAGGAAAGACAGTTTTTGGTGATGCCCAGTGCATCGACGTTGTCGTCTATTTTTACCAGCTGGTTGTGATCCGGCACCTTGGTGGCATGGCATGCCAGGCAGTCCGTGGGGGCCCGGGTATCGAGGGTCCGCGCCACCGGCCCCCGGACCATGGCGCTGTAAAGAATCGGTCCACGGGTATGGGGGGTTTGTTCCGACTGCTCGTGGCAGTCCATACAGAGCTGATGGTAGGCCCCCTTTAACCCCGGTGTATGAAGGTTCTTGGGGTTAAACGGCTTGCCGTGGCACTCGGCACACCCCACCGGTACCGATTTATCGGCTTCTAGTTCGGCCATTTTTACCGGTTTCCCGTAGGTATCGCCTTTCTCTCTCGGCATCCGATGATGGCAGATGCTGCAATCTTTTAACACATTGGCATGTTTGGCGTGCATAAACCGCACTGATTCATATTTGTCGCTGTCTTCGTTGACGATAGGGTGGTTAAGCGTGATCAACTTGGGCGCATCGGAAATGGAAGGGGTGATGCTTTCTTCAAGTGGCAAGGGGCGATTGATCATTATTTTATCCTCTGCCGCATGGGCAGATGTTGCTGTCCAGGTCACGATTGCTATGGCAATGAGACCCAGGGCGGTAGGGGACATTTTTTTGGGTTTTGCGCCCAGTACGGGGAAGATAAAAACGAACACCCGATAAATGAACATCAGTGTGGCCACCAGACCCACCGTGATAAATATTTCGCCCAGGGCGGGAAAATAGCGCGTTAATTGATAGGGCGGGGTATAACTGACGACGAAAACGTTAATGCGGTTCATGAGGATACCCAGCACAAAAGCGGCAGCGGCAAAAAAGAGCCACCCTGGGGAATGACGAACCCGTCTGAATAAAAGGAGGACAAAGGGAAGCATGACCCCGAAAACCATTTCAATTATAAACGCGTTGGTCTGGAAGGTGCCATCCAGCAGATAGGCATAGGTGCCACGTACCATCATATCACCAATCTTAAAGGCCAGATAGAGCCCCATGAGCACCGGCATGTATTTGGCAAGCGGCGTTAACACTTCCATTTCCGGCTCTCGGTTAAAGGAGCTGGATACGACGATCGACTCGAAAACAACCATGGGATATCCGGCGGCAAAGGCGGACAGTAGAAACAATAACGGTAAAATGGGCGTATACCATAGAGGGTGTACTTTATAGGGTGCGATGAGCATCAAAGAGCCTAAACTTGACTGGTGCAAACAGGATAGGACAATACCGGCGATGATAAAGAGGAACATCATTTTTCCCAGGATTTTATCGGCAATCGCCATTATTTTTTCTACCAGATTGTTCAGGCCCGCCAGAAAACCGGGTAAATCCACCCGGCCCTTGAAACGCTCAACGACGATGAGCAAGAATTCGAGATACAGCACATTCAAATAGATCATCACGCAAATAGCTACTTCGAAAAGGACCGAATTGCCGTTGTGATGAAATATAGGGCTGGTGATATTCCAGTACCGGCCAATATCGATGAGCAGGCCCAGCACCACAAAAGTATAACCCAGCATGGCCGTCAACAGAGCCGGTCGAATAACGGCATGGTATTGATCGCGGTTAAAAACGTAGGCAATGGCACCGGTGGTAAACCCGCCGGCCGCAAGGGCCACCCCGGTTGCCACATCGACACCGATCCAGATCCCCCAGGGGACCTGGTTGCTCAAGTTGGCCACTTTGCCGATGCCAAATATAAAACGGACCACCACAAAAGCCCCGCCAACAGCTATCAGCGCCAACAACACCATCACGCCCGGGGTAAGGAATTTTTCTTTAACCGGTGCCGGTTTTTCATGGGATGTCATGCGCTCTCTCCTTTGTGATTCTCGATCTCATCTCTTTTATTTTCACTATCTTTCAAATAACCTGTCCACCACATCACACCGCCCAGCGTCCCAAATAAAATGATTGGCGCCGCAAAATACTGAAACAGGCTGTGTTGAATCGCTTCGGTCAACCGCGGCGGGGCTTTGGCTCCTAGCTTTGGAAAACCAATGGTGTCAAACGGTTCCGAGGCCAGGTAGAGCCAAGACGTTCCTCCCACTTCATGTTCACCATAAATGTGGTCAACATATTTCCCAGGGTTTTTTTTCATTTTCCAACGGGCCAGCCGTAAAAGTTCGTCCTTTTTCCCAAATGTCATTACTTCCCGGGGGCAGACCTGGGCACAGGCGGGTAACCCGCCGTCTTTGACGTATTCATGGCAGAATGTACATTTTCTGACTTCAGGGGTGAGGGCATTGTCATACTCATAGGCGGGAACTTGAAACGGACAGGCGACCATGCAGTAGCGGCAGCCGATACACTTTTTTGCATCGTAGATTACCGCTCCGTTTTCCTGTTTGGTCAGCGCCCCGACGATACACGCCGACACGCAGGACGGATCGTTGCAGTGCATGCACTGGAATTTGACAAACTCAGGTCGATCGCGCCAGGTCAAAGTCCCGACGTTTTTCGGATAATACTTGTTAACCACCGTATAGGTGGTCTCATCCATGCGCCTTTCTTTTTCCAATACGGCCAATTCGTTAAACCGTTCCGCCGGTTTGGGCAGGTGGTGGCGTTCGTTGCAGGCTTGTTCGCAACTGCGGCAACCGACACAAAGCGTCGTATCCACCAGACATCCGTACCCTGGATCGGCTGCTGCCGATGACTGGGACGCACCGGCCGGTGTCGTTTGGGTTGTGGCGATGGTAGCAGCGGCCACTGCGCCCGTCCACTTTAAAAAATGCCGTCGGTTTATCTCCATTCTAAATCCTTTCGATTGCCGAAATTGTGCCAACCCGCCATTAATGATCTATCCCTTTAAAATTCGGAGACGATAATGATCCGATTCCTCTACACGATGGGTTATTCTGTCTTTGGATCGCCCAATGATTTTTTCCAAATCTTTTACAACTTCCGGATCTGCGATCAATACCTCCATGGTGTCACCTGATTGTATGTCATTCAGTTTGCTTTTACATTTCATCAAGCAAATCGGAAAAAAGACACCAATAAGGTTAAGTTCGGTTTGGGTTGACATCGCTGATTCTCGTATCACTAAAAATTAATTTCCATTGCAGAGATCGCGTGTATTTGCCGCGTATGCTGCAATTGCTATGCCGGAAAGCAGGAGACATGTTAAATCGGCTTAATTACATGAAGAAATGGTGAAAAACGACAATCGATAAAGCCTTGACCGTTTAAACAATTGTGGGTATGTTTAAATGGTTGTTTTAAACATATTCAACAACTGTTGAAATATCAGGTGCAAAACCGATGGGAGAGGCGACATGCGAGAGCAGGAAATCAACCGCTATTGGAAGCGGATTATCAATACCATGAACGACGGCCTGATGCTCATCGCGCCGGATGGCTCCATTCTTATGGCAAACCGTGCATTTGAAGAGCTGACCGGCTATACAGCCGATGATGTGGTTGGCAAACACTGCGCATTGTTAAAGTGCGATGCCTGTGAAAAGACAATGAAAATGAAAAATGGCCGGATGTTGTGCCGGCTTTTTGAAGATGGCCAAAAGGATATTAAAAGATGTCGCTGTCATATCCTTAGAAAGGATGGATCCTATTTATCGGCGATGAAGAATGCATCTGTTTTGCGAGACGATGATGGCAAGGCCATTGGTGCTGTGGAAACGATCATGGACATCACTGACCTGGATCGGCTGGACAAGCAGGTGGATCAACTTTCCCGCCAGCTCGATTCGGGTCAGGGCTTTTGCGGGATGGTCGGTAAATCAGATAAAATTCGGGCCGTTTTCGATGTGGTCAAAAAGGCCGCCCTAAGCAATTCACCGGTGATTATTTATGGGGAGAGCGGTACGGGCAAGGAGATGGTGGCCCACGCGATTCATCGTTGCGGTCAACACGCCGATGGGCCATTTGTGCAGCTTAATTGCGCGGCGTTAAACGAGGCGTTGCTGGAGAGTGAACTGTTCGGTCACACCAAGGGGGCCTTTACCGGTGCGTATCGCCATCGCATCGGCCGCTTCGAAGCCGCTGATGGTGGTGATCTCTTTCTGGATGAAATTGGAGATGCGCCCCTGTCTATCCAGGTCAAGTTGCTAAGGGTCCTGGAAACCCGACGGTTTGAACGGGTGGGGGATCATCGATCGATTTCCGTGGACGTTCGGATTATTACAGCAACCAATAAGAATCTCGATACACTGATCGCCCAAAAAGCGTTTCGCGAGGATCTCTTTTTCCGGATTAATGTAATTCCCATCCACCTGCCGCCCTTGCGGGACCATGCGGCGGATATTCCCCTGTTGGTGAATACCTTTATTCAGCGGCTCAACAAGGTCACCCATAAAAGGATCACCGGATTGAGCCAGGATGCCATGGGGCGGTTCATGTCCTATCACTGGCCGGGAAATATCAGGGAGCTGAAAAGTGCGTTGGAATACGCATTTGTGGTGGCTGAAACAACGGTCATCGGTTTGGATCAACTCCCCCCGCAATTGGCAGCCGATGATGCGCTTTCCCTGCCGAGTCAAACAATGCCATCCACCCAGGCCGCCACCGAAAAAGAAGAATTAATTCAAGCCCTTCGACAAACCAGGGGCAACCAGACCCAGGCGGCAAAGGTTCTTAACATCAACCGGGTAACCGTGTGGAACCGTATGCGGAAATACGGTATCGATTTGAAAAAGGTCCTAGTGTCATAATTCGTTGCCTTCCCGATTCATCTTAGGCATCACCCACCGCTTCCCTGTAACCAGGCAAAAAACGGACGCCATGAGGAACATCATGACCAGTCCAAGGTGCATCAGGTCCATCGTGATAATGAAAGCCGATGAGAATGGTGTTCCTTCAAGGTTTCGGATGACCAGTATCACGCCCGATGCCAGGATACCGATAAGATGGCACCCCGCAGGTAACCCGAACGGGTCAGGTGCACCTTTTTTCTCTTGAGGATCAAGAAGTCGACGGCGAGATACGCCACCAGTGCCAGGAATATAATGGCCCCCAGGTAGTGGATGTAATGGGTGACATAAAACTGGGCCAG
>Ga0056106_100142_pt1 | contig 12490 bp, 14 predicted proteins | sample WorMetcrassitun1_FD_77012 | JGI IMG/M metagenome (GOLD analysis project Ga0056106, IMG submission 77012) | Marine gutless worms symbiont microbial communities from Max Planck institute for Marine Microbiology, Germany - Olavius crassitunicatus.1 ... | reverse complement strand
GCCACCCGGGTGGCGTGCCCGATCCGCTTGAAATCAGTCCTGAAGAACCGCTTCATTTCAATGGCCACCCGGTCTTTTAACAAGTCATTCTTTTGGGCCAACAGTTCCGGCGGCAGGTTCCCGATGCATTGTTCGGCAAATTGACAATATGCCGCACACCCGAAATCCATTTTTGGATTGACGAACCGGTGCCCGCAATGATCACACTTCCGGGTCGTATCGTCCTTGAAAAACTCGACCACGTGTTTGCATTCCGGACAATTGGCCTCAAAAATCGCATTTTCGTCCCAATACTGGGTATCCTGTCCCGGACATTTCATCATTTACCTCCTGATTCCCATCAAGGTTTCCATTGAAGGTTGTCGATTGAGTCGAATAAATGACTTGAATACTTACAATCTTCAACCTACATTCGCACCCTTATCCCAAAATTACCTTCAAGCGCCGCCACATCCGGCTGTTTTCCACATACCCCGATTTCGGCACACGCTTTACCCTTTACAGCTTGCTCACATTGAAAACAGAACATATGTTGACTGCGACCATAGCACGAGAAAACAGCAAATGCATTGACTTAAGTCAAGAATGGGGAAAAGTTAAAAATTAGGTTGATCATTCGAGGAAAGGTGGCGGGCTTTACATGACCCGTTGCCGGATGAAACGGTTTGGCATGACAATGCGTTTGTGGCCATTTTCTTTTGAGAAAAGAAAACGAACCCAAAAGAAACCGCACGTATTTCAAAGGGGCTCAGGGCTAATTCAAAAATAATTCCACATTTTTTTGAGCGAACCCTTTTTTCTGGAACCCTTGGGAAAGGGTGAATTTATAAAAAATCGGATCTGGATTTAAGGTTAAGATTACAATCAGTTTTTAAGCTTGGACAGTCGGCCGCCGAGGAGCCTGATGTGTTCCATCTCTTCCTTGATAATGGCCTCCAGTTGCCCTTTTCCTTTATCCGTGGGAACGGCTTCTTTCATGCCGAGGAAAAAAACAATGGCGTCCTTTTCGGCCTGGATAGCGGATTTTAATATTTCCAGGGTGGAACTAATGTCGATTTCTTTTTCAAAAAACACATGGGTATCGACTAGGGCACGTAAATATAGAAATGATTCATCTGCCGGATCAAAGACGGTGGCCACTTTGTCGGCGGCTGTAAGTTCCTTGCGCATGGCAATAAAGGTCTTTTCGTGCGTATCTTCCATTTCCGCCAACATTCGCAGCAGGCTCTTATTTTTTTCATCATCTACTTTTTCCATGGCAGACCGATCAAATTTTCCGCCGTTTCGTTCGAGTTGTTCGGCCATTTCAAATACGTCATCCGCATTAAAATCGTACATCGTGGTATCCTTTCCAAAATAGATTGTCTTTGTTATCCGGTAAGACCTCTACCATAATTCCTGGATGATCGATTGTAAAGAGATTGCTTGGCCCGGCGATGGGTATTTTAAAATGGAATCACCATCAAAACAGCGGTGTCAGATATGCAATTTCCTCATGGGTTAGCAGGCCCAGTTGATATTTCAGGGCTTCGAGAAACAGAGCCGCATGCATTTGCGGAAACGACAGGCGTGAAAGATAGCCATTGTCGCCGCCAGCGGTTTTGATCCACTGATGGGGTTTTTCTGCTTTGGCGGTCTGGCGCATTGCCAATTGTTTCAAGTAAAGGCCCATTTTGGCCCTTAACGTTTCTTCCGGTAAATTCTTGATATTTCGTGATATTCCTGCGAGTATTTCGGCACCGGGCAGACGGGGGGATTCTACCACCCGTTTTATATCCCGGGCAAAACGGCCAAATCCGGATTGAATATGTTTTTCTTTTACCATATTGATACCGAGCCAGCCCGCTCGGAACCATTTGAATATACAGCATTTGGTCAATGGTTTTGTCGCGTCTATCTCATAATAGACCAATACGGAGAAGGTATCGTAGATATAGGAATCGGCCCATCCAAGGCCTGACTTGGTCAGACCTTTTTCACCGGAATAAAAATAATTCCACTGATCGTCCGTCCCAATAATTAACCCTTTTTCACCGACTTCGGACACCTTCTTTTGCTTGGTCAGTGATACCAGAAACCGGTGGCCGTTATGAGAAAAAAGGATCAGGGCGCGATCCAGTACGGAGCGATAGTAGGCGCCGGAGAACGTATCGGGTGCTAATTCTTCGGCTTCAACCCCTTTTACAATGATCGGTTTTGATAGTTCCTGTGCATGTTGCCATAGTTTGGGCAGTGATGCATTTGAACCGTTTATCCGGGTCCATGAACTCAACCGTATCGACCCGGGCGAGATCATCTGGGGAGGGATATCCGGATGATAGGTAAGTTGTAGGATATCCGTAAATTTTTTTTGATATCAAATTCATAATAGGCGGGTGTTGCTTTGAATCGTACCGGCAACCGACAGGTTGCCCCTGCGGGTCTTTTAGTGCCGATGAAATCAATTAATCCAACCAGACGCCCGGGGTCAAGTTCGGTTTGCGATGTCGGCTTGATAAAAGCGATTAGATAGTCGATTCCCGCCATGGCGGACAGGGAAATCGGGATGGGCTGCGGGATTTCATCCGCGTGGTTGATGGTTACAGTTAATAAGAGAACCAATAGAATAAGTATTTGTTTCATCTATGTAAGTTTGTCGTATTTGATTGCTGTTTGTGATTTTACCGGTATATCCACATCGGCCGGTTATCCTGGTTGAATGCCCGCTGATACCGGTTGGCACTCATCTTTATGGCGCCAGAGCCGGGAAAAGGGTTGTCCGACCGGCAATACCTTTTGGGGTAGTGATTCAGCGTTAATTGCTACCTTTTTCTTAGAATACATCGGATCCCACGGTTCAAGAATGAGGGTCCCATTTGACAGGGGGATCAGGCGGGGCATAATCGGGGTACCCCACGGGCGCTGGACAATTTCCGCCTTTAAGGCACCCATATCGGGAAATTTTAATAATTCCTGTAAGGTCACCAGGGTCGGCGGGCTAAGCGGTATTTTTCCACTGCGGTTTCCGGCCAATCCTGCGTTGGGTGATACCCATATGCCATGGGTGGTTTCCTGGTTGTCCGGTTGGCATTTTTTCCCGGCAGGCATCTCGGCAACGAAAAAACGAGTATCGAATCGTTGCTTCATCACCAGGGGCGTTATCCAGTGAGCCCACCGGAAAAGCCTGGATACGGAAAGAACGCCGCCCTTGGCGACAATGCGTTGCCGCAGCCATTCCCGGGGAAGATTTCCTCCTGCGCGGTGCGAGTGGAGTTGTTCCAGGGTATTTATTAATTGGGTAGTATCATCTATTAGCAACACACCGGCCTCTTCAAACGTTTCACGAATGACGGCCACACAATAGGGCAGGATTTTGGCGTATGAAAGGGGGTGGCCCAGTCGGTGCGAGATCTGCTCAATATCCTGGTCCACATGGTTTTCCCATGAATTGATATCCATGTCCTCCGGGTCGATCTTGCCGCCCGGAAATACATACTTGCCAGCCATGAATCCACTTTTCGAGCTGCGTTTAAGTAGATAGATTTGAAGTTGATGGTCTTTTTGCCGGGCGAGGATCACCGTAGCAGACAATACGGGCGTGGCAATGGGTTGTGTTGCATGGCTCATAGCGACCTTAGGTAACATACCGGAGGGGTTTTCTCAAGAGAGAAGGGGGCAAGCCGGTGCCTTGTCAGGTGCCGGGAAAAGCACCTCAATCGATTTCGATAATTTTCATCGTTTCGGCAATCTCTTCAGCCGGATCTTTCTTTATCCATTGATTGTGGTAATTCAAGCAATTGCAGATGAATTCCGTCTGATTGATACGGGTTTGCTTCCGGTAGTGCACGTGCCCGCAGATGACGTACCGGACATCGTATTTTAATGCCAGCTCCCCGTAGTCCGGACTTCCCAGAAAAGCATTTAGGTAGCGCCAGGTGTGATCAGGCGGCCGAACCGTGAAAAAGCGAAGTGGCAGCACATGAATCACCAGAATAACGTTCCGGCGGCGATTCTCTTTTAGTTGTGTCTCTAACTTGTTTAAAAAATAGTGGTGTATTTCCTGTGTCGGTTTTTCCCAGATGGCCATGACTTTGTCTTGCCATAGCCGGTTGTCGATCTTCATGCGGTCAAACGCTTTTGTTGAATATTCGGAACTGCCGAATGCGTAATCATACCATCCGATATCACCGATGGTGACCCAGTTTTCGGAAAGTAATTGTGGCCCGTTGGCCAGGTTGCCGTGAAAACTTTTCAGTTTGGCGTAGGTCTCCCATGCGGTCATGGATGGGTGTTTTTCATTCCAAATATCATGGTTTCCCGGCACAAACAGACAGGCCGTGCCGGTTGCACTTTCAATGTCGGCAAGTGTGGAAAGGGTCAATTCGTAGTCGCTGGCTATATCCCCGGCGATGATCATTTTGTCGAGGTGGTTTTTTACGATGGCGGACTTAAGGCCGTCGACAACCGGGGATCCCCCTGTCAAATTGATATCCACATGGATGTCCGATAGTATGCCTATTTTCAATGCGGGTCCTTTAGAGGATCAAATCTTTGGATTTAATTTTTCAGAAAACACATCCCCGAGAATATTAAAACAAAAAACAGTCAATGCCAGGGCAAGACCCGGATAGATCGCCATCCAGGGGGCCATGGCCAGATAGTTTCGGGAATCTTTCAGCATGAGCCCCCAACTTGGCGTCGGGGGCTGGGTGCCGAGACCCAGATAGGAAAGAGAGGCTTCGATGACCACTGCCAGGGCAAAGGTGATGGAGCACTGAACGATTACTTTTCCTAGAAGATTGGGTATAATGTGTTTATATACGATTTTAAATGTCGAACTGCCGAGGGCTCGGGACGCTTCGACATAGCCTTCCGTTTTAATTACCAGTGCTTCGGCCCGGACCAGGCGGGCAAATACCGGGCTGAAAATAATGCCGATCGCCACCATGACCTGAAACAGACCGTATCCAAAAAAAGAGACCACGGTAATGGCGAGCAGGATCGTTGGAAAAGACAACAGACTATCCATAAACAACATCAAGATATTGTCCGTCATTTCGCGGGAAAGTGCGGCGATCAGTCCCACCAGAGATCCAAGAAGTACCGCAATGACCACAGCGACAATCCCCACCAGTAGTGCCGAACGGGAACCGAAGATAATCCGGCTTAAAATATCCCGCCCCAGGTTATCGGTTCCCAGAAGATGGGACCGCGCGGGCGGTGAAAATCGTTCGTCCAGATTTTGCTCGGTGGGATGCCAGGGTGCAATGTAAGGGGCAGCCACCGCGGCTGCCCCTAATACGACCAGGAAAAAAATTGGCACATAAAATAGCGCTGAAGTTGATCGTTTCATCGCTTATTTGATATCCGTCCATCTGAAGTCAAATGTGTCCAGGCTCGGTGTCATCATGAATTCGCTGATATTCTTGCGGATACCGACGCGACGGTAAGAAGAGCCGAGAAACATGAACGGTGCTTCTTTTGCCATCAAGCCCAGGGCTTCGTCATAGCGTTTTTTCCGATTTTCAAAACCGGTTGTCTTAGCCGCTTCGATGATCAGTTCTGCCGCTCGCGGGTTGTCCCAGCGCACATATCTTTTCTCTTTGATACCATACTTGGCAAGCGTTCCATTGGGATCGAGCTTGCCGGTATGACCAATAACCGTCAGGTCATACTTGGCCTGGCGGTATACATCCCCGATCCAGGTCGACCAGTCCACCAGTTTAATTTTTACGTTTAATCCGACCTTTGTCAGCATATCCTGATATATTTCACCCGCCTTGACGTGGGGTGGATAGTTTTGGGGCAGAAACATTTCCAGGACCGTGTCTTTTCCGACACCGGCTTCGGCCAGCAGTTTTTTTGCTTTTTCAGGATCATAGGGGTAGGGATCGGCAAAGTCCTTATAGTAGGCGTTGCTGTAATCCATGAATGTCCCGATGGGTTTACCACCGCCATAAGCAATTTCCAGGACTTTTTGCTTGTCAATGGCGTGTGTAATGGCCTGTCGAACGCGAAAATCATCCAGCGGCGGGCGGCTGCAGTTCATCGACATGACCATGATCAGTGATGTCAGGCTTTTCTTGACTTCAACATCGGGACTGCCGGCCAAAAGCGGCACATCCTCTTTGTCGATGATATAGCTGATATCGATTTGTCCGGAGATAAGGCCCTGGACCTGAACAGCGCGTTCCGGAATGATATTCATAATGACCTTATCCACCTTGGGCAGGCCTTCCATCCAGTAGTTTGGATTCTTTTCCAAAACGATTTTTCCGTCCCGGATCCACTCGGCGAGTTTAAACGGGCCGGTTCCCACCGGTTTTACCGCAAAGTCATGTTTGCTGTCGATCAGGCTTTTGGGCAATATGGCGCCCCATCCAGAGGCCAGACTGCCAAGGAGCGGGGCCGATGGATCCTTGAGTTTTAAAATCACCGTGGCGTCGTCAGGCGTCTCGATGCTGGTAATCGGGGAAAACTCATTGGCATTGGGTGATGCGGTCTCTTTATCCTGGATACGTTCAATGGTGGCCTTGACATCTTTTGAGGTAAGTTTGTCGCCATTGTGAAAAACGACGCCTTTTCTCAACATGAAGGTCCAGGTCAACCCGTCTTCGCTGACGACCCATTTTTCAGCCAGTGCCGGTACGATTTTTCCGGCCGGGTCTGGTTCTGCCAGTGTGTCGTAGATACTTTTAAGTGTTTGAAAGGTCAGGGTTCCCGAAGTGCTGTGCGGGTCCAGGGTGTCGGGGCTTCCAGAGAGTGCAAAATTAACCATCTTTTCACCCGCATGGGTCACAGCGATCGAAAATACGCTTAAAAGGATGATTGAAAGACAGATGGCAATGATTGGAAATAACTTTTTTTTCATAACGGCCTCCTTGGTGTTTTAGCGTGCATAAAAAAATATTTTATTTTAGATGTCCGCCTATCCCGGCGGACAGTTGAATGAATACTCGAAATACATCGGATATTCTATAACACGAAACAATTAAGATACCAAAAAAGAACCGACAGCGATTTCGATTCAGGTCTCATTTTCCGATGTACTTTGCCCCGGTGAATCGATCTTGAAACATGCCACCGCATGGCTGCCTTGAATAGTTTTTAACGGTGGCTCTAATGATTTACAAATATTATCCCGAATCGGGCACGTATCGATATAGTGGCACCCCGTCATGTGTGAAACGTGTTTTTTGCCGGTCTTGCCCGATTTTTCGAGCGATTCAGCCGGGGTATCGAATTTTTCTAATTCCGTATTGATTTTAGTACCCGGAATGGATGAAAAAAGCTTGAGCGTATAAGGATGTCGCGGGCTTGCCATGATTTCGTCGGTAGATCCGACCTCAACTATGCGGCCCCGGTACATCACAGCGATCTGGTCACTCAGATAGGCGACCAGGTTAAGATCATGAGAAATAAAAAGATAGGTCAGGTTCAACACGTCTTTTAAATCCTGCAGGAGGTTGATGATCTGCGCCTGTATGGATACATCCAGATTGGAAACCGGTTCATCAAGAACGAGAAAATCCGGTTCCATCGAAAGGGCGCGGGCAATGACAATTCTCTGTTTTTGCCCGCCGGAAAATTCATGTGGATATCGCTTGCGATGGGTGGGAGATATGCCGACCTGCGTCAATATCTCTATTATCCGTTTTTTTCTTTCGGCGGCATTAAACCCACGATTGACCAGGCCCTCTTCCAGGCTGTTTTCAATGGTCATCTTCGGGTTGAGTGCCGCATTGGGGTCCTGAAAGACGATTTGCATCCGTTTCCGGAAGGATCTCAGGTTTGTATTGGATAAGCTTCCTAGTAACGTGCCGTCAATCCAGACTTCTCCTTTAGTCGGGGGGTCTAAGTATAACAGGGCCCTGACGAGGGACGTTTTGCCACAACCCGATTCGCCGACCAAGCCGAAAACAGAATTTTTCTCGATACCGAAACTGACCCGATCAACGGCTGAGACCGCATTTTTCTTTCGCTTTAACAGCCCGCGCCCCAAAAAGGTTTTCTCCAGTTTCTTTATTTCGATAAACCTATTCATCTGTAGAGGCCCAGATCATATGACAAGCCGCCCAATGGCCGTCTCCGTAAGTTAGGGTTTCAGGGCTTTTCCGGCGACAAATCTCTTCAGCGAGTGGACAGCGCGGATGAAAACTGCAGCCGGACGGAATCTTTTCGGCGTCGGGAACACTGCCGTCAATCGCGCGCAATCGCTGGCCACGTTTTTCAGCACTGGGAATCGATAAAAGAAGTGCCCGGGTGTAGGGGTGCAATGTATTATTGAAAAACTCGTTTTTCGATGCGGATTCCACAATCTTGCCGGCATAGATGACTGATATTCGGTCGGCAATCTCGCGAACAATGCCGAGGTTATGAGAAATAAAGAGGATTCCCATGGAAAATTGATCTTTGAGATTCCGAATCAGCTCCAGGATTTGAAGCTGCAGCGTCACATCCAGGGCGGTGGTGGGTTCATCAGCGATTAAAAGCGCCGGATGACAGCAGATGGCCATGGCAATCATGGCACGCTGTTTCATTCCGCCGGAAAGTTCGTGGGGATAGCTGTTTAACACACGCCGGCTGTTGCCCAGCCCCACGACATCAAGAAACGAAAGTGCCTGATCGATGGCCTCTTTTTTTTTCAAGCCAAGGTGGAGCATCAACATTTCCACAATCTGTTCGCCGATTTTCAAAGAGGGGTTAAAGTACTTGGCCGGTTCCTGGAAAACCATGCCGATCTCCTTCCCCCGTATTTCCCGCATCTTTGATTGGGATAATCGGGTTAAATCGGTTCCCTTAAAATGGATACTTCCGGCGTTGATCCGGCCGGGGAGCATCGGGATGAGCCCGATGATGCCCATCGATGTCACGGTTTTGCCGGAGCCTGACTCACCCACGAGGGCATGGATTTCGCCGGCCGGGATCGTCAGGTCAATTCCCCTTAGCGCGTGTGCATTTTCTCCGGGTTTAACGAAACTGACATCCAGGTTCCGGATGTTTAAAAGCACGGGGTCCATTTTAAGTAATCCGTATCTTTGGATTGAGGACGCTGTATAAAATATCAACTGAAAAGTTGATAAATGAAAAAACAAACGCCACAAAGACGACGACGCCCTGGATAAGTGGAAAATCACGTTGGTAGACCGCGTAAAGGAACAATCTGCCAAGGCCCGGAAGGGAAAAAACCTGTTCAATGATAATCGCACCGCCAAGCATATACCCCAATTGAATGCCGGCGATGGTAATCACCGGTAAAAGGGCATTTTTAAGGGCATGCTTGTAATTGACCATCCGCTCGGTCAATCCTTTGGCCCGGGCGGTAATGATATACTCCTTGCTGAGCTCTTCCGCCATGGATGCCCGGGTCAGACGGAGCAGCACTGCCGCCCGTGCAATACCCAGGGATATCGCCGGCAAAACGAGATGACTGAAGCTTCCGGAGCCAAACAGCGGAAATACCCGGTATTTAATGGAGAGCAACAACAATAGCAGAATCCCCAGCCAGAAGCTGGGTATGGCCATGCCGGCCTGGGAAAACAGCATCCCCAGGTAATCCCAGAAAGACCATCTGCGTACCGCCGATATGACGCCCAGGGGGATGGCGATCATCATCGAGAGGATAATCCCCAACACGGCAAGGGAAAGCGTGAGCGGAAACCGTTCTAAAATGAGCTCGGTAACCGGTCGTCCGGAACTCAGAGAATTTCCAAAATCAAATCGGAAGACATCCCAGATCCACTGTGTATACTGGGTGATGATGGGTTTATCGGTGCCCAGTTTGGCGCGAATCGCCGAAATATCACTTTCCGAGGCGTCCACACCGGCGATCGTCAGTGCCGGATCTCCGGGAATGACACGGATCACCAGAAAAACGATCGTGGAAATAATTAAGACCGTTAAAATCAAGCGTCCAAAACGTCTGAGTGCAAAGTTTAAAATGCTATGGGTCCTTTAGGTGCCTGATGGCCGCCCCGAAAGCGGTTGCGCACTCCGGGTGTTCGGGGTAAATAAACCGCGTCTGGTAGAGTGAGCCGACCCGTTCGAGCGTATGGCGGATATGCTGGTTGGTCGAGACCTTGCCGACAGCGACAATTCGATCCTGGCAGTTGATTGCTCGCGCACAAAGTGACGCGATGATACCGATGGTTTCCGCCACCAATGACAAAATGGCCGCCGCTTTGTCTTCGATGCGGTCCGACTTGATATTAGCAAAGTTTCCAACCGTGGCGTCCGCTGGTAAAAAGCTCAAATCATCCAACCCCAGGTCGCCGATGGTCATGTTCAAGTGGGTGGCTTTTCCAGACAAGGCCTGTTTTTCTAACACGGCCGGGTCGTCTATATTGCAAATCAGGGCGGCAAGACCCTTTATCGTACCGCCCCCAACACCGGTACCGCCCACGTGAGAGACCTTATTCTTATCGAAATGGACCATCGCGGTTCCCGTACCCATGCTGACCACCAGGCAGGTTTCATATTTTGCAAGGGTTGCGCCACCCAACCCGATGGCCTCGATTTCAGGGATTTCGACGATCTGTTTTTGGATTTTAGCCGGCATTTGAGACGCCGCACCGGTAAATACCAACTGGTCGGTCTTGTGTTTGTTTTGAACCCGGCTCAGGGCCACGAGAATATCCTTCCAGCTTCGGGTTTCAATGCTCGTGTGATCGATGAATTGTTCGTCTTGAACAACGGCAAAGTCGGTGAAGGACGCCCCTCGATCAATCGCGATGACGGGGGCGATGACAGGTTTTTGCATGATGATCTGAATCCTTTACAACAGGTGATCTTTTATCTGGGAAAGGTCCTGAATGATGGGTGCATCCTTGATCTCTTCGACGCCTAATGTGCCGAAACGGTTGATGATCACTACCGCCATGCCGGCCTTTTGGCTTCCGATGGCGTCGTCGTAGTAATTGTCGCCGACGTAGAGGCATTCGTGTGGCGCCACATCAGCTTCTTTAAAGGCTGTTTTAAATATTTCGGGATCAGGTTTGTTGATTCCGACCTCATCGGAAATGATGAAATGATCAAAATATTTGGATAATCCGGCATTTTCGAGGTCATCTCTGGCGGTGTTATCCCAGTTGGAAATAATGCCCAGGCTTCGCGAGTTCTGTTTTAGCTCGGATAGAACATGGTGAACATTTTCAAATGGTACCCAATAGTTTTCAGTTTCCTTCTGAATTTCTTCCCAACAGGCATCCAGTTTGGCGACATCCAGGCTGATCCCCAGGTTATAATTTAATACGCCAAGCACCCAGGGCATAAAAACGTTTCTTGCCTTTAAAAAAACGCCGGGATATTCCCGCATAAACAGTTTGTCCACCATGTGGAACTCTTTTTCCAGGGTTTTAACCGGTATCTCTTCACCAAAGATCCGAAGGGCTTTCTGATAAGTGATTTCGCGTTTCATATAAAGCAGCGTATACCCGATATCAAACCATACGTGTGATATTTTATTCATTTTTTCTCTAATCGTTTAGGGTGCACGTCAAACAAATGACATGGTAGAACCTATATGAAACCATCGACGATGAGGTTTTTCTCAATTATTCTCAATAGGCGCTAAAATTCGATGGATGGAGGCGCATGCTTAACACGAAGCCTATATATTTGTCCACCGGTTTATAGCCGGGCCGCATATGGATATTTTGAAGGTCAGGACAGATTGCGGCATCCTTGACCCCGTCATCGGTCATCCCTTCCAACAAAATTTTTTACAGAATACATAGTGGGCCGGCAATTTCGTCAATCTTTCATTATAAATATACAGTTGCCTATGAACCTCATTTTATTCTATCATAGAAAACCTGGCCCTCTGGGCCTTCATCATTGCCAAAAGCGGTAACGACGGTTTTGGTGTAATGTATGATGAATACATCCTCTGCCGGTTCCCAAAAGGGGTGGGGTTCCATATAAAACATGTATACTCTGGGGCGTTTGATCTGATAATCCAGATGCCAAGCGGAATGTTCCATCACCCGGGTCGGTTTTAATTCATCGAGCAAATCATGTTTATCGCCGCCGATTACCAAATTGAACACTTTCGGTTTGACCAATTCCATTCCGATCATTTTCATCGGATGACTAAATGATAACTGTAAATTCACCGAACGCTTATCGTTTTGCATGACCATGTTACCCGAAGGGATTAACATTCCAAAATGGCCAAACGCTTGGTCGGTCAATGTGGAAAAGAGCATAATCATTATACAGATTTGAATTGCCTGTTTCATATTTACCTCCAGATTATTGCAAAAAAAAGCCACGAGGTGATTGTCTCCCTTCATGGGAACTAGCACCTTTGTGGCTTTTGATTTTGATAATTAAGCGTTCACCTAAAAATTTGAAGCAATTTTTCCGCGAGCCCTAAGTGTTGTTTTAGCCCATCTTTGTAGGTTTTAAGGAAAAAACGGGTAAAATCAACATTTATCTGTAAAACGGAAAAATTAAATACATGTAAAATAAGCAGGTTACGTTTAATGGGGTTGTGAAATGTCTAATGTAG
>Ga0056106_100141_pt1 | contig 12500 bp, 22 predicted proteins | sample WorMetcrassitun1_FD_77012 | JGI IMG/M metagenome (GOLD analysis project Ga0056106, IMG submission 77012) | Marine gutless worms symbiont microbial communities from Max Planck institute for Marine Microbiology, Germany - Olavius crassitunicatus.1 ... | reverse complement strand
TTTGGTTATCGCAATTTGGTTATCGCAATTTGGTTATCGCAATTTGGTTATCGCAATTTGGTTATCGCAATTTGGTTATCGCAATTTGGTTATCGCAATTTGGTTATCGCAATTTGGTTATTGTATCTTATACATCTGTCGACAGTGTTATATGTAGCTCAGCGGATGACCTTACTTTCTGTATTTTTCACTCTTGCGGGATTGCTTGGATATCTGCGAACACGTAGTAATTTTGATTTGTCCCGTGGTAGATGCCAGCAACTGATTGCTATGGGGATGTATGTTATTGGGGGAAGTGTATTAGCTGTTCTTTGTAAGGAAAACGGAATTTTATTACCACTATATATAATTGTGATTGAATCAACCATACTGCTACAAACGGAAAAACCAAATGGTTGGGAAGCTTGGGGAGGGATCTTTCTCGTTCTTCCGGTAGCTTTGTTGCTAGTTTATTTACTCATCCATTTTGAGGATGTAGTAAGAAGTTATCAATTTAGACCATACACTATGGAGCAAAGATTGCTCATGGGATCAAGTGTATTGCTTACCTATCTCAAGAATATTGTTGTTTCAAGCTATGGAGTTTTTCACTCTATCATGATGACTATCCAATAAGCACAGGACTCTTTACACCTATTTACTCATTGTTTGCATCTACTGAAGTATGTCTTCTTATTCTCAGCGCGCTCATTACCAGGAAGCGATTCATAGTTTTAAAGTTTTGTAATATTATGATTTTTTTTTGCGGGACATACTCTTGAGTCAAGCTATTTAAATTTGGAAATATATTTTGAACATAGAAACTATTTACCTACATTAAGTATATGTTTTGGTCTGAGTTACCTGTTTATTTATGTATTTATCTCTGTATATTGCCTATTAATTGTTACCGTATCAGTGATCAAATCCAGGGCATGGTCGCGACCAGCGATGCAGGCCATGAAATGGGCACGTTTGCATCCAACATCAGTTAGAGCGCTGGATGATTTGGCCGTTTTTCATGTATCTGTAGAAGATTATGAGCATGCTCCAGAAGTTTACGACAGAATTAGTACATTGCAGCCGGGAGACATGTGTACAACTATTAGAATGATAAAAATAATAGTTGTAGGCGAAACATTCAACAAAGTGAACAGGAATGGCAAAAAATATATGCTAAGGCAGACGATGCGTCAGTTACTGGATTAAAAGTAATAGCAGTTCTCGATTCACTGATTGGTAAAACAATTGAGAACAAGTGCGAAAGGATAAGCATTGAAAATTTATCAAAGCTTCTGGCATCCTTGATTACTAGTTCGGAGTATTCTCTTTTCCAGACATATCTATTGGAATTTAATGCAATACTAAAACTTGCGATGAAGGATTATGAAATAGCAATAATGTATATCAGGGAAGCAATTAACATTGCTCCAACGCCAGTAAATTATATACATGAAATAAAAATATTGAATAGAATGGGGAATAGTGCGGAAGCAAGTATAAAAATTGAAAAACCAAAAGAACTTATCTTGACTAACCAACGATACCATCTGGTATATAATAAGGTAGTAAAAGCGCTTGATAAAAACTGAGCAATTCTGGATCATCGCTCAAAGCCATAAGAATATTACGTTAGGCGTTAGATAATTAATTATGAACTCTGGTACGAGCAAATTAAGCGTCATACTGCCGGCTAGAAACGAAGTAGATTCCTTACGTAAACTCTTATCAGAGTTAGTTAAACATTGTGGGAAAGCTGAAGTAATTGTTGTTAATGACGAATCCGAAGATGAAACGGAAGAGCTGCTCTTCAAATATGATATAAAAGTGATCAGTAATCCTTGCCCAAAAGGAAATGGGACTGCAATTAAAATAGGTTCGAGAAATGCGACAGGAGACATTCTGTTTCTAACTACTCCGGCCATTATTTTTTTAATAGGGCTTATCTCGGAACAACTTACTGTACTGCTGTACTTAAAGGTTACGAGAACTGACTGAGTGAATATAGTAAACTTTAAGAAAAGAGTAAAATTCCTATTGAAAATACCGCTTCACTCGCGATGGCTGATCTGTAATAAACACAAAGTACCCCCTGATTTTTTGCGGAGCCTTGTAGCAGGAATTCTTCTCGATATCGGATGCGGGCATGGAGAAGTAAGGAGAAATATCTCAACAGATGTAAAGTATACCGGACTTGATTATTTATCCACCGCCAGCACACTATACAAATCGACAGCTGATCTATACGCAGATGCCAACTATTTACCCATTGCTTTAGATAGAATTGACAATATTTTGTTGCTGAATGTTTTGGAACATTTGGAAAATCTTGATATGTGTTTGGACGAAATTAGTTGTGTGTTGAAAAAGAATGGAAAACTATTTGTTGAAATTCTATTTCTTTACCCGATTTATGACAAACCGTATGACTATCATAGATGGACTACATGGATTAGTTGAGATATTTAGTCGGGCTGTGTTTGCGATAGAAAGATTAGATTGCATAGGCCATTCACTAGAAGTGTGTGGTTTAATAACAAATTTGGCTTTGGCAAGAAATGCTATTACTTTCTTAGAAAAACGAAGTCCACTTGCTATTCTGGTTGTTCTTTTACCTATTGCTTTTTTACTAATAAATATCTTTAGTGTAGTGGCTAGTTGGTTAAACAGTGCCGATAATACGATGCCATTTCGTTATAGTTTGATAGTTGTAAAATCTAGTTAAATCTGTGAGTCAAAAAAAATAAAAATAATCATCTGTTAGTTGTTACCTCAACTTTTCCGCGTTGGCATACAGATGCACAGCCGCACTTTGTTTATGATTTATGTCAACGACTGTGTGGCAGCGGTTTTCAGGTAGATGTATTGATGCCAGCAACCAGCAATGTAAAATTGGTAAAAACTATGGAGGGAATAAAGATCTATAGATTTAGATACTTTATAAGTAAATGGCAAAGACTGGCATATTCAGGCGGTGTAATGGCAAACCTTAAAGAAAATAGATTGCTTTATTTTCTTATACCTTTTTATGTATTTTTCCAGCCCTATTCTGTTGTAAGCTTAGTTAAAAAAATAGCTATGATGCTATACATGCTCACTGGATCATTATTCAGGGATTAGTCAAAGTACTTCTTGGAAAGAATTGCCCACCTATCGTATGTACGGCACATGGCGGCGATCTATTTGCTCTACAATTACAATTGATCCCAGTAATTAAACAGTGGGTACTGTGAAGAGTGTAAAGAATAACGGTTGTAAGTGAATATGTTAAAGTCTATAGCGGATATGTCTGTAGATATTGATAGAGTGTCTGTTTGTCCTATGGGTGTAGAATTAAGGGATTTATTTAAACCGGTAGATGGGACCAAAAGAGAAAAGTTTAGATTAATATTCGTTGGACGTTTGGTTGAAAAAAAGGTGCTACTTATCTTTTAGATAGTATTAAATAATTATTGGAACAAAAATTAGATGTAGAACTGCTAATAGTCGATTCTGATCCAGAAAGGAATAAATTGGTCACAAAGGTGGAAAAATTGGGCACTGCAGAAAATGTGAACTTTTATGGCGCCGTGGCACAGAATGAACTACCAGCCTTATATTCATCAGCTCAGATTGTCGTGGTTCCATCAGTTGTTGGGCAAAATAGAGATCAAGAAGGTCTTGGTTTGATAATAATTGAAACAATGGGATGCGGTTGTGCAGTTATTGCATCATCGCTTGGTGTTATTAGAGATGTTATTCAGGACGACTACAGCGGAATTTTCGTTGAACCAGCGAACTTTGTCGAAATTACTTCTGCCGCATCAGAACTATTAAATAATAAAGATGCGCGAGCTAGCGTGTTGGAGAAATTTGATTGGGAGGTCGCATCAAATCGCTACGTTTCTTTACTAAAGGACCTAATTTCCACAACATAAATTCTGCTAGTAAATGACTGGAGGTTCATGATTTTCCAGCTTTAAATCTACGCTAGCCATTTGAAATCATTAAATTATTGATTCCACCTCCAAAAGAAGGTCCACTATGACTTGGTGGAAAAGTGTAACCTGGCACTTTCAAAATAAGTTGACAAATCAATAAGATCAACTTTTTTGTAAAAAACAGAACGTATTAGCAATAGAGTAATGACTATTCTTTCCGGTCTGATCTCATCAAAAACTCGGATCCGCATTCTAATGCGGATATTTCTTAATCCTTCCCGACAGGCTTATCTCATGAAGCTATCAGACAAGTTTGAAATATCTCCAAGCCAGGTGTCTGAAGAACTTCAGCAACTAAAAAAAGCGGGCTTACTGAAGAGTACAAAGCACGGCCGTCAGATTAACTACCAGGCAAATATAGAGCATACGTTTTTCCCAGAGCTTCAATCTATGGTGAAAAAATCCCTGGGTATGAATCGCATTGTTGAAAGTATTCTAGAGAGGTTAGGAAAACTGGGGATGGCTTTTTAATGGACGATTATGCGAAAGGAAAGGATATAGGCCTTATAGATTTGTTACTTATTGGTGAAATTGACAAATTAAGTCTTGATAATTTGGTTAGCAAAGCTGAGCGATACATTAAAAGGAAAATTCGTACCATGGTATTAAGTAGAAAAGAGTATGAAAAAAATGGATACCTTTTTCGAGAGTAGAGCAAAGTTTTTACTTTGTGAAACTGACGAAAAAAGACTCGGTAAATAGTTATAGAGTTTTGCATTAAGCGTAGAACTGAATTTAATTAGTAATTTTGTGGGTTACAAATGTAACACTGCATGACGGTAGCGTGTTTGAAGAAGTTAAATATTTAGGCATCAAATCGGATTGTATTCAGCAAACTGAAATGAAACACCATGATTGAAAATAGCGAAGCTCATTGGGATCTTGTAATACGACCGAAGAAATATTTGTTTGATATAAACTATGGCGAACTATGGGAATTTCGAGAACTTCTTTATATGTTTGTGAAGAGGGACATCATAACTGTTTACAAACAATACTTGGACCCATATGGTATTTACTTCGGCATATGTTAACCATGTTTGTCTATATTATTGTTTTCGGTAATATTGCAAAAATACCAACGGATGGGATTCCTTCCACTCTGTTTTATATGACTGGAATTATAATATGGAACTATTTCAATGAAAGTGTTAGTCAAACTTCGGACACTTTTTTCAGAATACCTATATGTTTGAGAAGGTGTATTTTCCAAGACTGGTAGTACTTTTATCCATCGTTGTATCAGGGATGATTAAATTTTTCATTCAAGCTTCATTATTAGTTGTATTTGTAATTTACTATTTAAATAAGAAAGTAAATATAAATGTCAATTTTATGATATTACTAATCCCATATCTTGTAATTCCGATGACTGCATTAGGGCTCGGAGCAGGGATTATCTTCAGTTCTCTCACTATCAAATATAGAGATTTAAAATTTTTATTAGTGTTTAGTATCCAACTTTTTATACATGCAACTCCAATTATATATCCTATGATCGTTATACTAGAGTAACATCGTTTTTTATTATTTGGGGTCCAATGGCTCATATTATTGAAACCTTCAAATATGCTTTACTGGGGACAGGGGGAGTTTAGTATTAGCGGACTTCTCTATGCGACAGTATTCGCAATTCTAGCACTCCTATTAGGTATTGTTGTCTTTAACAAAACAGAAAGGAATTGTGTTGATACGATTTAAAATCTAGTCAGGTTACAAAAGAACATAAGTAAAACGGTAGTTTAGATAGAGAATCTATCTAAACTCTACAGTCTTGGTGAGGTCGGTACTAGAATTATTAGTCACGATCCTAATCAATGGGGAAAAAATTTTCGGAAAAGAAGATCTATATTTAAAAATTGGACAGCAAGCTAGAAATACTTCAAATAGCACAAAAGAGAGTCTATGGACACTAAAGGATATCAGTCTGGGTATAGAGCAGGAGTAAATTTTAGGTATTATAGGGAGGAATGGTGTCGGTAAGTCAACCCTGCTTAAATTAGTCTCTAGAATTACATCACCTACTACCGGATGTATACGGGCAATGGGTCGTATTGCTTCATTACTCGAAGTTGGCACAGGTATGCATCCCAAAATGACTGCCCGAGAGAATATCTACCTTAATGGATCTATTCTCAGCATGAGAAAGACTGAAATCGCACTCAGTTTTGATTCGATTATAGAGTTTTCCGGATGTGCAACATATGTGGATACCCCAATAAAACGGTTTTTCTCAGATATGCAAGTATGACTAGGTTTCGCTGTTGCGGCATTTTTGAATGCTGAGATACTGATAGTAGATGAAGTTCTGGCTGTGGGTGATTTCTCTTTTCAAAATAAATGTGTCAATAAGATGGAAGAGATAAGCGAATCTGGTCGCACTGTAATATTTGTGAGTCATAATATAGTAGTGGTTAATCAACTTTGTACTAAAGTTATTTTGCTGGATAAAGGAAGTATATTGATGGAAGGTCTAACCAATGAGGTGACAGAAGCATATATTTCTTCTGAATCACGTGATCTTAGACCCTGTATGATATATGAAGACAAGGAAACTAAAGTGAAGGCGCAAATAAAATCGGTATCCGTTGCCAATGGCACTAAGATGATTGAGTGCATCGATTTAAAGGATGAATTCGAAATTAAAATAGAATATGTCTTTTATGCTAGCATGGTCAATATTTTTGTAGGAATGCAAATTATACAAATTTCGAGTGGTCAAACTATACTTTCTCTTCCAGATCCTAAGCTAGATCAATGGCGTTTGGGGACAAGAAATCAAGGGCATTATAGGAGGAGAGTAAAAATACCTGGAAATTTACTTAATATATTCAAGTATATTGTGAGGGTTGGAATTTCTGATCATCAACGACATCATAGATGTCGTTGATGATGTAGTTTTTGAAGTAATTGATGCTGTAGGAATCGCGAGTGCTCTAGGAAGAGAACAGAAAAATTCCATTCTGCTCGCACAATTACCATGGAAAGTTGAAACCATTGAGGGAACTTAAATTATATTATTAAAAAATAGAGTTACGCAGTTACCAAGGTTTTATTTACATATCGGAACCCATAAGACAGGGGTAACACAGATACAAGAAACTCTTGAATTATCAAAAAGTAGATTAAGTAATGAGAAATTAGCTTCCTTATTTCCCCGGGTCTTTCGATATAATGTGGATGACTGCTTTTGACAAAACTATCATTGAAGAAAACAGGAATTATTCAAAGGAAAAACCACAGTGTTATCCAGAAGATTATGCCTACATAATGAGTTTTGAAGATTTTTTCGACGATTTAAAATAAGGGTATAATAACGCGCCGGTTGTCGCAAGAACTCTCAAGCAAATTACTGACGATTATGATGTTTATATCATAGTTTTTTTTAAGATGTCAGGATACCTTTCTGGAATCAGTGTATACGCAGTTCATACAACAGGGAGAGTCTTACCTGTTTTCAGAATTTGTGCAGGAATATGATCTATCATGTTTTGTGTGGGAATCATTACTAAACACGTATTTAGATAGTTTTGGAAAAGAAAAAATAATAGTTAAAAGATATGAAAAAAAATATCTGCAGGAACAGAATAGTTTATTGAAAAGTTTTGCCGACACGATCATCCCGCATATTTTCAGAGAAGTTAATCTGTAAAAGAATCATAATTCTGAATATGATAAAACTTCCTTAGAAATAGTAAGATTATGCAATCCTCTTTTGGATAAAGAAGGAAAAATTAGACTTCGTCGTATTCTCCAATCTTCTGATGTCAGCGCTCCATTTTCTGATTACAACTATTTTTCATATGAAGAAAGGCTTAAATATTTGAAACTTTATTCTGAATCGAACAAATGTATTGTCAGGGACTATATACATGATGAGTCAGATGAACTATTCACAAATGATATGATGCCCATAGCTAGTTCTCGGTAACTGATACTGGAGGATTTTGTAAGGATTCCTATGTTAGCAATAGTCAATCAATCTGATTCAACACAAGATAATATAAATATGAGTCAAAAAGATTCCCGTGGAGAGATGCTATTTATAAATAGTGCAGTACAAAAATGAAATTGATGATCAATAAATAAACAGATCAAAGCTTATTGTCACGCTATAGCTGATATATGGGATAGAGTGCGAATCGGATATCGATGCAGTAGTAAATAGAGGATAAGCATCAGGATGGACAAGTCGATACGCGGACATGTCAGTTTAAGTTGATAAGTGAGTTTTCGATAAAACACAAATTAGGTTTCGTAGACTTTATTGTTTTAAACGCATGACAGTAATTAAATTATGAGTATTGATAGATAGTGTGAATATGATCCCAATCTCCAACAATAAAATAGAGACCCCTCATGAGTAGACGAGTTGTTATTCTGGTCGGAGAAAAAGGAACCCGACTTCGATCTTATACTGTTGTGCTACCAAAGCCCCTCATGCCGATTGGTTAATTTCCAATATTGGAAGTAGTTGTTCGGCAATTAATAACTCATGGTTTTGATCATATAACGATGGCTGTTAACCATCAGGCTGAAGTTATTAAGGCTTTTTTACTGATGGCTCCAAATGGAATGTCAGGATTGATTATTCAATAGAACGTCAGGAATTAGTAACTACGGGACCCTTACACCTAACTGATGATCTACCTGATAATTTTATTGTCATGAATGGCGGCATATTGACTGATCTGATTTTTTTTAAGATTTTATGACTATCATATTAGTAATGGTAATTTATTTACCATTACTTCTTTTTTACGTGATCAATTTGTGGATTATGGCGTGCTGGATACAAATAATAAAGAGCAACTCATAGCGTTTTTAGAGAAACCAGTTCACCATTACGAAGTTAGTACGGGGATATATATGATCAATAAACAAGTTATCCACCATATCCCTAAAGACAGATCATTTGAATTTGATAATTTAATGCATACTTTATTGACGACTAAAAAAGAAATAAATGTGCAACAATATGATGGGTACCGGCTTGATATATGACGAGCAGATGATTATATGAGAGCTATCGATGAGTTTGATAATCTGTGTGAACATTTTCTAAATGTCTAAGATTCTCGTTACCGGAGCAAGCGGTTTCATCGATGGTGTACTTGAAAGTAAGCTGCGCGAATTAGAGTATGAAGTATTAGATTTAGATAGCAAGAACGTAGATATGACATTGAAAGACTCTCTATTTCGATATTACTCTGATAATATTCAACATATTTTCCATCTCGCTGCGCGTACGTTTGTTCCAGATAACTAGTGTTCTACCGTAGACTATTATCGTGTTAACGCCAATGGCACAGCTAATGTATTGGAGTTATGTTGAGAATGTAAAGCAGAAACGACTTATGTAAATGCATCTATTTATGGTATCACGGAACGCTTACCTATTAGGGAGAGCAGTCGAATAAATCCGAACAATCCGTATGCCCATTCAAAATTTATTACCGAAGAGATTTGTAGGTTTTATCGATCTGTCTTTAATATTACTATAATTCGTCCTTTTAATGTTTACGGTATTGGACAATCTATGTGCTTCTTGATCCTCGCAATAGTTGATCAGGCGTTGAATAGGGACAAAATTAAAATTAATGATCTTTTGTCAAGGAGAAATTATGTTTATGTGACTGATTTGGTCAACGCAATCATAGCTACATTGGAACTAGTCACTGACGAAAGAATTTTTAATATAGGTTTTGGGTATTCTTATAGTGTTGGAAAAATTATTGAAATAGTACAAAAGTATTCTAAGACAGACAAACCAGCGTTATATAAACAGGAAACTCGTCAGAATGAAATTAGTGATGTAGTGGCAGATTGTACAAATGTGAACAAATATTTAAATTGGGAATGTGAAACATTGTTTTGAACAAGGCATAAAAAAATAGTTGAAAATTGGCAAAACAGATGAATGAATTGAAAGTTCCAATTAATAAGGTAAATTATTCCATGGATATTGCAGAAAGAGAAATTCTGTTTGAGAAATATCGTGGACTAGGATGGGAAGAGGAATATGCAGCCTACCGACTCAATTGGATAGAGTTGCCGAGGAAGTAAATAGTATCCGAATATCCGCTATTGGTGAATATTGAATTGTCATCTATATGTAACCTTAGTTGCCCTATGTGTTACACAATTACTGATAAATTCAAGAGAAGTTTGAACACAAAACGTATAGATTACGATCTGTTCAAAAAGATTATCGATGAAATCGGCTCTAAAGTGTCTGCAATCCGGCTTAGCTTAAGAGGAGAGGCAACATTACATACAAAGTTTATCGAATGTGTAAGGTACGCTAAAAATAACGAAATTCGAGAGGTTTCAACGTTGACTCATGGAGATAAGTTGACGTTAGATTATTTAGAGAAAATTGCAGATGCAGGAATTGACTGGATAACAATATCTATTGATGGAATTAATGACACCTATGAAAGCGTAAGGGAATCATTAAAGTTTGATGATATCTATAATCAAATAAAGGAAATAAAGCAGTACGAAATAAAGCAGCACAAAGATAAATACGGATTACGTTGACCAGTTATCAAAGTGCAAATAATCTGACTTGCTATAAAAAGAACCCTAAGCTGTACTACGATACTTTTCTCCATATGTTGACCTAATTGTGTTTAATCCTTTGATAGATTATCTCGATAACGATTTGGAGATTGAGTATATGAAGGAGTTTACTTGTCCCCAACAATATCAACGACTGGTAATCGTCGCGGATGGGTTTGGTAATGAGATGTTCCAACGATGAGGAAAATACAGAAATCATGAGAAATATTAATAAACAGTCAGTATACGAAGTTTGGCACAGTGAAAGGATGAAGAAATAGCGTGAAATACAACTTTTACCTCAGGGTTTTATGAGGATTGAGGTTTGCCGTAAGCGCTATCTTCCAAGAGAAACCCAAGATGAAATCTCTAATATCGATGGAAGAACTGTTCTTATAAAAAATTATACAAAGTACAGTCAATTAATCGGTGAATAAAATAAAATGACAATAAACAAGCAGCTCCTCATATTGATAACCAGTGGCACGGGATATGTAGGTTCTATTTTAATCAGGAAGTTGCTGCTGGATAACTTTCGAATAGCATACATTGATAAGCTTAATTTTACCGGTGACTTTCTGGTAGGTGTTTGGGGACGCCCTGGTTTTGAGTTTCGTCGAATCGATATTACTAACTTTGCCGATGTAGACAAAATAATTGAAGCTAGTGAATTTTCAGCGATTATATATCTTGTATCATTAGTTGGTGATTTAGCGTGCAAATTAGAGCCAGAGCTAGCAGTAAAAACTAATAAGGGAGCATCTATTTACTTACTAAATAAGGCTGTGGAAAGAAAAATCGAGAGATTTATATTCGCTTCAACCTGCAGCAACTACGAAAAGATGGATAGTTCAGAAGAATATGTTGATGAAACCTCTCAACTTTCACCAGTTTCTTTATATGCTGAACTGAAGATGGAAGTGGAAAACTATCTACTTCACGAGATAGACAAAAGAGAAGGTTTTTATCCAGCTGTGTTGCGTTTTGCTGCAGTTTTTAGCGTTTCGATCTAATAGTAAATGAATTTGTCAAGGAACTAGCTGCTAGGGAGAGAACTAATTGTTTATGGAGAACAATATTGAAGACCTTACTGTCATGTAAGTGATTTTTCAAATGCCATATTAAAAGTTTTACAATCAGATAAAAATAAAGTTGCTTATGGTGTATTTAATGTCGGTGATGCCGGGCAAAACTACACGAAGAAAATGATTGTTGATGAAATATGCAAGCAAGTGCTGGGAGCAAAGATTAGACATAAACATAAGGATGAGGATCCAAGAGATTATCGAGTTAGATTTGACAAGATAGGAAACAAGTTGGGTTTCAATATTACAAAAACTGTAGTAGAGTGGGTTGGTGATGTTGTTACTTGCATTAATGAAGGGATATTCGACAATCCTGATGCATAAAAAAATTGTAATACGTCCGTTCACGAAAAAAATAATTGTAAATTGTATGTTGTGAATAACTCGTTGCCACCATCCATTAGTTATTAAATACATTTATCAAAAACTGTTATACAAATATGGAGCACAGGAATCTGTCCTCTATTCCTCGAATTAAAGAATGTAATTGGTAACTTACCGAGAAACAAAATTATGGAGATTAAAAAGCAATGGGTAAGTATTTTTGAAGACTTTCTAATGCCATGATGGATTCATAGTTAACCAAAGGGGACTAACTAGAGTTTCACTGCTTTATCCTTAACGAAAATAATTAGCTGATAAGTTCTATTTAGAGAGGCTTCCAGAGAAATAAAATAAAGCATCTCACCGCCATAAGTATATAAGTTTAATGAATCAATCTGAGATTTATATTCATATGGGTTATGGAAGGACAGCAACATCCTGGTTATAAAATGAGGTTTTTCCAAAAATGGACAATATTCATTATTTTGGGAAAACTGATAAATACTATCTGGAATGGCTTTTGAATTGGAATTATGTAGATGATTTTGTATTAGATGGGAAAATAGAA
>Ga0056106_100140_pt1 | contig 12503 bp, 15 predicted proteins | sample WorMetcrassitun1_FD_77012 | JGI IMG/M metagenome (GOLD analysis project Ga0056106, IMG submission 77012) | Marine gutless worms symbiont microbial communities from Max Planck institute for Marine Microbiology, Germany - Olavius crassitunicatus.1 ... | reverse complement strand
GTACGTGCTGAGACCTATCGATTTCTAAGAATGCGTTCCTTTGCTTGTTGGGAAAATGCAGCAACGACCTAGGTTGATATCAAGCAGGTTTTAGTAGTTCAAGGAAGTTAACTTGGCAATGCCACATAATGTCTTCGACTGTCACGTTTTCTAAGTCTAGAATACGTATCAACATCCGTTGATGACGTAGCAGGACGAGGTTTCCTGCCTCGTGCACAACAGTCCTAAGTTCGTCACTGCTGATAGATTCACCACTGTTATCTGTTTCATGGCTTACTCCTACTATGAAGAGTAGACCGTTAACTATTTTGTTTATGAACCAAACGAAATGATGAAGAAGATATGGAAGTGACGTCAGTACGTATGCGCCCGGGAAGGCCAGCCGTCCCGGGCGCAGGGCTGTAAGTATTTTTGAGGCAAATTCGGTAAAAATCAAAATGATCGTAGTCAAAAACATGGGGCAGGTAAAATACCCGCATCGCCAGCGAGTCTTATTGCGATGATTGTGGTAATCGAAGCAGCAATAATATTGACAAGGTTATTGCCAAACAGAATTAGGCCAAGAAGCCGATCGGGACGCTACAGAAGCTTACTCACCAGTACAGCTCCACGATGCTTTTCCCTGTTAAGATGGCGTACACGATAGCGGTTAATCGCCATCATGCTTGTTTCGGAACTGTAAAAAATGCCGAAAGTACAATTAGCAAAAAAAGGAAACCGAATAAGCAGGGTAGAGGAATATCGTTCAAAAGGGCTAGTTAGCCCACTTAAAACTTGTTTATGACTGTTATCAGCGAGAAGAATTAATAAAATATTCAATTGCTGACAGGGAGGACCTTAACTATACGCGTTACAGAATAAGTTCGGCTACCATTTTAGAACCAAGATACGCTAGCATTAAAGAAATAAATCCACTCAGCGTCCATCGGATTAATTTCTTACCCCGCCAGCCCATGGCCCAACGCCCACAAAGTATTGTTCCGAAGATCAACCACGCCAGAACCGAAAGGGCAGTCTTGTGACTCAGATGTTGGTCAAATATGTTATGCACGAACATTAGGCCGGTTGTAAGACTCAGACTTAGTAGAAAAAATCCAATGGAAAGAAGCTGGATCAATACTTCTTCCATCGTCTGCATGGGAGGTAAAACACGCATGGTATTTACCGGGTGTTTATTTCTTAGTTGACTCTCTTGTATTGCCAAAATAATGGACTGTAAAGCTGCTATGGCTAGTAAACTGTATGCAGTGATGGAAAGTAAAATATGCAGCCGGATCCCAATAGCTGAAGAATCAGTAAGAATATGATTGCTGGGGAATATCAGTTCAAGCGCTAAAGCCAGCGCAGCAGCTGGCAGGAATACAAGCGCCAAATTTGCTATTGGCTTAATTGTTGCGGCAAAAACAATCAATACAGCTACCACCCAGCTTATAAGTGATAATGCATTATAAAATCCAAAATTTAATCCTGCGCTCGTTACAATACTCTGGTAAAGCACCAACGCATGCATTAATATGGCCAGGCCACCGAAGCCTAGCAATTGCGCCCTTAGGCTATCAGGAGTCATACGAAGCTTAAAAACCCGATAACCGAGCCAGCTAGATACCAGTAAGTAAAGTAAAATAGCGATAGTGCTAAAAATAATGACAGACATAGTATTTATGATTCCTTAGTGCAATATTGGCACATTTAGAATTTAGCTGAAAGTATTACCTCAAGATAATTTCTGATAGGATCGCATCTGGTATAAAAAACAGTAGCGGCTCCATGCTAATCACTAGCACAAATAATAAAAGTATAGATAGTAATGTTTGATAGTTTAACAGATAGATTATCCCTGATAATCAAAGAATTACGTGGGCAAGCTCGTCTTACGGAAGAAAATATTTCTGATGCACTTAGAGAAGTTAGAAGAGCTCTTCTTGGGGCAGACGTAGCTCTACCAGTAGTACGCGATTTTATAGAACAGGTTAAACAGCGATCAATTGGTGAGGAGATTAAATCAAGCCTCGCTCCGGGTCAGGTTCTGATAAGGAATGTCCGTGATGAACTCATTAGCTTAATGGGTGAGTCAAATGTTTCGTTAAATTTGAATACGCAGCCACCAGCGGTAATACTGATGGCTGGACTGCAGGGTGCTGGTAAAACCACAACGGTTGCCAAGTTAGGACATTGGCTAAAAAAACAGCAGAACAAATCTGTTATGGTTTCTAGCTGTGATGTCTATCGCCCTGCAGCCATTGAGCAATTACGCATACTGGCTGATGAAAATCAGTTTGAGTTCTTTGTCAGCGGAGTAAGTCAGTCCCCTGAAAAAATAGCTTCTGCAGCATTAGAGCAAGCGCGGAAGCAATTCATAGATGTTCTAATCGTAGATAGTGCAGGACGCCTTCATATTGATGACGATATGATGAGTGAAATACAGAAATTACATCAAGTCCTTGACCCATCTGATACCTTGTTCATTGTTGATAGCATGCTTGGCCAGGACGCTGTCAATTCAGCAGAAGCCTTTAATACTGCACTACCTCTATCGGGCGTCATACTAACGAAGACCGATGGTGATGCTAGAGGCGGTGCTGCCTTATCGGTACGTCACGTTACAGGTAAACCAATTCTGTTTATGGGGACAGGTGAAAAAGTTGATGAATTATCTCAGTTTTATCCAGATCGCGTTGCTTCACGTATACTGGGTATGGGCGATGTCCTTAGCCTAATTGAAGAAGTTGAAGAAAAAACAGATAAGGAGAAGGCTGGAAAGTTAGCAAAAAAGATAAATAAAGGGAGAGGTTTTGATTTTACTGATTTTCGTGAACAACTTATGCAAATGCAGAACATGGGAGGCTTGACGGCAATGATGGGTAAACTGTCGAGGATGGGGCAGATACCAGCTGCAGTTACAAAGCAAGTGAATGACAAAGAGTTGGTAAAGCTGGTGTCAATTATTGATTCTATGACGGTAGCTGAACGAATATTTCCGGCAAAGATAAATGGCTCAAGAAAGAAACGCATCGCAAATGGATCAGGTAACCAAATTCAGGACGTAAACCGTCTGCTAAAGCAGTTTAAACAAATGCAAAAAATGATGAAAAAAATGACAAAGAAAGGCGAAATAGCAAATTTGATGCGGGGACTTGGGGGTGCGATACCATATGGTTATCGCCAATAAATTAAGCCTTCAATAATCTGACATTATCATCAATTAATAATTTTCCATCGATTATTAATAATTACTAGTCGTAGCCTACTATCCTGTAGCGCATGATTGCTGTTATCCATCCATTATCAACATATAATATCGCACCGCAACGCCTACCAAACATGATTCATATAACGCTTATGCTGAATAATCGGATCAAGTTATAATACTGAACATAAATATTGTTATTAACTTTACTGATAATTATTTCATCAACCTTTCCTTAAATGTTTTCCATCGGTCCTTTGCAAGTACTCAATCCAAGCTACGCATCTTTTTTTACTGTTTCCATGGCTGCGCTGTCTTTTTTTATTTCCCTTAATTCTGCAGACGTAACTATGCAATCAGTCAGCATTAGCTTATCTCTTATTGGTTTTGGGATTATTATAAGATTGCTCACCAATGCAAATTTAAAGAAAAATTAGATCGTGTTTAGAAATGGCTTATATGCACTTTGTCGGCATCCAATGTACGTTGGTACAATAACTGCAGCGATAGAGATCGGCGCTGATACTAAATACCTATCTTGCTTTTAGTTTTTTTTATTTGTTACTTTAGTAATAGCATTTCATAGGATTAGAAAAGAAGAGCAATATTTGTGCGCGTATTTTCCCGAATACATGAGGTACCACAAAAGGAGATACCTATTTTTCCAACAGTATGCAGTTTCCTGAAAGCAAAAACATCGCAATCTTTATCAATGGAAGTCTCTTTACATCAGTGTTTTAAAAACGGTGAGATTGCGTGATTTAATATATATTTGAGTTTGATACTGACTGTCGGACTATTTTTGCAGGCTAATGGGAAGCTTGTTTTAAATAGTTTTTTTATTTGAGCTTGGTGCGGTCAGCTTATTCATAACCGCGATTGTATCATTTATTTTGCATCCGAGTGATATTAGAAGAAGAAAGTCTGTCTATATTTTGTGTGCTGTAATTTCAGTGTGTTTGTTAGTTATCACCGAACTACCAGCGGAGTTGTAGGAAAAACTGCTGGCCTTTCTTGCTGGAGTTGTAGGAAAAACTGCTGGCCTTTCTTGCTATCGAATTTTAAAAAGCTATAAGTAGCTGTATATGAATATTGCTCAAGAGGATAAAGATCTGCAACAGGTCCTGTTAAGTTACTTGATGGATTTTCTGGATGGCTTGTTTTACGCTTGTTACAAAACAAAGCCCTAATCATCGCATCCTACGAGAGTCAATGTACCAAAATTACCTTTCAGGGAGGAAATTTCCAGCCCTAAAGGTACTAGTTGTCAGTGAAGGAAATGACCGTACATTTATGATAATGGAATGGGTTGCTGGCGCTACTCTGCTTAGCAAACTAAGATTTTTTTCTCCACGGCGGATTAAGTTTCTAAAGGAAATGGCACAATTGTAAACAGGGCTACATAAAATCCCTCACAAGCAGTTAAGAAAAAGCTTGGAAAGCAATCAATTAGTTATCAAGAGCCTTAGTTCTGAAGTAAAAAGTTTGGACGATAAAATTAGTGAAGATACTTGCGATAGTATCGTGAGAGGGACGGAACGGATAAAAACCAATCAGCTGACTAAACTTTTAGCGGATAATTTTTGTATTTGTCATGGTGACCTGAATGTATTCCGATAATATTCTAACTAAGAGAGGTAATATTAATGCTTTGCTTGATTGGTCAAACGTCACTATTGCAGAACAAAAGCGGGATATTGCTAAAACCTGCATACTAATACAGGTTGGCCCAATTAGCAATAAGTGACGAGTTAACAAACAAGTTAAGCAAACTAGTGCGTATTTGGGCTTGCAGTGGCCATCTGGACGAATACAGACGTCATAATACAATTAATGATGAACGGCTAAGGTATTATCTGGCATTACATAGTTTTAAAGCAATTCTTTCATCCTGGCAAAAGAATAAATTAAATGAACAAGGGCACCCAAAAGTAACGTTAACAGAACGAGCATGACGGATGCAAGAGTCATTAGACGCTTTAGAAAAAGTATTTTTCGAAGCTTAGAGTATTGCACTGTTGTAGCAGAATGGCTTAGAAACGAAAGTTCATTTATTTAAAGCTATATCAGACTCCGTAATAACAAGTATTTGATATTCATCCTCGGCTAGGTTTACCACATTAACAATATGGCTTGAACTACCGTTTTCTACCTTTATTATCTAACCGGGCTTAAGGGCCTCATCAGTAGATATGCGGAATTGACGCAGGCCCTTTCTTTATTAAGCTTATCTCGATAGCGAAGGCGAGCGATGACTTCCTGCTCAGGATAACAACCCTTTTCATAACTTAGTCCGCTAAGATGCTCCAGATCTAATTTCTGAGGTAAAAATGATTCGTTTGTATCGTTTGTTATTCATGGTAATTTGGTTTCAATATCATGTTCTTGCCAATGCTGAGATGATTGCCTAGTGAAATCTACTTCAAGTTTTAGTGTTAGGTCATGAACCGAGTGCTGCGGACCGACTTATAAGCACACGCTATAATTCATCAGGTATTTTAATTACGGTTAGGTTTTCGCTATGATTAAGCTGCCGATCCCCATCAGGGATAAGCAAATTGTCAATATTCAGGGTAGGAGCCTTTAGATCGATCATATTTAGTTCATTGCTCTTGTCCTTAAAAGTAACATCAGATCTCAGAACATACATTTGAAAATATTTTAAAATCTTGTCAATTAAATCTTTCGATACGATTAAATTAAAATTTGCTGCCGATTTGTAAAGGATAAAATTTGCGATAACTCTGTCCTTAGGGTTGCACCAGGCACTGAACTGATAGGATATCTTGCTAAGCTTTCCGACATCATTACAAAGTTGGCTCTGCAGAAATGATTCAGCGTCTTTGCCACTCAATTCGATAATGGAAAAGAAGGGCAGTTCAAATAACGAATTATCAGGCATTTCATGGTTTCTTTAGAGTTTGAAAGGTTTTAACAAAGTCCCTATAAATTTCGTTATTAGGTTCTGATTTTCCCATAACCCAGTTTAATATATCAAGATCAACTTCATTCTGAAATTTCTCAAATAACTGTTTTTCTTTGTCCGACAGATTTTCATAATATTCATCCACGAATCCCTGAAATAATATGTCCATCTCTCTGATACCTCGGCGACAACGCCAGAGGATACGGGATCGAGTGTTCATACCAACCAAAGGGGTGAATAGTTATGTATATTCACCATATATCTATTCTGCTATACAGTTCGAGTAATAAGTAGCTTCTTAATTTTGGCGATGGCCCTGGCTGGATTAAGTCCCTTGGGGCAAGTTTGGGTGCAGTTCATGATTGTGTGACAACGATATAACTTGAACGAATCTTCCAGTTCGTCCAGTCTTTCACCGGCATTTTCATCGCGACTATCGGCTATCCATCGATAGGCCTGTAGTAACGTCGCTGGACCAAGATAGCGGTCATTTGTCCACCAATAAATTGGGCAAGATGCGGAGCAACAGGCGCAGAGGATACATTCATATAGTCCGTCAAGCAGATCTCGGTCTTCCTTAGACTGAAGGCGTTCGCTATCAGGTGGAGGTGGTGTATAAGTTTGCATCCACGGTTTTATCGAAGCATATTGTGCATAGAAATGAGTTAAATCGGGTACCAGGTCTTTAACCACTTCCGTATGTGGCAGTGGATAGATGTCGATATCTCCATTAAAATCAGCTATATCCTTGGTACAGGCAAGCGTATTGTTACCGCCAATATTCATTGCACAGGAACCACAGATCCCTTCGCGACAAGAGCGCCTGAAAGTAAGTGTTGGATCAATCTCATTCTTAATATAAATAATTGCATTCAATACCATAGGACCACACTTATCCAGATCGATTTCATAATTGTCTACATTTGGGTTTTCACCACTATCTGGATCCCAACGGTAAATACGGAAAGTTTTTTTTCTGCTCGCGTCATTGGCAGCAGAAAAGGTTTTACCTTTTTTTATCTTGGAATTTTTCGGTAATACAAATTCAGCCATTTTTTAGTATCTTATTATTTCTGTCTTATACGTAGTGTAATTTATTTCAAGACATACAAATTAGCTTGGTTAATAGACCCGTTTTTTCGGCGGCACAACCTTAACATCATTTGACAGGGTATACATATGCACTGGACGATATTCGAACTTTACATTACCTGATTTTGTATCCAGCCATGACAAAGTATGCTTCATCCAATTTTCGTCATCACGATCTGGATAGTCTTCTCGGGCATGGGCACCACGACTTTCCTTACGGTTCTCAGCCGCATTTATGCTGACCATGGCGCATTGCAGCATATTTTCCAACTCGAGTATCTCCACTAAATCAGTATTCCAAATTATACCGCGATCACTTACATTCACATCACTGAGCGAGTGATAAATACCATCAAATTGCTGCATACCCTCCTGCAATACTTCTTCTGTACGAAACACCGCTGCTTTGGCCTGCATGCAACGTTGCATATTCAAGCGAATTTCCGCGGTTTTTAACTCACCATTCGCATGGCGTAGCGTGTCAAGTCGTTCAATTGAATTACTACCGGCGTTTTCCAGATCCTTATGTAGTTGATTTTTATCGATGACTTCAGCCGCACGATTTGCCGCAGCGCGACCAAACACTATAAGATCAAGTAAACTGTTGGAGCCGAGACGGTTTGCTCCGTGTACTGAAACACACGCAGCCTCACCGATTGCCATCAGGCCAGGTATCACCTCATCTGGGTTATCATTTTTTAAGGTCACTACTTCACCATGGTAGTTAGTTGGTATGCCTCCCATGTTGTAATGTACTGTAGGAAGGACAGGAATAGGTTTTTTACTAACATCTACACCAGCAAATATCCGGGCTGACTCCGCTATGCCGGGCAAACGTTCTTCAATGACTTCAGGACCCAGATGCTCAAGATGCAAATGAATATGGTCTTTTTCTGCACCGACACCACTGCCATTGCGGATCTCCATTGTCATAGATCTGCTAACAACATCTCGTGATGCCAGATCTTTTGCTGACGGCGCATAGCGTTCCATAAAGCGTTCACCATCAGAATTGGCGAGATAACCACCTTCACCGCGAACTCCTTCCGTTATCAGGCAGCCGGAGCCATAAATCCCGGTTGGGTGAAACTGGATAAATTCCATATCCTGCAGGGGCAGGCCAGCTCTTAATACCATAGCATTACCATCACCAGTGCAAGTATGTGCCGATGTGCAGGAAAAATAGCTACGGCCGTAGCCACCTGTAGCGAGAACAACGGAATGGGCGCGAAAGCGGTGTAACGTTCCATCTTCCAGGTTCCAGGCCATAACCCCCCGACAAGCACCCCCTTCATCCATAATAAGATCTAAAGCAAAGTATTCTATAAAGAATTCTGCATTGTGCTTTAATGATTGCTGATACAAAGTGTGTAGTATGGCATGACCCGTATGGTCGGCAGCAGCACAGGCTCGTTGCGCAATACCTTCTCCAAAATTGGTTGTCATGCCGCCAAAAGGTCGCTGGTAGATCTTGCCTTCTTCGGTTCGAGAAAATGGCACACCGTAATGCTCCAGTTCTACAACAGAAGCGACAGCCTCTCGACACATATACTCAATGGCATCTTGATCACCAAGCCAGTCGGATCCCTTAATCGTATCGTACATATGCCAGCGCCAGTCATCTTTACCCATGTTTCCCATCGAAGCACTCATACCACCTTGTGCAGCAACGGTATGGCTACGAGTGGGAAAGACTTTTGTAATACACGCAGTTTTCAGGTCTTTGGCCGCCATACCAAATGTAGCCCGCAGGCCAGCACCACCGGCTCCTACGACAACGACATCGTATTTATGGTCAATTATTTTGTAGGAATCAATCATAGCGTTTACAGCACAAGATAAATTTTGAGAATAGCGAGCATGGAGGCCAGGCTAGCCGAAAAAGCAAGAAATTTAATAAGAATAATATTAATAATTTTTAGCCATTCAGTATCAATATAATCTTCAATAATAATTTGTAGACCAAGTTGTATATGATGAAATAAAGCAATAATGAAGAGTATCAGCAGACTAGCTGTCAGTGTTGATGAACTAATCCAGTTAGTTACCGATGCGTAGTCCATTGGCACCTTGTTTAGCAGTGAAGCCAGAAACCATAGGGTTAACGGAACAAGCGCAATAGCTGTCAGCCGTTGATACCAAAAATGATGGGTACCATTTTTTGCTGAGCCTAAGCCTCTTACCCTTGCTAGTGGAGTTATGAGGCTCACACTGCACCTCCTAAACCAATTAAGCAGCTAAAGAAAGTGAGGATAACCGATGCAAGTATCACGGTATAAGCAGTTCGATCGGCGGACTCTTTTTCAAAGCCCATACCAACATCCCAGAAAAGATGGCGTATACCATTACACAAGTGGAAGAAAAATGAAAAAACGAAAAGTATTAACATAAGCCTGCCAAACCATGCATTGGTGTATCTGGAGATGTTGGCGTATGCGTCTGGACCTGCAGCAACACATAACAACCAATAACTTAAACATAATGCACCGAAACTCAGGAACACCCCTGTTGCTCGATGAAGAATGGACACCAACATTGTAATATGCCATTTCCAGATTTGTAGGTGGGGAGAAAGTGGATGATTAAGCGATGTCATATTAATTCCTCGTTTACATGTGTAACTAAGTTATGAATTCTAGAGTAAATTATTTTTCCAAGCGGGTGTTGTATTGTAGAATTTACTCTAGAAATCAATACACTGTCCTTTACGTTCCCAATCACCGTAGCGTGTCGGTTCTGGTCTTTTAGGGCCACCGATCTCTTTCTTGGTTTTGTTATCCAATTTCTTTTCTTTTCTGCTATCTGTGCTTTGTTCCGCATTCTTATCGATTTCTGGCTTATTTGTCATGCTTATTTACCCTCAGCTGATATTTTTCGAATCTATATCTATATATCGCATGGAAAGGAAGTATGATTGAGTACATCAATATTCATTAGCAGGGATGGAACTATGCCCAAGATATGGGGAGCCCTTTTGAAATTCCCATCCAGATCGATTACCAGCCACCATCATGGTTATTGACCGCTCTTACCTTTGTTTATGCTGCGGCTATTATATGTCTTTTTACTATGGCTGTCTTAGCCTAGATTAAGTGCTTAGCACTATTTTTTATTATGACGATGCACTAAAATACTTTGAATTGGTATCACGATAGCAAAATATACACAAAAACCGCTTCAATTCTTCTTCACCACAGATGACAGCTGGTATTTAATGAGGCAAAACGGAAGATACCAATCAGCACGTCTTCGACCCTGTAGCTTTGTTCATCCAAAATTGCTGTACTGCAGCTGCGAACTGAAGACAAGAAATTATATAGTTTTATACTGACTTCAGGCAATACTTTTGTCGAACTATTAAGGCACCTGAGAGTTTGATTATGTTATCCACAGGGATTGAATTAAAAAATAAATGGAAACCTTTTTTAGTCATTTACAGGGTTTTTTGAATTTTTCTCTTGATAAATATCTACTCTATTGAGTTTTGTAGCCATGTCAGGATCTCCATTGGGGAGTTGACACAGCCGCTAGCACCCCACGAGTCTGGATTATCGTCATTCCCGATATAGCCGTAGCAAGCAATCAATGTATACATTCCAGCGCTAAGTCCTGCCTCTACATCTCTTTTTGCATCGCCTACATAAAGAGTTTCTGCGGGTTTTTTATTTATTAGCTTGCATGCATGGATCATCGGTGCAGGGTGCGGTTTGTTTTGTTCAAGTGTATCACCACAGACAATGCATCCGGCGCGGCTGAATAATCCTAATTCCTGCATGAGCGGATTAGTAAATCTACTTGATTTGTTTGTAACAATGCCCCACTTTATACCATCCATTTCAAGTTGATGTAGTATGTGATCCATTTCTGTAAATGTGCTTGTTCTATCGGCAAGATGTGATTGATAAATCTCCAGGAAACGATCTCTTAACTCTAAAAAATTTTGGTGTTGTTCGTCAATTTGAAAGGCCTTGCATATCATGTAGGCGCCACCATCGGAGACGGTCGGTCTGATTTGTTCATAGGGTAAAACTTGTCTACCTTGTTCTCGTAACAATTGATTTAATGAACTGGCAAGATCGGGGGCTGTATCTGCCATGGTTCCATCCAAATCAAACAGAACGTTATTAATAAAAGGAGGCATCAGCTAGTCTGCTAGTGTGGCGTGGACTAGATAATTTACCGACGGATTACCTGTTAAAATACATAATGACAATCCTGGTATGTAAGTCATACCACTGATATCGTTGATTATGAAATTGCACTCTCTTAACCATGAATTCAGCTCACAAGGTTTAACAAATTTTGCGTAATTATGAGTTCCCTTAGGGAGTAAGCGCAATATGTATTCTGCCCCTAGGATGGCTTCTACATATGCTCTCGCAGTTCTGTTAATAGTCGCTAGGATTATATCTCCATTTGATTTTAACATATTGCGACATGCTGATAGTAATGAAGCGATATCCGGTGCATGTTCCAATAACTCCATGCAAACAATAGCATCAAAAACTTGCTTGTTTTCTATAGAAAAATCTTCTGTAATGCTAGTAAAATATTCAAGGTCCGTACGAGAAAATTGATCCTTGTGTGCATTGGCAGCTTTAATAGCAGCTTTGCTAATATCCAGTCCAGTTACATGTGCTCCTCTATCCGCCATGGCTTCTGATAACAAGCCACCACCGCAGCCTATGTCCAGTAGGCGCTTATCCGACAAGCCAATCGCGTTATCAATATATTTTAATCGGATCGGATTAATATGATGCAAGGTGCGTAGCTCTCCATCCGGGTTCCACCATTCTTCCGCAAGAGAATCAAATTTTTCTTGTTCACTAAGATCAATATTTTTTTGCTGTGTATTCATAATTACGTAAAATAACTTAATTTATCGGCTCCTGCCTTTAAATTTCGAAAGAACTCTCCCGATGAAAAGTATATTAAGTTGGAGTATGCAATGCATACATTATGTTTTTACTATGATAATGTAGATTGCAATTGAAAAAAATAAAATATAAACACTATGTAGTGTAAGCGATAGGGAGAAACATATGTTGTGTAAGCGATAGGGAGAAACATGAAAACTTTGACAGGTTATCGTTTAAAAATAATTTATTTGTTATTTTTCCTTTGTTTGAGTGGTTATACATACCATTTTTAATAATTGTCTTTAAACCTTCTCGAAAAAACACTACCAAATTAAAGCTCATTCAGCGACAACCCCCGGATGATTAATGCAAACAGGTACATAAAGATACCGATTCCCAGTTGAAATTATCCAATATACAGTATGGCTTTATTATCGAT
>Ga0056106_100138_pt1 | contig 12548 bp, 13 predicted proteins | sample WorMetcrassitun1_FD_77012 | JGI IMG/M metagenome (GOLD analysis project Ga0056106, IMG submission 77012) | Marine gutless worms symbiont microbial communities from Max Planck institute for Marine Microbiology, Germany - Olavius crassitunicatus.1 ... | reverse complement strand
GATTGCCCAGGTGTTGTACGAACATATTCATCGCCTGGGTCACGAGGTAATGATCACCCATCGGGATATTAAACGAAAATATGGGAAATCCCCTATTGAAAGATTGAAAATGATTGGTATATTACTTGTCACCCATGAACAAATTGGCGCCGTATTGATTGATGCCGCCGAATTTATTACCGGAACCCGACCCGAATCTGTTGCGGCGGTATCCATTAATTTAAATGAAGACGCAGAAAAGCTGCATGATAAAATCAGGGCCGGGATTAAAGAAGTCTACCATCCCCTGGGGGTGTTAATATTAACCGACATGTTCGGTGGAACCCCTTCGAACTTGAGCTATTCATTCCTGGAAGAAAACCGGGTTGAGGTATTAACCGGGGTCAATCTGCCCATATTGATCAAAGCGATTGATACGCGGGAGAACACAAATCTTCTGGAAATGGCCAAAGCCCTTGAAGTGTACGGGAAAAAAAGTATCGCCATGGCATCCGGAATTTTAAAGGGGAACAAGCGTGGATGAAACCAAAAAATACGGTAACCAAGTGACCATCTTAAAGGAGAAAACATGAGTGTAAAAATTGGTATCAATGGATTCGGCCGGATCGGCCGTATGGTATTTCGAGCGGCCTTGACGCACCCGGATGTGGAAGTGGTCGGCATCAACGATTTAACGGATATCAAGACCATGGCCCACTTGTTAAAATATGATTCGGTTCATGGTCGCTTGGCGGCCGATGTAACCGCCGGGGAAAACGCTATCAACGTTGACGGGCGTGCCATCCCTTATACAACGATTTCAGATCCGGCTCAACTGAAGTGGCAAGATGTCGGGGCAGATGTGGTGGCGGAATGTACCGGGATTTTTCGGGATCGAGAGGGTGCCTCCAAACATCTGGCGGCCGGGGCGCGCAAAGTGGTTATTTCAGCACCCGCCAAGGAACCGGATATCACCATCGTCATGGGGGTTAATTCAAGTCAATACGACCCAAAAGCACACCACATTATTTCCAATGCCTCTTGCACCACCAACTGCCTGGCACCCGTTGCCAAGGTACTTTTGGAAAATTTTGGGATCAAACGAGGACTGATGACAACCGTGCATGCGTATACCGGCGGCCAGCGCCTGGTCGATTTTCCCCATAAAGATTTGCGCCGTGCCCGGGCAGCAGCAATGTCCATGATCCCGACCACCACCGGAGCGGCTAAAGCCGTGGCATTAGTACTGCCTGAACTTGCCGGCAAGTTAAATGGGCTGGCTATCCGCGTACCAACCCCCAACGTCTCCATTGTTGATCTGGTCGTGACTATTGAAAAAACCGGGGTCACCGTATCAGATGTCAATAATGCCTTGAAAGATGCCGCAGACGGCCCCTTAAAAGGGCTGTTGGGATATAGCGAAGAACCGCTGGTATCCATTGACTATAACGGCGCAACGATTTCCTCGAATGTGGATGCACTCAGCACGTATGTCATCGATGACATGGTAAAAGTTTTTTCATGGTATGACAATGAAACCGGGTACTCCAATCGGATGCTGGATCTCGCGGCCATGGTCGGGCAATCCGGATGATGGGGTTAAATGAAATAACCGGTACGAATAGAGGAGCTTATGTCAAATCGTAAACCGTTAATTGCCGGCAATTGGAAGATGTTTAAGACAGCGGGCGAAGCTGCGGAAACAGCTCGCAAACTGGCCTCTCTGGTGAAGAATGAGAAAGACGTGGAAGTGATGGTGGCACCCGCATTTACCGCTCTTTCCAGCGTCGCAGAGGCGATTACGAACAGTCCGATTATGTTGGGCGCCCAAAATCTTTTTTGGGAAAAAGAAGGGGCGTTTACCGGCGAGATTTCACCTTCCATGCTGGTGTCCCTTGGTTGTCAATATGCCATTATTGGCCATTCGGAACGTCGCCAGTATTTTGGTGAAACGGATGAAACCGTTAATAAAAAAATAGGCGCAGCGATTAATGCCGGTCTGGTTCCAGTGCTCTGTATTGGTGAGACGAATACCGAGCGTGAAGCCAAAAAAACGCTTCCCATCCTTGAAATGCAAATGAAAAACGGCTTGGACGGATTGACTGCCAATGCCCTGTCTTCGCTGGTTATTGCGTATGAACCGGTATGGGCGATCGGTACGGGAAAAGCGGCCACAGCACAAATCGCACAGGATACCCATGCATTCATCCGTTCATGGATTGAAACAAATTTTGGAAATTCACTTGCCAAGTCCATTCGAATCCTGTATGGGGGGAGCGTAAAACCGGATAACGTTAAGAAGTTGATGGACCAGCCGGATATAGATGGTGCATTGGTGGGGGGTGCCAGCCTTGATGCTGACACGTTTGGCCAATTGGTTTGTTTTTAATTTAAAGTCTAGGAAAATTATGTCGATTATTTTAATCATTCTTCATGTTACTGTCAGCATAGCGCTTATCATGATTGTCCTTTTACAAACAGGTAAAGGGGCTGATATGGGGGCCGCATTTGGAGGAGGAGGAAGCCAGACGTTGTTTGGGGCCTCGGGTGCTTCCACATTTTTAAGCAAAGCAACCACGACGATGGCAGTCGTATTTATGGTGACTTCCCTGGCGCTGGCGTATATTTCAAGCCACCAGACACCCAGCTCGGTGATGACCGATGTAAAAACTCCAGCCACTGAACAAACATCACCGGCCACGCCTGAAAAAGCTGCGGATACAGACGCAAAGCCGATGACAGACACATCGGAAGAGACACCGCAAAACCAATAGACCAATAGTCCAATAGTCACTTACAAGACTTATGCCGAAGTGGTGGAACTTGGTAGACACGCTATCTTGAGGGGGTAGTGGATTACATCCGTGCCGGTTCAAGTCCGGCCTTCGGCACCATTTAAAAAGGCCTTTCCGGAAATTTGTTTGTTTTCCGAAAAGGCCGTTATTGCGTCGGTCGCCCGGCTGGGTCACACAGCCCAAGTCACACACACAACACTCGCGGCCTGGAAACCGTGGTCTGCAAATCGGTTTGTTTATTTCTTTAGACACTTAGGCGTTTTTAGGTTGACCCACTTCAACGATTAATATATGTGACAGGGGCAAGGATTGGAAATCGTATTGTACATTTTCCATTTTCCTTCCTAATCAAACAGGCCATTGAGTTATAGGAGTGGAGCCATGACCGAACTGGAGCGACGAAAAAGTCTCAGACTTGAAGTTTACTTGCAAGCCTACTTCCCGGAGTTGAAGATAAAGGGGCGTGTCTCCAACATTTCCCTGGATGGATGTTATGTCCGCGTAGCATCCAAGCTTGAAAAAAAAGGACGGGTGGACCTGGTCATTGATCTTCCCATTACCGGGCCGGTTTTAATGAAGGGATATGTCCACCACAAGGCTGACGATACGTTCAAGGGGGTGGGACTTCAGTTTATAAATGTGGGTTTCTCCCCAGAAGAATCCATTTATTACGGGGTATTTTCCAAGTCCGTTAAAATTCTATCACAATTACAAGAGGTCCGGGAATACTATCACCAACTGGCCAAACTGGAAGGAATCGCGCCGGCCTCTATACCGGACGACTAACGAACCAAAAGTTTTCAAGCCTTTCAAGCCAAACACCTTAGCGTTCGCTTAAAAATATGGTTACATATTGCACGTCGATCCATCTCGTCTGGCGGTATTACAAAAGCGCTAAATGGCCTGTTATTCCGTCGCCAAATGAAATGATACCCGATGAGATAAATCGACGGCCACATGGAAATTATTTATTATAAACCCCTATCTTAAGGCAGGACCACTACCTTTTCAATCACAATTGCTTGAACCGGCACATCCTGATGACCCGCTTTAGTCGTGGTTGCTTCCGCTTCGATAGCCGCCACAACATCCAGCCCCTTCGTCACCTTGCCGAACACACAATATCCCCACCCTTGCGATGTCTGGGATTTAAAATCGAGAAACGCATTATCCACGGTGCTGATAAAAAATTGAGCAGTCGCTGAATGGGGGTCCATTGTCCGCGCCATGGCAATTGTACCGCTAAGATTCTTCAAGCCGTTGTCCGCTTCATTCTTAATTGGCTTTCGTGCCGGCTTGTCTTGCATCTCCTTTGTGAAACCGCCGCCCTGGATCATGAACCCTTTGATCACCCGGTGAAAGATGGTACTGTCAAAGTATCCTGCCTTGACGTATTCCACAAAATTCGCCACGGTTTGCGGGGCTTTATCCGGATAAAGCTCAAGCTCAATCGCCCCTTTACTTGTCGTTAAAGAAATGTTTACCGCATCGGTATCGGCCTGGTTGTCTGATGGTAATGCAAAAAAATCATCGTAAATACTCCTATCATCGTTAAAATTTTCATTTTAAAACCCCATATCTTATGCACATTTTGAAAACCCACAAAAGTGGCACGTCATGCACCCTTCTTCAAAACTAATGGTTTTACCGCATTCGGGGCATTTTTCTCCCAACAGGGAATTGACCCCATCGCCTCTGGTCTTGACCCCGCGCCCTTTTAAATATCGTCTATCAAGCACTCTGCCTATGGCATCCGGGATAGAAAGGACCAGCCCCCCTTCCTGAAACACGGGATGCTCACCGCCGATCCCCTTTAATTGTTTCACTATTTTCTCAACGTGAATACCGGACCGCAATGCCAGGGATACCAAACGGCCAATAGCCTCAGTCTTGGCAGTAGTGGAACGACCGGATTTACCGATGGTGGCAAATACCTCAAACGGCTGGCCGGCATACTCGGTGACGGTGACGTATAATTGACCCAGACCGGTTTTGACACGTGTTGTAAACCCATCTAAGGTTTCGGGCCGATCCTTGACCGCCGCCATGAATCCGTCATCGGCTTCCTGGTCACCCGAAAAAGATAGGACCTGATTCTCCTTGCTGCCATCCCGATAAATCGTCACCCCTTTGCATCCGAGCTCATACGCGAAATCATATACCTTTTCCACATCGTCCACTGTGGCATCTCTCGGCAAGTTGACCGTCTTGGAAACCGCATTATCAGTATGTTTTTGGAAGGCGGCCTGCATACGGATGTGCCATTTTGAAGACACATCATGGGCCGTAACAAAGACCTCCCGAATGTCTTCGGGGATATGAGTCATCTGATGAATACTTCCATGGGCGGCCACCTCGTCCATCAGCTCCCGGCTATAAAAGCCCCTCTCACGGGCGACCTTTTCAAAATATGGGTTCACCTCTAAAAGGGTATCATTGTCCATGACGTTTCGCACAAAACTCAAAGCAAACAACGGTTCTATACCACTGGAGCACCCGGCAATAATGCTGAGAGTCCCGGTCGGCGCAATGGTCGTGGTCGTCGCGTTTCGCAGGGCGTTCCCGTTATTTGACTTAAAAATGCTTCGGTCAAAGTTATCAAACACGCCCCGCTCTTCAGCCAAAGCCTGGGACGCTTTATGGGATTCTTCCTGGATAAAACCCATCACCGCTTCGGCAGTTTCCAGCGCGGCTTCAGAATTGTAGGGAATCCCAAGCTGAAAAAGCAGATCCGCAAAGCCCATCACTCCCAGTCCGATTTTGCGATTACCGCGAACCATCTTAGTAATTTCAGGCAAGGGATATTTGGCCACCGTGATGGTATCATCTAAAAACCGGACGGATAGGTGCACTGTTTCAGCCAGGGCATCGTAATCGACGGCCGGGCCATCTTCTGTTGGGGTTACAAATTGTGCCAGGTTAACCGATCCGAGATTACAGGCCTCCATGGGCAAGAGGGGTTGTTCCCCGCAAGGATTGGTACTTTCGATTTGCCCGATGGCCGGGGTTGGGTTGTCCCGGTTGATTCGATCCAAAAAGATAATACCTGGATCACCGCTGCCCCACGCGCTCTTGACGAGTTTTTTATACAAACTGGCTGCATCGAGCTGTCCGGTCTTTCGGCCATCCCTGGGATCAACCAGGTCGTAGGTGCGGTTTTTTTTCGCCGCCTGCATGAAGGCTTCGGTTACCCCCACCGATATATTAAAATTGTTTAGTTCCCGCTGCTCCTTCTTGCAATCGATAAATTCCTCAATATCCGGATGGTCAACGCGTAAAATCGCCATATTGGCCCCCCGACGGGTGCCGCCCTGTTTAACCTGTTCCGTGGCCGTGTTGAAAATGCGCATAAACGATACAGGTCCCGATGCAATCCCGCCCGTGGTGCCAACCCGACTTTCCTTGGGCCGTAGCCGGGAAAAAGAAAATCCGGTCCCGCCGCCTGACTTGTGAATCATGGCCGCATTTTTCAGAGAATCAAATATCCCTTCCATACTGTCTTCTATCGGCAGAACAAAACAAGCTGCCAGTTGGCCCATTTCCCGCCCGGCATTCATCAAGGTGGGAGAGTTGGGTAAAAATTTCAGATCGGTGATCATCTCAAAAAATGCTTTTTCAATCTTTTCTACTTGCCCTGCGCCCCCATACTGACTTTCAGCCTTGGCAATGTGTTGGGCCACCCTTTTAAGCATCTGTTCGGATGTTTCAATTAATTTGCCGTCGCTATCGCGTTTTAGATACCGTCGTTCCAGTACCGTTATGGCATTATCCGACAAAGAAAGACCGCCGTTGACAAACAAAGACTTATCCAGCCGCACCGGGGATGTTTTGGTGATATCATATTCCATCAATTTGGCTTCGATCATCTGTTCAATCACCGACAAGGTGATGGTACCAAAATCCATCTGATCAATCTGGGCACGCATGAATCGGCTGAGATCCATGGCCTGGTCCATACCAATGGGATTCTCCCTGATGAGAAACTCGGAAAACCGATTATCATCCCACAAAATCGTATTCAAATCATATGTTCCCTCATCCGTAATCAGGATTTTTGCTTTGCTTCCCATTGAGTCGGCTCCTATTTTCGAAAGTACCAGTAAGAAATCTGTCGACCGGCTGGAAATCTGTCGACCGGCTGAAAGTTGGGTGTAATTTAGGTTGGGTCTAAATACTTTGTGCTGTGTTTCATACAAGATATGGTATGTCAAGAAAAAAATAACGCAATATACAAAGAAAATCAAGGGGAGACGATAACAGCTTGAAAGCACGAGAAATGGTCGTTTGCCCCCCACCAGACCCGATATGGGGCACTGAGAATCTTCTGCAGCCGGCCGCGAATATGTATGGTTGAAAACGGCGCCACCGGAACACTACCGATCGCCATGATTACGATTCGCCAGCCGGTTAAGAATCAGCCCATTGAACTGGCTGCCGGCAGCAATAAACAGCCAGCCCAAGTGAGTCAAACATCCGGCACATACAGCCACTTTCCATTGATGGCCGGCAAACCAGGTAAATTCATCGGTAAGCGCACCACTGTAGGCACAACCGGTTGCCGGTTGAAAACAGCCAATTTCGAAAACCTGCCCATGGGGATTGGCAAATGTGTGCCGATGGGTTCCCTGAACGACAACCCGATCCCCATCGCGGGTGATGACCCGGCCGCAGGCCTTGCACAAGACGGCATCCCGCTCCTTGACCGGTTTTCCACGAACCACGCCTTCCGTATCCGGTCGGTACCCCGGCACTTCCGGGTGAAAGTTGTCTTTAAAATACAGCGTTGAAGGGTTAAGCGACATCGAATGGAATACCCATCGTTGATTGTGTACATCTATTGCAGGCGTTATTCCCTGCTACCTCGGCTTATCGGCCTGTACCCAGAAAATATAGCGCCCATCATCTTCAATGCAAGTCTCCATTTTCAAGTCATTTAGCATTCCGGCAATCTGATGGGATGTAAGGAAATGACTGCCCATCAGCGCCAATTTTTCCATCAAGACCACTAATTTGATGAGGGAGCGGGTTTTATCCGGCTCTTCAAGCACCAGCCGGCCGCCGGGTTTGAGTACCCGCACCAGCTCGGCCAATGCCTGTTGTTGACTACAAAAATGGTGCAGTGCGTCGACAGCCAAAATCCGGTCAAAGGTCTCATCGGCAAACGGCAGTTTTTCGACGTAGGCCCGTACCGGGTTTAATGTTTTACGGATCGCGGCTTGTCGCAGCATCGCCTGGGACAAATCACAAATCACGACCTGGTCCGCCAACGGATACAGGCGAGACGAAACGCGTCCGGTACCACCACCGGCATCCAGCAATCGTACCCTGGCGGGTAAATCGAGAAGCCGGCACTTCCGCTCGTGGTCGTAAATACGAATCACTTTATCGTAAATGGGTGCAACGATATTAAAGTGATCAAACATCAGCTAATTTCCAATTTTCCGTAAGGGTTAAAAGGGTGCGTATCAGGGCGCAGGATTTATGATACATCGTAATATTCAACTACGGCCGGTGTTTCCCCGGCATGGCCGATTACCACCCGCGTCAGGTGTGAATCGACACCTTTGCGGCATAACAGGTGGGCCAGTTTACGGCCGCACGCTGCCAGCCGCATGTTACCGGCAAGGTTTAGAAAGACATACCGGTCAGCCCTGGATGGGGCGCCTTTCATAATACCCTCCGGATCAAGAATCGATGTGGCGACCGATGCTGTCGTTATCATTGCGCCTGATTTGAGCCCGGTTATTGCAGCATATCGTTCGGGACGAAAAACCCACCGAGATGAAAGTGGCTTGCCAATCGCCCTGACACCGATGACCCCGATAACCTGCCGAGTGCTTGCGGGAATCACCGGTTCGTGGGCTGCCGGAGCTTTTATCCATTTCCGACGTGCGCCATCGGCCTCCACTACAATCCATTTAAAACGGCCGGTTTGCCATAGCTCGTCGATGACGCCTGGTTTCAATCCGACCAGCTTCTTGCCGTCGCTGCCTCCTGTAGGTGCCACGGTCAAATGCCGGTGATCCTTTAACCAGTCGGCAGACTTTTCGATAATCAATGATGCCCGATCAGCCAAAACGACCTGTGGCGATTGCCCTTTTTCCGGTGTCATAATCCGGGTGGTCGTCGTGGTCAGTACCGTCTCGTTGCCATTAGAAAGCGCTTGGGTCATCCGGAACATCAGGCTTGTTTTTCCCCCCGCACCCACCAGGCTGATCACCCCCCCATTACTGAGAGAAAGGGCATTTTTTAAAGACATCATGGCCTCGAATCAATCCATCGGTTAAAGTTTTCTGTTTACAATTTTACAAATCCCGTTTGTAATTTTACAAATTAGGGCGCAGGTGGTAGATAATTTAGTTCATCCGCCGTTAACCGTTACTTTCTAAACGAAACCATCGCATGAACGATAAAGCACCTACGGCCGGCATCATTCTGGCCGCCGGCTGTTCGAAACGGCTGGGCAGGCCCAAACAGCTGGTACAAATGAAGGGGCGTACCCTGATCGAACGGATCGTTGATGCAGCCCTTAACTCTGAGCTTACCCGCATTGTTCTCGTACTCGGGCATCGGCACGAAGCGATTACCCGGTTGCTAAATCAGAAGTTGGGTCAAAAATTGGGCCAAAAAACAGACCCGGTACGGTTCAACATTGTCAGCAACCGACATCACCCGGAAGGTCTCAGCAGCTCTCTTTCCCTTGGTCTGGCCCAGGTCAAGAATACCCATGCGTCGGTGATGTTTCTCCTGGGGGATCAGCCGTTACTGGACGCACCGGCTATTAATGCCCTGTTAACAGCCTTTCAAAGTTCAAAAAAGGATATCTGCGTCCCGGTTCAGGATAAAAAACGCGGAAACCCCACCATCTTCAGTCGTCATTTTTATGCATCAATCATGGAGATTCAAGGCGATTCCGGCGCCCGCCGGCTCATTGGGTTAAACCCGTCTTGTGTGCACCATTACCACACAAAAAATCCGGCTTATTTTTTTGATATCGACACAGAAGCCAACGTAAGGGCCTGGCAAACCATGATCGATCCTGCCAAACATGTCAAGATGCAGCGGTAATAAGTCTGCGGCGTTAACTATCCGCATACGGCTTGCCCCCCTTCTTTTTATCTTCCATTTATGTTAGGGGTTGTTTTTTCTGACATTTACAGATGATTTTAAAAATTTTCCGTGGAACACAAAACTTTTTCGGAGGTCCATTCATGCCCGATTCTACCAATAAAAAACGGCTTTTTCGAAGCGCGTTTGAAGATGCAAAAATAGCGAAACAGCGCACGGATCAGCCCCAATGCCAATCCAGCGCCTACGAGCTGGCTTTTCAGGACAGAGAATTTATCCTGCGCGAAGAACTCCGGCCCATACGGCTTCAACTGGAACTGCTAAAACCGGAGATGGCGTTAAATGAACATGGGATTAAGTCCACTGTGGTCATTTTCGGTAGTGCCCGGACGCAATCTCCAAATGCGGCCGCCCGGCACCTGGCCGACATTAAGGCCCAAATCGACACCAACGGGATGACCGGGGATTTGGAAATCGAAATAAGAAAAGCAAATCAGGCGTTGAAGCAAAGCCGCTACTATGGAGAAGCCCGCCAGCTGGCCGCGATGGTATCTCAACACACGGAAAACGATAAGCTGGTGGTGGTCACCGGCGGCGGACCCGGGATTATGGAAGCGGCCAACCGCGGTGCCAATGATGTCGGTGCCCAGAGCATTGGTTTGAACATTGTGCTTCCCTTCGAGCAGTGCCCCAATCCATACATCACACCGGAGTTGTGCTTTCAATTCCACTATTTCGCTGTTCGCAAGATGCAGTTTCTCATCCGGGCAAAAAGCCTGGTGGCATTTCCCGGCGGTTTTGGTACTATGGATGAATTATTTGAAACCCTGACACTGATCCAGACCCAAAAAATTGAACCGATTCCCATCCTGCTTTTTGGTCGGGATTTCTGGGGAAAGGTCATTAACTTTGAAGCACTGGTGGAGGAAGGCACCATCAGCCGCGAAAACATCGATATTTTCCAGTTTGTTGAATCGGCCCAGGACGCCTGGAAAATCATTAAAAAAGCCAACCACTTGTGAAGCAGATATGCTTAAATATGAACCCATTCGAAACACGCTGATTGCCATTATTGGCGTACTTTTTATCGGAGGAACCTGCCAGGCCCAGACGTACAGCCTGGGGCTCAGCACCGGTAGCCAGATGGTAGCGGCAGATGGACGCATAGAATGGCCAACGGTTGCCGGAGATTTGGGGCTCGGTGCCGGTGTATGGTATCGAGAAAACGACGACGAGAAACATACAATTTTCAATCTTAAACTGCCAACGGGTAGTGAATCCTTCTTTCCCGGGCTCCAATTTGAGGTTGGCTTCAACGGCATTTTGGGATCGGCAAAGAAAGATGAGCTTGGGGGTAATTTAGGCGGTGTCGGGTTTATCTTTTCCACCCGCTATTCCTTTTCCGAAGTCTACGATCATTTACCGCTGGTGTTATTGGGTGAGATTTTTTATGTCCCCGAGGCCACTACCTTTTTAGATATGGTAAATCATCTCCAGATATCCGGCGGTATCGGCATCACCCTTCTCCAAAATGCCATGATCCACCTGTCGTACAAATATGTTAATACCGAGCAGCTGGCGTTTGGCACAAATTGGGAGGTCAAAGACAGCATTTTCTATTTTGGAATCCGATTGATGTTTTGATTTGGACAATTCACAGCCCACTTCTAAAACAAGGGCTTTTGTCGCCCGGCGGACCGTTGGCTGGATGAAAAAGACTGGGCGACTTCGGCTTTTAGTTGATTAATTTGATCCAGGTGGGCTTTCTTCCATCGGTATATTTCCCGGTGTAAGCAATGGGCATCTTCTGCCAGGGCAGCCATTAATTGTGGCTGGGCAGTCTGCCAGATCAAATGGGCCTGTTCTGGAACAATCCCCACTTTTTTAAATTGCCATCGGCAATATCGATCCCACCACACGGATGCCACCCGTCTTTGGGTGCGGGCCCCTTCAAAGTAAAATAATATCCATCTCAATTGGGACATGGAGAGATGCAGATCCCTGGATATCTCGGCAAGCGCCTGTCGGCCTTCTGGTGTATGATGATCAAACACCACCCAGTAGGGAAACCGATCATCTTCGGCATCGGCCTGTGATAAGTTCGGCGAATCAGCCGTGACAGCCAAATATGCCGCCGCCTGGATAATCGCGCGGTCAAATAAGATGTCTCCCTTGCCACGTGGCCATATTATGGATTGTTGCTCAAAACCTTTTTGGCCATCAAACCAGGCCCAGAAATCATCCGGCCGATTAATGCCGCTGCAGACGATGCGTAGCGCCCGATCTGCTGCCGAATCGTCTAAAACCGAAACGTCTCCCCTGTATAACGTATGCGCCATTGCACCTAACCCGGCGGCATCCTGATTCTTTGTGGAGCGTGCCACGTTGACCATGGCAGCCACCTTGCTATAAAAGTGCCGCGTAAGATTCATTTTTGGCGCCAACGGCCAGCAAGCCCGAAAAGCCATGATGGTTACCTGCCGCCTGAACCAGCGTTTTTCCGAGGCTCCCGATAATCCAATGCGTGTACCGAGCGTTATCACAAGGTTGGCATACCCGCGACGCACCGCTTTTTGCAACAACGACCGATACGTTGGTTCAATTTTATGGGATTTTTTCATTAAAAACGATCCTCCCCATACCTTGACCAGCTCTCCAAGGTATGGCACTGTCCAAAAAACGAATTGGCACATGCCCTAATGAAAG
>Ga0056106_100137_pt1 | contig 12569 bp, 10 predicted proteins | sample WorMetcrassitun1_FD_77012 | JGI IMG/M metagenome (GOLD analysis project Ga0056106, IMG submission 77012) | Marine gutless worms symbiont microbial communities from Max Planck institute for Marine Microbiology, Germany - Olavius crassitunicatus.1 ... | reverse complement strand
TGCCGTTTGAACCAAGAGCATCACGTCCCCCGCGGGGGACGTGATGCAGAACAAACCCAGAGGGCTATGAGCATAACTAAAAAACTAACCTTGGTGGTCTAAGAATGGGGTCCACTTCTGTAGTCTTGACGCAACAAAAACAGGAGACAATAATGACAAAATCCAGACAATTAACTATCAACGCAATAGTGATGCTTACGGCATCATTTCTATTGCTTGCACCTTTTATCGCCAATGCTAAGGACTCAAAAGATATTGAGTTGCTCGACCGTTCGGCCAAGGCATTTTCCCGGGTGGTCAAAGATGTAAAGCCGGCCGTTGTCCATATTGCCGTCGAAAGTACGGTTGAGATGAGTCCCGAATATAAACAGTTTTTCAATAATCCGTTTTTCGAGCGGTTCTTCGGTCCCCAATATCGTTTTCAGGACCCGCACCGCCGAAAGAGACAACAGCAGGGTATGGGCTCGGGCGTTATTATTGACAAGGAAGGCCACATTCTGACCAACAACCATGTGGTTGAAAAGGCGGAGAAGATCACCGTTACCTTATCTGATAAAACCGAAGTCGAAGGCAAGCTGATCGGCACCGATCCCAAATCCGATGTTGCCCTGATAAAAATAGATGTGGATCATGACCTGCCGGTGGTCGAGTTGGGTGACTCCGAAGCCCTGGAAGTTGGCGAATGGGTGATCGCAATCGGCAACCCGTTTGGCCTGAGTCAGACCGTTACCGTCGGGGTGGTAAGCGCTAAAGGAAGAAGCCAGGTAGGCATCAACGAATACGAAAACTTCATTCAGACCGATGCCGCCATCAACCCCGGCAACTCCGGGGGCCCGCTTTTGAACATCCACGGGCAGGTGATCGGTATCAATTCAGCCCTGTACAGCCGCACCGGTGGCTATATGGGAATCGGCTTTGCGATACCGATCAATATGGCCAAATTCATCAAAGAACAGTTGCTAAAAAACGGCTCAGTGACCAGAGGCTATCTCGGGGTCGGCATACAGGACGTGGATGAGGGGCTTGCCGAATCCTTTGGTCTGGAAAAAGCAGGGGGTGTTCTGATCACCGATGTTCAGGACGATACACCGGCCAGCAAAGCCGGTGTCAAAAGCCAGGACATTATCGTCAAATTAGATGATATAGCGCTTCAGGATAGCCAGGATCTGCGCAACCGGATCGCTCAGACTATTCCGGGGACATCGGTTGTCCTGCATATCGTTCGAGATGGAAAACCGGTAGAGTTGACCGTGACGATCGGGGAGCAGCCGGCTGATTTCGGATCCGTCGCTCAGGGTGGACCCGGAGCCAACCCGCTCTCACCTTTCGGTTTGATCGTTCAGGAGCTTACCCCAGACCTTGCCGAACAACTCGGCTATAAAGGACGCCGGGGACTGATAATCAGTGAAGTCGAACCTGGAAGCCCGGCTGCTGAAATAGGCCTCAAATCAGGTCTTCTGATCGAAGAGGTACAGAAAGTACAAGTTACCAGCATGGAAGAATTAAAACAGGTGATGCAACAGACCGATGCGACTAATCGGGTTCTTTTAAGGATTCGAGTCGGCCAGAACAGCCGTTACGTGGTACTGAAGAACAACTAATCGTAATTTTATCCACCTTTTCAGCCGGACAGTCTATCAAACTGTCCGGCTGACTCCTTTGCGCAACGCTATTTCACATCCGGAAAACAGATTTTCAAGACATCTTTGAAGGTTTTGACAAATGATGCCGACACCCCTTCCCGGATATGATCCTGCAGCATATCGAAATCTTCCTTATTATCTGCCGGCAGAATCACCTGCTTCAACTTCGCCCTGGTGGCGGCTATCACTTTTTCCTTGACTCCGCCGATCGGCATGACCATTCCGGTAAGGGACAGCTCACCGGTCATGGCCGTATCGGCAATTATGGGTTTGTCGGCGGCCAGTGAATACAAAGCGCAGGCCATGGTGATACCGGCAGACGGGCCATCCTTCGGAGTAGCACCGGCCGGAACATGGAGATGGATAAAATTGTTCCTGAAAAAATCAAATTTCTGTTCATTGCCGGCAAACAACGAACGAACATAACTGTAGGCAATTTCAGAAGATTCCACCATCACCTGGCCCAACTGACCGGTCTGCTTGAATCCGGGCGCTCCGGTGGCAACGGCGGCCGCCTCGATATGTAGAGTTGTTCCCCCCATGGTAGTATAGGCAAGACCGGTTATCACACCCACCCGGGGCCGGGCAAATATTTTCTCGTCCGAAAAGACCTTTTTACCCAGCATCTCCGGCAGATCCGCCTTCTTTATCGTCACTTTTTGCTTCGGATCATTAACCAGTTCCCTGGTCATTTTACGAAGAATCTTCTTAATTCGGTTCTCCAGGTTTCTGACCCCGGCCTCCCGGGCATAGCCTTCCGCGATCTCTCGTAATACCGGTTTGCCAATACTCACCTGGCTTTTGGTCAAACCGTGCAGTTTCAACTGTTTCGGCAGCAGATGGCGTCTGGCGATTTCGACCTTTTCAGCCTGAATATAACCCGGCAGACTGATGACTTCCATCCGGTCGATCAGTGGTCCGGGAATGGTTTCCATCTGATTGGCGGTGCAGATGAACAATACTTTGGAGAGATCGAAGCGAACATCGAGGTAGTGATCGAGAAAATCTCTATTCTGCTCGGGGTCAAGCACCTCCAGCAGGGCCGATGCCGGATCGCCCCTGAAGCTTGCTCCGATCTTGTCTATCTCGTCGAGCATGATGAGCGGATTAGCCGTCTTACAGGTCTTAATGGCTTGGATAAATTTGCCGGGAAGGGCGCCAATATAGGTCCGGCGATGTCCCTTTATCTCAGCCTCGTCACGCATTCCGCCCAGCGAAAACCTGAAAAATTTCCGGCCGACACTTTTGGCGATCGACTGGCCTACTGAGGTTTTGCCGACACCCGGCGGACCGATCAGTAGAATAATAGACCCGGACAGATCGCCTTTGATGATGCCGACCGAGATCAACTCGAGGATCCGCTCCTTGACCTCTTCGAGTCCGTAATGATCACGGTTCAATATCCGTTCGGCTTTGGCGATATCATAATTATCTTCTGTATATACGCCCCAAGGCAGCACGGTAAGCCAGTCCAGATAGGCCCGTGTCACATTGAACTCGGCCGAGGACGGTTCGAGCAGCTTGAGTTTTTCGAGTTCCTCGTCGATACGCTCTTTTGCTTCCGGACTCGGGGTCAGTTTTTTCAACCGTTTCTCAAACTTTTCCACCTCGCTTTCGGTATCGTCCTTGGCAATGCCCAGCTCCTGCTTAATTTCCTTAAGCTGCTGCTTCAGAAAAAACTCACGCTGCTGTTTGGAAAGACGCTCTTCAATTCGTTTGGAAATATCGGCCTTGATTTTGGATATCTCAATTTCCTTCTTGAGAAGGATTAAAACTCTTTCTAAACGATTTTGAATTGAACTGGTTTCCAGTATCTCCTGAAGTTCGGTGCCCGATGAAGTGGTCATCGACGCGGCAAAGTCGGCAAGGGCACTGGGGTCGCTGACATTGATTCGATCAAGCAGAAGCCCGAGCCCCTCCTTGAAAAGCGGGTTGAGGGTAACCAGTTCCTTGATGCAGTCAATAATGGCAACCGAATAGGCCTTGAGTTCATCGCTTGAATCGCTCTTTTCTTCAGGTATATACTCGACCAGTGCCTCGAAGACCGGCTGCCGGCGGATCAGCTCTTTAACTTCAAACCGTTCCTGGGCCTGGGCCACCAGCTGCAGCGGCTGTTCCTGGTTTGGCGGAGAAATCTGAACCACCTTGGCTGCTACCCCGGTTGTATGAAAATCGTCGATCGACTGGGGAGCTTGGGAAATCCCGGTCTCTGCCTGTTTAACCAGAAGCAGTCCCAGATAGATGACCAGCCCCTTGTCCTGGGCATCGAGGATCATTTTCTGAATCCGGGGGTCCTCAACCATGATCGGCCCCATCATTTTCGGAAACATCGGCCGGTCATAAAGCGGAATTATCATCAGTGATTCCGGCAGAACGTCATGGGCAGGAAGTAACGATTGGGATTCCTGGTTTTCAATCTCCTGTTCCAATTCTACATCACCCTCCGGAGTAAGAATGGTTGGTTTTTCAGCCATAAATGTATGCTCCTTGTCTCTTAGATAAACCCATAATCAATCGATTAAAGGCTACTTTGAAAAATTGCCTTTGGGCCCAAACTCTGCGTTGCATATGAAAATTTTATCCTCGACATATCACCTATATGCCTGCGGTAAAATTTTCATACGCTCCTTGATTTTGAACAAAAAGCCTAATTCTTCAAGGTAGCCAAATGGTTTAATCAGATCACTCAGTACCGGTCGAAGATTCAGAGTCATCGAATGATTCCTTTTCCTGTTTGCCGCGTGATTCCCAGCTCTTACGATTAAGAGCCCGATCATGATAGGCTTCGATCATAATAAAAGTGGCCATCGGCTGGGTGATCAGAAAGGCAAACCACAGCGACGAACCCAATGACATAATGGCCACATAGATTATCACCACGATAATCTGATCACTGATTGGCGCTTTGAGAGCTGTATCCCAGGATGATTTCAGGGCATCAAACAGCCCAAGCTTCTCATCGACCATAAATGGGATCAAATAAAATGCTGCAAAAGAGATAAAAGCGATTACGGCTAATCCAGGAAGGATCAGCAGAGTAAAACCGATAAAAATGACCAGTACCGCCAGCAATGAAAAAATAAACAGGGGCAGAAACAGGCGCATCTGAGAAAACAGGTCCCCTACTTCCGGTTTCCTGTCTTCTCTGACGATCAACGTCAGTGAATGGATATATCCGGCCGTGGTAACCGGTGCCAGAATGCCCAAGGTGACAACGATTAAAATAAGCTGGACAAAGGTGATCAGCAGCACCGGTCCAATATGATTCAAGGTGTTCTGCCAGCTTTTGACAATGATGTCTTTAAAATCCATACTCGTATCCTCCTGTCAGTCATGAATCTGTTCGAGAAATTCGCCAATGGCAGCAACCCCGACACGTTTTATGGAAGTCTGCGCAGCGAACCGGTCAAAATTCGTTTTCGGCACAAAAATTCGGGAAAACCCGAGCCGCTCGGCCTCACTGATCCTCATCTCGATATTTGAGACCGCCCGAATTTCTCCTGCCAGCCCCACCTCCCCGCAGACCGCCGTACCAGGAGGCACCGGTTTTTCCAGTATCGACGATGCCAGAGCGCAGATAACACCGAGGTCAAGGGCCGGTTCATCGATTCGAATACCGCCGGCAATATTTAAAAAAATGTCATGGCCGTACAGATCCATCCCCGCCTTCTTTTCCAGAATCGCACAGAGCAGCGACAAACGCTGAGGATCGGCGCCAATGGCCGTCCTTCGTGCCGTTCCCAGGTTGGTCGGGCTGACCAGGGCCTGGACTTCGACCAGGATCGGCCTAGTTCCTTCCAGCGATGCCAGCACCACCGAACCGGCCACATCAAGTGGTCTTTCCGCCAGAAAAATCTCCGACGGATTGGTCACCTGCACCAACCCCTCCTCCTTCATTTCAAAGACGCCAATCTCGTTGGTGGAGCCGAATCGGTTCTTTACCGTTCTGAGAATTCTGAACAGATGATTCCGATCCCCTTCAAAATATAGCACTGTATCAACCATATGCTCCAACATTCGGGGACCGGCAAGCGTTCCTTCTTTGGTTACATGACCAACGAGAACCACCGGTATGTTCTCCCGTTTGGCAAACTCAACCAGTCTGGCCGCCGATTCACGGACCTGGGTAATCGATCCGGCTGCAGACGGGTGGTCGGCTGAAGTCAGGGTCTGGATCGAGTCCACCGCCAACAGAGCCGGCTTCATTTCTCTGGTCATGGCGACGATCGCCTCAACGGAACTCTCGGTCGCCAGATAATGATTGTCGTCCATCGCTGAGAGGCGTTTGGCCCTGATCCCGATCTGATGAGCCGACTCCTCTCCGGACACATAGAGCACCTTCAGGCCCTGAGAAGCGAGCGAAGACAGCATATGAAGCAGGAGCGTCGATTTACCGATTCCCGGATCTCCACCGATTAACACGACCGCACCAGGCACAATGCCGCCGCCAAGTACGCGATCAAGCTCGTCAATCCCGGTTACCGCCCTGGCAAGATCCTGATCTACCGGTCTGTTCAGCGGTTGAGGAGAGTCAAAATCAGCAGACGCGAGGCTCGTTTTGCCGGCCAGCCGCTGCTCGACCAGGCTGTCCCATTGACCGCAGTCGGGGCAACGACCAAGCCATTTTGCACTGACAAAACCACACTCACCACAGGTGAACTGTGTGTTTTTCCTGGACTTTTGGGCCATTATTTTCCTATATAAATGGGTTGTCCCCTTTACTCAATCAAGTCCGTGCCTATTTTAACCAACAGTAACAATTGAATCCGGACTTGTTAAGAATTTTCCTTATAATACTATATGCTTCTCTGCCGGCTTAATGGATAACAAATATCGCCAGAACCCTGTCGCACCGGTAATTCCACTGTCGACGTCGATGTCATTTCTGCTGGGCCGAAAGCAACTGCTTGGCTGGTCTGCCATTCTGATATTGGTGACCATTATATTGACCTGGGTCGGTTTCCTGTTGACCACCGGCATGATCGATAACTTTACCGGCTCTTTTTTCGACGCCGAGCCCACCCATCAGAGCTGGTGGGGCTGGATAAAATACAGCGGCTGGGTGGTAACCAAATATCTTTTTGTTCTGGTCTCACGGATCGTTGCCTTTTTCCTTGCCTTTCTGCTGGCCTACACGCTGACAACCCCATTCTACGGCTTTTTAAGCCACAGCGCCGAGAAGATCTACTGGGGAAAAGACTTTGAGGATGATGGCGGTTTCAGCCTGAGTGGTTATTTAATCGATCTGTGGGAGGGGTTTAAAGTCGCCCTTTTCGGTATTGTGATTACCGTTGCCGCTCTCGCTATCGGTTTCGTTCCGATCATCGGCCAGATAGCCGTTTTCCTGCTTTACACCTTTTATTCGGCTCTGATGTTCGTCGACTATCCGGCCTCACGCAGACGCTGGGGCCTGGGGCGAAAACTGTTGTGGCTCAGACATAACAGCGGCCATACCGCCCGTCTTGGTCTTGTCCCGGCCGCCATCTCTTTGATACCGGTATTAAACATATTTTTGCTCGCTTTTATCTTTCCGCTGTTCACCGTTCACGCGGCTCTGAATTTTTCAGCTGTCGAGCTGTTTCATCAAAAATCCTGTTAACCTGAGGTTAAACGAGTTCTGCCATAACCTGATTGGCAAAGCGTCTGCCTTTTGGCGTCAGCAACAGCTGACGGCCGTCAAATCTGACAAGCTCCCTGTCAGACAGTTGATTAAGTGTCTTTCCATAGACCTCGACAAGACCTAATCCGTATCTTTGTTGCAGTCGTTTATCAGAAACCCCTTGGCTGAGACGCAGCCCCATCACGACAGTCTCTTTAAACGATTCGCCTCCTCCCAGTTTCTCACTCTCATCAATAAAATCGTGTCCCCCTTCGACGGCTTCACAATAACGAAGGGGATCCTCAATTCTTCTGGCCCGTACTCCTTCTTTATAACTGACTGATCCGGCACCGCAGGCCAGATATTCATCGTTTTTCCAGTAGTTAATATTATGTCTGCACTCATACCCTGGTCGGGCAAAATTTGATATTTCGTACTGGGTGAAACCTATGGTGCCGGTTATCTCTGCAGTTATTGCATCCATTTCAACGATGGCTTCTTCTGCCGGAATGTTTAATTCTCCGATCGCAGCCATTTGTGCAAAACCGGTATTTTCCTCGACACTGAGCTGATAGGCTGACAAGTGTTGGGGTTCCATTGCCATGGCTCGCCGCAATGTGTTTTGCCAGCTCTGAACCGTCTGGTCAGGCAATCCGTACATCAGATCAAGACTGATATTGTCAAACCCGGCCCTCTGCACATCAAAAATAACCTCTTCGGCCATATCGGCATCATGAAGTCTTCCCAGCCTCAGAAGTTCCTTATTGTCAAACGATTGAACGCCAACGGAGATTCGATTGAAGCCTGCATCCCGTAAGTAACACAAGGCATCAAAATCGATCGTTCCCGGATTTGCTTCAAAACTGATTTCAGCCCCCGGAGCAAAGCCAAACATTTCACGGCAGATGTCAATAACGGTTTTGAGCTGTTCCCTTTTTAAAACGGTCGGCGTTCCGCCGCCAATAAACAGCGTATCCAGGGGGCGTTCAGGTTGGCATAACCGAATTTCCCGGCACAGGGCGCCACCGTATCTGTCGTGAAGCAAATCAAGCCCGGCATAGGAACTGAAAGAACAGTAGAGACATTTAACCCGGCAAAACGGGATATGGATATAGAGACAGTTCACGAAGTCGATTCAAACTGAGTTATCGACGAACACCAGGCCTCAATTTCGGCCATAATACCATTGTCGGCAAAACTGAAATGACCGTCACCGATAATGAGATGATCCAATAGTCTTATCTGCATCATCGAACAGGCCAGATAGAGGCTTCTGGTTAATTGTCGATCCTGGGGCGACGGTGATAACAATCCGGAAGGATGATTATGAGCAACGATCAGGGCGGAAGCGTTATAATCGAGGGTTTTTCCAATAATCTCCCTGGGATAGACCGTATTTACGTTGACCGTCCCCTGGGCAATTCTTTGCGAATCAATAATGGCCAGCGATGAATCGAGATAGATAGCCGTGAACACTTCAATCTCAAGGCCCCGCATCGAGTGGATCAGAAAATTAATCACCTCATTGGATGATTTCAGATAACGGCGGGTTATAAGCCGCTGCTGCAAATAATGATCGGCAGCAGATTTTATAAATCCCAGGGCAAAACTGTTTTTAGGCCCGACACCCTTTACTTTGAGTAGATCAGCCTTGCCGGCATCAAGGACGGCTGAAAATGTCTTAAATTGACGCAAAAGTGCCTGGGCCTGCTCTTTACAGTCCTTTCGCGGCGTCCCAAAAGAAAGAAGTATTTCAAGTATTTCACCGTCGGTAAAAGCTTCGATCCCGCGATCAAGATAACGTTGCCGCAGCCTGTCCCGATGACCACTCCCTTTGTTCTGCCATTGCTCCTTATCCATCCGGAATATGCGGTTCTATCCTGATAATTCCTGGTTAAACAGCTTATTGGCCAGTTTCGGATTTGCCTTGCCCCTGGTTTTCTGCATGAGCTGGCCGATAAAATACCCCATCACCTTGGTTTTGCCGCCTCGAAACTCCTCGGCCTGGCCGGGGTTCTGTGCGATTATTCCCCGAACCAGTACCAACAGTTCAGATTCGTCGGAGACCTGGACCAGATTTTTTTCTTTAACGATCACTTCCGGGTCTTTCCCACTGTCAAGCATATCGGTAAATACGGATTTGGCGATTTTACCGCTTATGGTCCCCTCTTCCACCATATTCAGTAGACTGCCGAGCTGCCCAGGTGCAACCTGGCATTGATCGATATCAGCCCCTTTGAGTTCCCGCAACAGCTCAGTCATCATCCAGTTGGAAACTTTTTTGGGCTGCGGACAGGCTGCTACCGCCGCTTCAAAATAATCGGCCAGTTCTTTTGATTCGGTTAAGATGACTGCATCATACTCCGGCAGGTCAAACTCGGTCATAAACCGCTGCCGTTTCTGGTCCGGCAGCTCCGGCAAGCCGGTTCTAACCTCTTCTACCCAACCATCGTCAATTTCCACCGGCACCAAGTCAGGGCACGGGAAATAGCGGTAATCGTGGGCATCTTCTTTTTCCCGCATCGATTCGGTCTTACCGGTATCCGGATTCCAAAGCAGCGTCTGCTGGACAACTTCATCTTCCTCGAGCAGAACATCCCGCTGACGCCGCACCTCATATTCAAGGGCCGCCTGAACATTTCTGAACGAATTCATATTCTTCAACTCAGTTCGGATGCCGAATTCTTCCCGGCCAAGCGGCCGCAAAGAAATATTGGCATCGCAGCGAAAACTGCCCTCCTGCATATTGCCGTCGCAGACGTCAAGATAACGCAGAATCGCATGAATCTTTTTCAAATAGGCCGAAGCCTCCTGCGGCGACCGTAAATCCGGCTCCGAGACAATCTCCAGCAGTGGTGTGCCGGTCCGGTTCAGATCGATGTACGAAACCGGTTCCCGCTCGTCATGTATGAGCTTGCCGGCATCTTCTTCCATGTGAATCCGGGTAATGCCGATCCGTTTTTGCTCCCCTTCGACCTCAATATCGATAAACCCATCCTCAATGATCGGTTTGTCATACTGCGATGCCTGGTATCCTTTGGGAAGATCGGGATAAAAATAATTCTTTCTGGCGAACTGATTTATCTTGTTGATTCTGGAGTTGGTCGACAAGCCGACCTTGATACCAAATTCCACGACCTTTTTATTTAAAACCGGCAGACTGCCCGGCATGCCAAGGCAGACGGGGCAGGTGTGCGTATTTGGCGGTGCCCCGAACTCTGTTGAACAACCGCAGAATATCTTTGACTCCGTTTTCATCTGGGCATGAATTTCAAGCCCTATTATAGTTTCAAACTCCATAATAATTATCGACTCTTTGTTCGTTAAGCTACCTTGAAAAATCTGGGTTTTTCAAGGTAGCCGTTATTATTAGACGCTATCAGCAGACGCATGAACCCAGGTGCGAACTCTGGCCAACTCTTCCATCCATTGGGGTGAAGTTCGTACTTCCAGAAACATCCGGAATAAATCGTTTACAATTTTTACCAACTCCTCAAAAAGATAAATCCTTTCAAGCACTGCCCTTTCCATTTCAGTATCGGACGGATTTGTGGTCGCATCACTATGTTCAGTCTTGGGCAATTTAACATTTCGAAATTCAAAAAAAGTTGCCCCCAGGGTCAGGTTATATTCCATTTCATCCTTGACAATCTGCAGTCGTGCCTGTTCCAGCTTCTTTCCGGTTCGCAGCCCGGTTCTGGCTTCCTTCAGTTCAGTCTGCAGGCCCGAGCATATCAGCCGTTCATTATAATCCGCCTCTCCATACTCAAGAAGCATATGTTTTTCAAAAACGACGATAATATCGCCCTGCCCTGCCAGATTTATGGCTCCCCCCCGCTCTTCACTTTTCCACCAGAGCCAGGTGAGAAACTCCTGCCCAATAAATCGTTTTTTAGTTATCAGATCAACCAAATCCATAATAAAGCTACCTTTAAACAAAAATTTCCGGCGCAATCTGCTCCAGTTTGAGGCGCTGATCGTCGTCTGAGAGAAGATACTCAGCGGTCGTATAGGGAATCTGCAACATGACGACTAAGCCAAAACAATCCTTGAAAAAGTCTTCAAGCAGCACCTGAGCCTTTTTGTTGGTTGAGAAAAAATAAAGCGATGATTCCGACAGGCTCCAGACCAGGTCGTAAACGGCAGGAACAGGCATCGCCTTTCTGGTCAGCTCAGTCTTGATTCGTTTCTTAATTTCCAGCTTTGCACTTCTGCTCAGCTTGGGAAGTTGTTTCTCCTTTTTGATCCGCTCTTCTTCCTTCTGAGTAAATTTCTTCAAAATTGACGGTGAAACCTTTCTTTCATCAACACGCAGAGACAGAACCACATAATCGCCAAAAAGATGAGAGGCGTATTCAAAGCTCGAATCAAACATATTGAGCACCGAGACCCAGCCGATTGAATATTCCTCAAAATTATCGTCAATATCTGCAAAGACAAAAGAGCTTATTCGGTCCGAAATAAAATCAATCGGGTTGTCCGGCAGCTCGCCGTCAACCGAAAAGCGGACAAAACTAGATGATCGTCCAAGAAAACTCATATTCCCTCACCTTTTGATACTTGAAACATAAAGACTTTTGGCTACCTTTTTATATCATCCACTTTCAATTGCGACAAAGGTTTATTTACTCCGCCGACCTTACAATTTTATTACTTTCAAAACCCGCCAGGACCTCAATACACTCATGATTAGCTTGACCTCGCACTTTTCAGATGATAGAAAAAAGGAAAAGATTTTTTCTTGACACCAATTTGGGGAGATAGTATAAGTCTGCGTTTCACAGGGTCGTTAACTCAGTCGGTAGAGTATCTGCCTTTTAAGCAGAGAGTCGTTGGTTCGAGCCCAACACGACCCACCAAAAGTCACAGAGGTCCCCATCGTCTAGTCAGGTCCAGGACACCGGCCTTTCACGCCGGCAACACCGGTTCAAATCCGGTTGGGGACGCCATATAAAAACGGGGGGTTAGCAAATATGCTGACTCCCCGTTTTCCATTAGGGCATCAGTTCAGAGGAAAGAAGTGAATCTTCTGATTCACTAACTTAAAGGTGGACCGATGATGTGGGGCAGGTCACCTTTTCTAGGGGAAGATAATTAGGAACTCTTGCTTTTATTTTTTTTGTGCCATTTCACGATATTGCCACAACCAATCTTCCCGAATCAATAAAAGCATTTTGATCTTTCTTGATCCTTCCCTAAAATAATGGACACTCAGATAAGTCGTTGTTAGAAAAACGACAGGAGGTCAAGATGAGTGTTCAACAGAGAAGGAAGTACGATCCTGAATTTAAGAAGAATGCGGTTCTGCTGACAGCAGAACCTGGCCG
>Ga0056106_100136_pt1 | contig 12594 bp, 12 predicted proteins | sample WorMetcrassitun1_FD_77012 | JGI IMG/M metagenome (GOLD analysis project Ga0056106, IMG submission 77012) | Marine gutless worms symbiont microbial communities from Max Planck institute for Marine Microbiology, Germany - Olavius crassitunicatus.1 ... | reverse complement strand
TAAAGATGGAAATCCACTGGAGGTCGAAACCCATAGGTAAAGTTGCCGCCAACCTGCCATTTATGAAAAATATGGCAGAGTATAATTTCACACATAATTGTTGACACTACCCTGATTTTAGGGTCTGGCAATGGTGAAAAGCAGATTAAACAATGCCTGCGATCCGGAACCCGCCGTTATACAGGCTTCACCACCTTCGAGCGAGGCCAGGCGTGTTTCGAGAACGGTATTGGTGGGCGTACGGGTACGACCATAAACCGGGCAGGGTATCTTGTCAAAACGCTCGTAGGGAAATGTCATCGATGGGGTAATCGGCGGCACAAAAGAACGGAAAGCCTCGAGATCCTTCATCGGGTCAAACCCGGCATGCAAAGCACGAGTGTCAAACCCCAGCCGGGCATCCTTCCGGGGAACAGGGGCTGTGTCGAGATCAAACCGCCATGGATCTCTCAGGAAAAATGGTTTGCCGTCTTGCATTACCATGTCCTCCTTGTAATTATTAATAGTTTTTTCCCTATCGCAAGTTTGATTACTATTAGATTTAATTACCTCAACCTGTCCGTCAGCTCTTTGATTGTACCAATCTCATCAAGACTCCAAACCATATCCAGCAGTTCATCAATCACGGCACTGTCCAATACCGTTGCGACCAACCAGTGAAACTTTTCAGCCATCATTTCCCGGGTCCACTCAGGTACAGGAAATTTCATACCTCCGTCTTTCATCCCTGAGCAATATTCGTTTCCATCCTTCAGTTTGATGGTCACGATACTGGCAAAACGGCCTCGGGGTCACCTTGTTCATAAAGCCGACACAGCTCGTTTAGCGCTTCGGATTCCACAACTTCGACCCTTTGGGCCATATCTCGAATTCTGGGGTCACTGAGTCGCTGTTCCAGGGTTTGATTAGGACCAATCTCACCATCCACCAGCATCGCAGCCACCGGCCAGGCCAGATTGAACTGAGCTTCCTCGGTGGTGGAGGGCAGTTTGGTCCCCAGCCGGACGGTTTCATGGAAGGCTTCCACAACGATCCTTTCAATATCATCCAGTGCGATATGATGTTCCCGGACCAATTTGTAGGCACCTTCGACACCGGCATGGGCCCAACCGCAACAGGCATAGTCTTTCATTTTCCATCCAACACCCTCCACCATGAGATAGTTTTCACCGATATCCATGGTCCAATCACGATATTTTTCCAGGCCGAGCAGCGAGGGAATTCCGGTAAATCCCCGGGCTGCCAATTCGGCGGAGGTGACACCGGTCATACTGCCCCAGGGAATCCCGTGTTTGACCATGGCGGGATGGTCGATGTCCCGCATCATGAGGAGATTCGGGGCATGGTAATCGGATATGCCCAGGGCATGCCAGGCTTGTTCCGGCGTCAACGCCATCAAGTTTGCGGCAGCGGCAGCACTGGCCACGGAACCCCAGGATCCGCAGGCCTGGTATACCTCATGATCGTCGTGCCAACATCGCCCCATACGATGCGCCACTTCGTAACCCACTACCATGGCGGCCAGAAAACGGGCACCGCTCAGATCCAGAGACTCGGCCACAGCCAGGGCTGCCGGGAAAATTTGGGCACCACCATGACCGTATGCATACTGCAGACCATCGTCCGAATCAATGCCGTTTGCAGCGGCGGCGTTGGCAAAGGCCGCGCCGACAGGGGAGGCGTTTTTTCCATGTAAAAGTATAGTTGAACTATCCGAGGGCCATGTCACCTGGGCGTAGCCAGCACAGATCTGGCTGACCCGTGTCAGTGTCCCGGCAAGGGTGGCCCCCAAATTGTCAACCAGGCACATGCGTGCCTTTTCCCGGACTGCGGCAGGTAGATTTTCCCAACGGGTTTCAGCAATGAATTGCGCCGTCAATTGATTGGCATCCATAACCAACTTCTTCTCTAAAATATTAAATCGAATCCCGGCACCATATCGCCGGATTTTTATTTCCGGGCAACGATGTCGGCAAGTTTTTCTTTTACTTCTTTGGGCAATAGTTCGGCTTGATGCGTCTGGATAATCTCAGAGACTTTTTCTTTGGCTTTTTGTTGAAACGTTAGGCTTCCATTGGCGGCCCATGTCTCAAAGTTTGACCGGTCGAACAATGGGGGGGGTCCATGTGTCACGCACATGGCGCAGGGTATGATCAGTTTCAAGAAAATAACCGTCGGGGCCTGCTTCGTGGATCACGTCCAGCGCCAAAGACTCTTCCGTTAATTCAAATGGCTGCCAATATCGTTTGATCCATTCGATCACCTCGTTACAAAAGGCCACCAGTTCCAAAGAACCTGTCATAGCACAATCCAGATAGCCAAGGTCGTGGACAATATTGGCACCATTGAGGGCCCGTTCAAACAAGGCCAGGGCTGTTTCGGCGGCGGCCTGGGCATCAAATGTCTTGGCATCCGTACACGCAGCGGTGAAAGTCGGCACCCGATAGTGACGCGCCAGATCCATACCATGGGGACCGGCATCCGGGGCAGCGTAAAGTGTCACCATGGTACTCATATCCATAAATCCCCCGCTGCGGTCGCAGAGGATAAAGGGCGTGCCTTCTCGTTTTATCTGTGACAGTACCAGCCCTGCCAATTGGGCGGCATTGTTCAGGGCCATAGCGCCGGCAGAGGTCATGGGCGCAAGCGAACCTCGTATCGAGCCGGGCGCATAGATGGTCGGTAAATTTCGCTCGGCAGCATACAGCATTCGTTGCAGGCTCTCGCCGTTGTGATGAAACGGTGAAACCACATTAACGTAATTAATGATAAAGGGGTATTCTTGGAGGGGTTGCAAACCACCGGCAACAGCGGCAGCCATCTCAATGGCCATAACCGTACTGTCTGCTTCTATTCCCACATAAATAATCGGCTTGGTACTTTCCTTAAGCATAATCGACATCTGGTGACGTTCATAATCTGCCTGGGGGACGTCTTCAGGCAAAAACATGGACATGACAAAATCCAGGTTGGGGAGCGCGTCTACCAGGCGCACGCCGTTGGTAACATCGCCAAGCACGGCATTGCGGCGCTCACCGGTTTTGGAATCTTCTATATACATGCAGTCCGAACCCACTCCAAAGTACGATCGATCCCCCCCCAGCATCATGGCTCTTTCCCGGTTCCGGTTAAAAATAGTGATATTTTTAGGAACAGCGCGAAGTGCCCATTCGACCAGGTGGGAAGGGACTCGAACGATATTCTCATCGGTGATACCGGCCCCGGCTTTTTTGAACAGATCGATTGCTTCCTCATCAAAAAAACGCATACCCGTCCGTTCCAAAATCTCGAGGCTGGCATTGTGGAGAATATCGATCTGGTCCTGATGCAGGTTACGAAAACCGCGGGGGCGGTAGGAACATAAAGACCCGGATGCATCGTTTTTGGTGTTCACTCTTTTATCACTCCTCGTGTCGTATCACGAATCCAATATTTATTGACGTATCAACGCCTTTTCACCTTCAACTTTTATCCGTTCCAGATTCTCTGCAATTGCATCCGGCAGGCGTTGCGGCGTATGCGTTTCGAGGAGGTGTCGAATTTTTTCCCTGACCCTGTCCAACGTATCTTTTTCGCCGTCTTTTTTCCAATCAGTGATATGCTGGCGGGTAAAGATCGAGGGTCGCCACAGTTCATTTTTAAAATTTTCTGCCGTATGATCTTGCGCTAAAAACTCACCCCCCGGCCCGACATTGTATAGAAGATCCCGGGCAATCTGATGAGAGGAAAAGTCGACGCCGCGCATGAATCTTTTTGCCATACCGATAATTTCATCGCCCAAAACGAGTTGTTCAACACCGCAAGCCATGGACCCATCCATATACCCCACATCATGGATAAGATTCAGACCGGCGAGTCCCTGGGCCATGATATGGAAGGTGGCTTCGGCACCTGCCTGGGCATCCAGCACCTTTGAATCGGTGGCACCTGCCAAGCCCCAGGTGGGCAGGCCAAAAGACTGGGCCACCTCAGCTTGGGCCGCAAGGGCTAAACTCATCTCGGGTCCACCAATACTCGTTAATCCTTTTGACATATCAAAAGCGGAAAAATTGCATCCTAATCCCACCGGGCAACCGGGATTTTTCAGTTGAGCCAAGACCATACACATCATTGACTCCGCAGTACCCAAAGCAACCGCCGCAGGAATGGTAACCGGGCAGGTAGCGCCCAACTGAACAGAAGGTCCCATCATTTGTGGTAGAAAACGATCCGCCGCCAAAAAAAATACGATCGACGACCTCATCAGGCATAATGAGGGGCGTAATCGGCTCCGGATATGAGACTAAAAAGGGTCTTTCCCGTAATTTATTCCTTCCACCCGCAATCTCTTCGGCCATGTCGAAAACAAATTCCATGCCGACTGAAGAATACGCCAGAAATACAATCGGCTTGGTGGTATTGCTGACCGTAGCAACGAATTCATGCAATTCAGCGGAGCTGCTGGGTACGTCTTGCGCAGAACCCATCGGCATGACCCAATCGATGTTATCCAGGGCATCGGCCATTTTAGCCGCCAAGGCCAGGTCTTCAACCCTTGTTTCGTGGTACTCGCCCGTGAGGGCATCTTTGGTATTCGGGCTGGCCGTCGAAGTCCCATAATAGCTTTTCCGGCCTTCAACCTCTAACGCCCTGTCACCATTACGGTCAAAGATCGTCCACCCTTTGGGTGCCGTTACAAAGCACTGTCGAACGATAAATTCGGGGAGTTTCACCATTTCCCCTTCGACGATGGCGCCGGCGGATTGGAGCATTTTGCGAGCCCCGGCATGTAGCACTTTGTACCCCACCTTTTCCAGTATTTCCATTGCGGATTTTGTTAACTCTGCAATCTGATCTTCGGTCAATACCCGAAAAGAAGGACGTCCCCGGGTGGTAAAATTGGTGTTTATCATTTTTTCATTCTCCGTAGTATCATTTTGTTAACTCACTGTCGGCCATTTGACGGATTTTTTCGATCTTCTCTATGATTGATCCTGAAAGTGGGATCGGCTCATGGGTTTCCAATATCGCTTCTATCTTTTCGACGATTCGATGCCTGATGCTCCTTTTGCCGCCATCCTTCCAAGTGCTGTAACGCTCTCGGGTCATCAGGCTTGGCATCCACAGCTCCTGCCTGAATGCTGAAGCCGTGTGATTCTCCTGTAGATAATTCCCGCCGGGACAAATCTTGGCAATGAGATTCCGCTGGAGCGTTTCTTGGTTGACGGTGATGCCCCTTAAAAACCGCCTTGCCATGCCGATTACCTCGTCACCCAGGACCAACATCTCCGGCCCGCAGATCATAGAGCCGTCCATATAGCCAACATCATGAATGAGACTCACGCCGGCCAGGGCCTGTGTTATAATACCAAAAGCGGACTCTGCCCCAGCTTGCGCATCCAGTGTTTTCGCGTCGGTAGACCCGGCCACACCCCAGGATGGCAGGCCAAAATGATGGGCGATTTCAGCACAGGCAGCCATCCCGAGAGATGTCTCGGGTGCACCCGGAGATATGGTGCCATGCTGCATGTCGAAACCAGCGATATTAGCGCTCAGAAAGCAGGGCGCACCCGGATGGATCAGCTGAACCAAGGTCAGGCAGATGAAACTCTCAGCGAAAACCTGGGCCAGAGCCCCTGCCATTGTCACCGGCCCGGTGGCGCCCAATTGAACCACAGGGCCGAATACCTGGGGCAGTCCCCATTTGGCCACGAGCATCATCCGTTCAGTTCCATCTTTGGGAAACACCAACGGTGTGATAGGCTCCGGGTAGGCCAACAGAAAAGGTTTTTCGCGCAGGGCAGCCCATCCGCCGGCAATGGCCGCAGCCATTTCATAGACCCGCCTGAAAGCTCGGTTGGAATAGCTGAGCATGACAATAGGCTTGATGGTGTGCGTAACCATTGCCTCAAATTCATGGACCTCCTGAGCGAGTGCGGGCGTTACATCGCTGGCAGAACCCATGGGCATCACGAAATCGATATTGGGCAATGCGTCTGCGATAAGTGCTCCCCTTACGATGTCATCCAGTGTTGTCGGTCGAACCTTACCGTTTATAGGATCGAGTGTATTCGGGCTACCTGTGGAGGTACCAAAATAAGATCTTCGGCCCTCCAGAATCATCGCCCTCTCGCCCTGGCGATTATAGATAGTGAACCCGCGAGGAACCGTTTTAAGGGCTTGCTGAACAAGGTGCCTGGGAATTTTCACCCGGTCGTCCCGGATGATTGCACCCTTTCGTTTCAGCATTGACCGGGCCTTTTCATCGGCCATCAGGCAACCGACTGTTTCCACAATCTCAAATGCAGCATCAACGATTTCCGCTATCTGACCTTCGGTCAAAATGCGCATCGCCACCGATGACGTTTGGGTAAATGAGGGTTGGATCATGATTGCATCTCCACCTTTTAGGTATGCCCGTGAATAAAAACTGCCAGCCGTTCGACCTCCAATTGGTATTACCAATAGGATAAAAGTTTCAACCCCATGTGTCAAGAATAAACCGTATTTAACCGTCTCCGCATTCATGTATGTTTATCCATAATTTATTATAACACTCTATATTTTTATGCGGTTTTCGATTCTATCAAATGGGTACTTGCTTAACCGTTGACTTTTGTCCTATTTGCCGCTAACATGGCCGCTGGTAATACCAACGATAAAAATACAGGAATAAGATGAGTCATAAAAAAATCACCGCATCACAACGGCTTCAACGCAAGTTCGAAGAATCTATTTTGGGTCGGCAGTATCTGCCCGGCGATCGATTGCCTTCGGAACGAGACATCATGAAAGGGGAAAAAGTAGGCCGCGGTACGGTGAGAGAGGCCTATCGATCACTAGAGCAAAGGGGCTTAATCGAAATCAAGCCGGGTGATGGCGCCTTTGTACGGGAGGTAGACAGTGCCAAGGCCGGCGACACCCTCTCTACCCTCATCCGGCACTCCGGTGTTTCCACCAATCACATCCAGGAATTCAGAGAAGCGGTAGAGAGCCGATGCGCTGCATATGCGGCCGAACGCGCTACCACGGCACAAAAAGATCACCTGAAGGAATTGATCGATCAGTTAGAGGCCCGGTATCGGTCCCGTGGCCATAACGATGTCCGGTTTTACGAAATGGAGTTGAATCTTCATAGGCAACTGGCAAAGATCTCGGGCAATCCCATTTTCGAATGGTTTGCAACCACCTTTCAAAAAAACGCCCAGTCATATAGCAAGATACTGGTACAGCAGGCAGGAAAGCCGCAGGAAGCCCTGGAAGACTGGCGTAAATTTATAAAAGCATTGTACAAAAAAGAGGTGACCCGGGCGTCTATGATCATCACCTCTCACATCTTTAGGTTTGGAAAAGCACTCGGAAACGTAGAAGTTATCAACGATAAAACAAATCCTCAAATAACGGAGAAAAAATGAAGACAAATTACGATGCCGTAATAATCGGTGCTGGTATCATCGGCTGCAGTATCGCTTTTGAACTTAGCAAGAAGGGATTGAAAACCTTGAATGTCGACACGTTGCCATCTGCCGGTGGCGGCTCAACGGCAAACACCTGTGCCGTCATCCGGGTTCACTACTCCACCATAGATGGGACTGCCGTTGCTTACGAGAGCTATCGATACTGGTGTGAGTGGTCTGATTATATCGGTGTTGAAGATCCCAGAGGGCTTGCTAAATTTATCCGCAGAGGTGTTCTCGTATTTAAATCCCAGGCCAATGACAACTTGAAAAAGGTCACATCCATGCTGGATGCGCTGGATATCAGTTATGAAAATTGGAATCTTCAAAAGATCAAAGAAAAATTCCCCCTCCTGGGCGACACGAGCTACTACCCACCTCGCAGACCGAATGACCCCGATTTTGGAAAGAAAAGCGACATCCCGTTGGCCGGCGCTATTTACTACCCCCAGGGAGGCTTTATATCAGACCCGGTCTTATCCGTGCATAATATCCAGGTAGCCGCAGAGTCCCATGGCGCCGAATTTCAATTCAACAGCCAGGTCACCGACATCTTGCAGGAGGAGAGTCATGTCCAGGGAATCCAGCTGGCCGACGGCACCCGTATTCAGGCGCCTGTTGTTATCAATGCAGCCGGCCCCCACTCCTTTGTCATCAATAAGCTGGCCGGTGTGACTGAGGGCATGAATATAAAGACCCGCGCGTTGCGCCATGAAGTGGTTCATGTACCGGCGCCGGACGGTATTGATTATGAATCTATCGGGTGCCCGAGTTCGGACAGCGATATCGGTGGTTACTGGCGGCCAGAAGTTGGAAACCATATTCTTTCGGGCAGCGAAGACCCGGAATGCGACCCTCAGGAATGGATTAAAGATCCGGATGATTTCAACCGCAACCTGACAGAACAGGCAAAAGCACAGGCCTACCGCCTTGCCCTGAGGATTCCGGGACTGAGAATTCCCAACCAACTCCAGGGTGTGGTTGACCTGTACGACGTTGCCGATGACTGGATCCCCATTTACGATAAATCCGACCTGCCCGGTTTTTATATGGCCGTAGGAACATCTGGCAATCAATACAAAAATGCCCCGGTTGTCGGAAAGATGATGGCTAAATTGATTCTAAGTTGCGAAAACGGTCACGATCACGATACCGACCCGCTGACCTTTCATCTCGATTATATCAACCGGGATATCGACCTTAAGTTCTACTCACGCCTGCGTGAAATTAACGAGGAAAGTAGCTTTTCAGTGCTGGGGTAGCTGTTTTCGGTAATCCCGGGTGAAGAATCCGATAAATGGAAAGGTGGCCCATGCAAAAAGAAGACGCGTATCAAAGCAGCTTAGCTCGTATTCTGAAGGCCGTCGCCCTGGAAAAACCAGACCGCGTCCCCGTGGTGCTGGAATATGCTGGATTTGCCGCCCATGTGACCCAAACCCCCATGGCCGATTTTCTTGGGGACCCCGAAAAAAATCTGCAAACCATGATCGAGGCCTACCACATGGTCGGCGGTGCAGACGCCGTCAACTATGGGTCTTTCTGGCCCTATAACCTGTGCTACAGCTTTATGTCAAAAGTCAGGGTCCCCGGCGTGGATCTGCCGAAAAATGACATGTGGCAGGTCATTGAAACAGAGTTGATGACCCGGGATGACTATGACCGCATAGTGGATCTTGGATGGCCAACCTATTTTAAAGAATTCATGGAAGAAAAAATTATAAACGACGTGCCCGCAAGCTATCTGCCACCCCGAAGAAAAGCCCCGGATGCACAATCAGCCTGGCGCAAAGAAGGCGTTCCGGTGCTATGCGGTGGCGATGTTACCACACCGTTTGAACTACTCTGTGGTTCCCGTTCGTTTGTTCCGTTTGCCATTGATCTGCTTGAAATCCCTGAAAAGGTCAGCGCCGCCATGGACGCCATTGTTCCCCACCTGATAGGTGACCGCCTCCAGGCCGCAAAAGACCACGGCTATCCGCTGGCATGGGTCGGCGGGTGGCGCACGGCACCGTTCATGCTGTCACCGTCAATGTGGCAACGCTTTGCATGGTCCTATTTCAAACAAATCGTCAACGAAGTGGTAGATGCGGGTCTGATTGCCCTGCTACACCTGGATTCGGACTGGACCCGGGAACTGGATCGCTTTCTCGAGCTTCCCAAAGGAAAATGCATCATGGCGCTTGATGGTGAAACCGACATTTTCAAGGCAAGGGAGATCTTGGACGGGCACATGTGCATTATGGGCGATGTACCGGCATCCATGCTTTTTCTGGACGACCCGGATACAGTTTATGATTACTGCACCCACCTGATCCGGGAGCTGGGCCCAGAGGGCTTCATCCTACAATCCGGCTGCGATATTCCGACCAATGCCACACTGGAAAATGTACAGGCGATGGTGGCGGCGGCACGGGGATAACCTTTGGTAAAACGCCGTCCTACAGCCATTTATACGCGGTAGGTCTGTAGCCCTATCCGTCAATTTCACTGGATGGCAAACAACAACACAGTTTAAGCGATAGCCATGCAGCCCACGCCTTGCGGCAACGCACTTGCACTTCGCCAATACTTTTGTTAATTAATCTCATTACTTATTAACAATAATATCCGCTAAGGAATGTTCACTATATGAAACTACTGTTTTCAAAAGCCCTCTGTTTATTGCTACCGGTTTGTATGCTAATCATAAGCTGTCGACATCCTTCCAGTACCTTTTTGAAAAATTCATCATGTTCTCCGGATTTTGAAAATGCCATGGGGTAATTGGAACTTAATCAAAATCCGTCATTGCGTAAAAATTGGCTTCAGTTCGGCGGCCGACCGGTCTTTCTCATCATGAATTACATTGACCGCAAATTTATGAAATAATTCCAAGCGATTGAATGATTTGAAATAAGACGAGGCGTTGCAGTGCTAATGGCAACGCCCCGATTTGCTATTCCTGTTTAGTTACCAAGCTTAAAAGCGAATCCACACGACAATCAATCAAAGGCCGAGTCAGTCTTCCATACTTCCCAAACCTTTCCAACCAGGTCGGGCCCTGGATTTAAAGTGGGTTTGCCAGGCCGCCATCCCGATGGGGTTGCTTCTGCCCCCTTGCTGTTTCGTACCAGTTGGAATGCCTGGATCTGCCTGATCGCCTCATTGACATTTCTTCCCACCGGCGGCGTCAGCACCTCGTATCCCTGAATCACCCCATCCGGATCGATAATAAACCGGCCCCGGGTTTCAACGCCGGCATCCTCGTCATAAATCCCATAAACCGTGCCGACTTTTCCGCCCGCATCGGACATCATGGGAAAAGGGATACCGCCATCCACCATTTTTGACAGTTCATGATCATCCCACATCTTATGGACAAATACACTGTCGATACTCATGGAAAGAACATCGACGCCAAGATCCTGAAACTCGGCATATTTTTCGGCAACTGCCGAAAGTTCGGTTGATCAGACAAAAGTAAAGTCACCGGAATAAAAACAAAGAGCCACCCATTCTTACGCGGCTTGCTTCATGTTTCTATAGTCATATCGTCAAGCGGAAAGGCCCAAAGCACCAGCGACGCCCTTTCCATATGCCGGATCAGCTTCCATGCAGTTGCCAATATCGCGGCGCTTAATCTCCTCGGGCGCATCGCCCATGGCACGGGCGGTGTTGGCAAAGAGTACTTCTTTTTGTTCTGGACGCATCAGATTGAAAAGCAGCCCTGGCTGGGTGTAGTGATCATCGTCATCGCGATGCTCCCAATGATCAGCAACACCTTCCAGTCGCAGCGGGGGTTCTGAAAAACCCGGCTGTTCTTCCCATTTACCATAACTATTTGGTTCATATCCAAGCGTACTGCCATGATTACCATCGGTCCGCATAGCGCCATCTCGGTGATAACTATGAAAGGGACAGCGCGATGCATTAACTGGGATTAGGTGATGGTTTACACCTAGCCGATAGCGCTGGGCGTCCCCGTACGAGAACAGGCGGCCCTGCAACATTTTGCCGGGCGAAAAACCGATCCCCGGCACGATATTAGCCGGATTAAAGGCGGCCTGTTCGACCTCGGCAAAATAATTTTCGGGGTTGCGGTTCAGCTCTAAAATTCCAACCTCAATTAGCGGGTAATCCTTTCGGAACCAGACCTTTGTCAGATCAAATAGATTATATGGGCACGTGGCGGCTTCTTTCTCCGTCATGACCTGGATGAAAAGCTTCCACTTCGGAAAATCCTTTTCCTCGATATGCTCATAGAGGTCACGCTGATGGCTCTCCCGACACTGGCCGATAGTGGCCGAAGCCTCTTCATCGGTGAGATTTTTGATGCCTTGCTGGCTTACAAAATGGAATTTGACCCAGTGCCGCTCGTTTTGGTCATTTATAAGACTGAAAGTATGACTGCCAAAGCCATGCATGTGGCGATAGGAATAAGGAATACCACGATCACTCATGGTGATGGTAACTTGATGCAGCGCCTCCGGCAGAGACGTCCAAAAATCCCAATTATTGCGGGCACTGCGCATATTTGTTCCGGGATCCCGCTTGACCGCATGATTAAGATCGGGAAACTTGAGTGGATCGCGAAGGAAGAAGACCGGCGTATTGTTACCCACTAGATCCCAGTTGCCCTCTTCGGTGTAAAATTTCACTGCAAAACCACGGATATCTTGTTCCGCATCTGCCGCGCCCCGTTCCCCCGCCACTGTTGAAAAACGGGTAAACAGGTCCGTTTTCTTTCCAACCTTAGAAAAGATTTTTGCTTTTGTGTAGCGAGTAATATCATGTGTAACGGTAAAATCCCCATATGCCCCGGATCCTTTGGCGTGCATTCGCCTTTCCGGAATGACCTCGCGATCAAAATGGGCGAGTTTCTCCAAGAACCAGACATCTTGTAATAGTTGGGGTCCCCGAGGCCCTGCCGTCATCACATTTTGGTTGTCAGGTACGGGAGCGCCGGCATTGGTGGTTAATTTTTTCTTGTCATTCATGTTTTTTCCTTTTATTTGATTGTTGACGGGTTGATTGGCTGATTTTGGCACATAGCATCTACTAAACGCTCTCTATACAGATTTATTATTTTCTGATAATTATTATCGTTTTTAGAGTAAAAAATATATATTTATCGTATCGTTCCAGCCTTTTGGCAATCGGGACACACGCCAAAAAAATC
>Ga0056106_100135_pt1 | contig 12621 bp, 14 predicted proteins | sample WorMetcrassitun1_FD_77012 | JGI IMG/M metagenome (GOLD analysis project Ga0056106, IMG submission 77012) | Marine gutless worms symbiont microbial communities from Max Planck institute for Marine Microbiology, Germany - Olavius crassitunicatus.1 ... | reverse complement strand
ATATCTTGATGACTCAAACTAAATCGATAATAAAGCCATACTGTATATTGGATAATTTCAACTGGGAATCGGTATCTTTATGTACCTGTTTGCATTAATCATCCGGGGGTTGTCGCTGAATGAACTTTAATTTGGTAGTGTCCGTGAAAGATACTTGACGAAAACGCTAAATTCCTGTTTGTATAGTGCAGGGAGTTATCCAGTACCTATGCGATTTCTAAGAATGCGTTCCTTTGCTTGTTGGGAAAATGCAGCAATGACTTAGGTTGATATCAAGCAGGTTTTAGTAGTTCAAGGAAATTAACTTGGCAATGCCCTTTAGTGTTATGGGTTCAAGCTTTAATCATCTCTTAAGAGCTCGTTAAGGGAAACCTTTCCTCGGGTTTTTTCATCGACCTGTTTTACAATAACTGCGCAATACAAACTGTGACTACCGTCTTTAGCAGGCAAGTTGCCTGATACAACGACCGAACCAGGAGGTATGTAGCCATAGGAAACATCTCCAGTCGCCCTGTTATATATTTTAGTGCTCTGCCCTAAATAGACGCCCATAGAGATGACTGAGCCTTCGCCAACTATCACACCTTCTACTACTTCAGAACGAGCACCGATGAAGCAGTTATCTTCAATAATGGTTGGGTTAGCTTGCAGGGGCTCCAGGACGCCGCCCAAACCAGCTCCACCAGAGATATGAACATTTTTACCAACTTGAGCACATGAACCAACTGTGGCCCAGGTGTCTATCATGGTACCGGAGTCAACATAAGCGCCAATATTGATGTAACTTGGCATTACAACAACATTGGGAGCAAGATAACATCCATTGCGTACGACTGCTGGAGGTACTATACGAGCCCCAAGCTCCGTGAAATCTTTTTGCTCAGAGTTAGCAAATTTTGAATCAACCTTATCAAAGTAATTAGTAAATACACCTTTCATGACCCGATTGTCATTTAGAGCGAAGGATAGTAAAATAGATTTTTTAAGCCACTGATTAATCACCCATTCCTTATCAACTTTTTCCGCAACACGCAGTGTTCCATCGTTTAATTTACCCAGAGCTTCATTAACAGCATCTTTTATTTCCTGGTTTACGTTTTTGGCAGAAAGTTCGGAACAATCTTCAAATGCCGCATTAATAACTTGTTCGATATCACTCACTTTTTTACTTGACCTTATTTTGTTGGGGTAGCCCCATCTCTACATAGAAAGGTCGTGGATTATAAGGCAGTCGCTGTGAATAATCATCGAATGAAAGAGACTAGATTTCCGCTGAAAGATCAGCACCTCAGTGAAACTAAGGTAGCTGAGAAGCTAAGATAGCTGATATGCTATGCGTTGTTTTTTCTCCAGTAACTTTGAGCAGGTTTATGAGTAGGAATGTTAACGTCGCAGTGATTGGTGCTACAGGAGCCGTAGGCGAAACTATGCTGTCTATTCTGGAAGAGCGCAATTTTCCTATCGGAGAAATCCATGCCCTTGCCAGCAGTCGCTCCGCGGGCAATAGTATCGAGTTTAATGGAGGAGAGATAGTTGTCAAAGATTTGGAAAAATTTGATTTTGATGGAGTCGATATCGGCCTGTTTTCATCAGCTGCCTTTGTATCAAAAATCTATGCTCCAAAGGCAGCTGGTGCCGGCTGCGTGGTGATTGATAATACCTCACAATTTCGTTATGATGCCGATGTCCCTCTGGTCGTTCCGGAAGTAAATCCTGAGGATATCTCGCTCTACACAAACCGTGGCATTATTGCTAACCCAAATTGTTCAACCATTCAAATGTTGGTGGCCCTTAAACCAATCCATGACGCGGTAGGGATTACTAGGATTAACGTGGCTACCTATCAAGCTGTGTCGGGTACTGGAAAAAAGGCAATTGAGGAATTACAGCAACAGACAATTAATTTACTCAATGGGCGGCCAATTGAGCCTGCTGTGTATCCAAAGCAAATTGCATTCAATGCATTGCCTCACATCGACACGTTTCAGGATAACGGCTACACTGGGGAGGAAATGAAAATGGTTTGGGAGACCGGGAAGATAATGGGAGATAATTCGATCTTAGTTAACCCAACTTGCGTTAGAATTCCTGTGTTTTATGGGCACTCCGAAGCAATTCATATTGAAACAAAAGAAAAGATTACAGTAGACGAAGTAAGAAAATTGATGCAAGAAATGCCTGGTGTCGAGCTTGTGGATGAACAAATAGATGGCGGATATCCTACAGCTGTTACTGAGGGATCTGGTACCGATCCAGTCTATGTTGGACGGATTCGTGAGGATATTTCACACCCAAATGGTATAAATTTATGGGTCGTTTCTGATAATGTTCGCAAAGGAGCTGCATTAAATAGTGTTCAAATAAGTGAAATTTTAGTAAAAAATTACTTGTAAACTTATAGTTAAGGGGAAAACATAAAGCATATTCGTAAATTTTATCGCGTTACCCGGCAGAGGAAGAACAGGCTCAGACGAGAGGGTTTTTAACAAGTTTTGAGAGCAGAGAAAATATGATAGTCGAATTTTAAAATTCTTATATGCTTCCATAGCCCGTTGTTCTATAAGAATTTACTCCTTTTCGTAGTGGTGTTAAAATTTAATTGTGTGTGGTTTTTAAATTACTAAATTATTGCTTTTTTGTTAGTTTAATAAGTCTTTAAAACAATTTTGACTGATAATAGGAATGGTACGTAACAGCTTAATTTTATTGGTGTTTTGCACTCTGCCGAGTATCACTTTAGCGCTTGGTTTAGGCAGAATCGAACTTAATTCCGCCCTAAATCAACCATTTGATGCACGCGTAGAGCTGTTGTCTGTTGCAACGGAAGATATTCAGGGTTTGAATGTAAGGTTGGCAGATGCTGATGCTTTGCCTTTCGATACTGCTGTCTCGACTCAACGCGCCAGAGTCAGCAGATTATTCCTGCTTAGTGCTTTGAAATTTAAAGTTGAGGAGGTCAAGGACGGACCTGACTATATCAGTATTACCAGTCTGGAGCGAGCCCATAAGGGAACCCTATTTAAATCTCCTAATAGAAGCTAATTGGTCAAAGGGAAAGTTTTTAAGGGAATATACCGTATTACTAGATCATCCCTTGTATGATTTTAATGCACGCCGTAGCCCAATAGTTACACCAGGTTTACCAGTGGTAGAACAGGAAGTTGAATCTGAAACTGAGGAGTTTATAGCGGATTTCTCTGAAGACGAGGAAAATCATGAAGAGATAAGTACACCAATATTCAGTGATGATAGTGTTAGTACGTCCGGCCTTGGTGAATATGGCCCAACTACATCGTTAGATACACTTTGGTCTATAGCAACCTCGCAGAGACCAAATGCTTCAATCGGTGTTCAGCAGATGATGTTGGCTATCCAGCGTGTCAACCCAGAAGCCTTCCTGCATGATAGTATCAATGAATTGAGGCGAGATCAGATTCTACGCATACCTGATGCCGATGAGGTATCTGCTCTAACTCAAATTGAGGCCCTTGAGCAAGTTAAGTCGCAGTACTCAATTTGGGAACAGGCACGAGTGACTTTTTCGGAAACAGCGCCTTCCAGACCGGTTTCAACGACTGACCAGATTGCTGAAGATATTGATGTGGTTACCGAGGATGAAGATAGTGCAGAACTACGTTTTATTGCAGCTTCTGACGAAGGTATAGACACGAAGCGAGGTGATGGTTCTGCAGCTAGTGAAGAAAATGAATCTTTGACGTTGGCTGATGAACAATTACAGGCAATATCGCAGGATAACCTGGAGCTTAGGGATCACTTGACAGAAGCAGAAAGTATTATAGAAGACTTACGACGATTACTGGCCTTAGACGATTACTAGCCTTAAAGGGTGATGAGTTGGTGACGTTGCAGCAACAAGTAGATGCTGAAGTAGAGATAGAGGATAGTGATGAATTCGTTACAGATGAAGTTGATACTATTGAAGAAGATATAGTTGAAGATGACATAGAAGAGGAAGAAGCAGCTGTTGAAGAAGATCTTGATGTTGAAATAGATCTGGATTTAAGGGAAGAATTAGTCACAGAAAAACCAGAAGAGGCGCCAACTCCGTCACCAGTACCTGTAGCTCCTATTGAAGCTCCTCTCGGTCTGGTAGGGCAAGTGCATAAATTTGTTATGGACAATTTGATAATGGTTGCGGGTGGTTTAATGGTTATAATAGGCGCGCTGTGTTTCTGGTACGTCGTAAACGTGCAGCTAGTGACACAATCGTCGGTGCGAGTGATGTAGCAGACGTTTCAACGGAACAACCATCCTCAAGCTCTTCACTCTCCAAGCTGATCGTAGTTGTCACTTTATTCAGATCTTCAACCTCATCAGACGATACAGAAGTCACAGTTCTCCCGACAGAATTTCCTGATTTTAGCGCAAGTGAAGAAGGGCCCTTAGCTGAAGTTAATGTCTTTTTGGCATATGGGTATTTTGATCAAGCTGAGGAATTTGTCAGAGATGCTATTGCCGGTGATCCGAATAGAGTCAATTTTCACGATAAGTTACTTGAGGTTTTTTATGTATCAGGTAACAAAACAGCTTATGAGGAAGAAACTAGAGTTCTCAACGAGTTAGTGAATGGAGAATGGTCTCATTGGGATATGACGCTCGCCGTGTGGTCAGAAATGTCACCTAATCGTGCTTTGTTTGAAGCTCCTCCTGTTGAAATAGAAAGCGGCGGAATGCTTGACCTTACTGCGGATGAGGTGGTCAAATCTGAAGTTACATATATGGAAATGGATTTTGATGACGATGACGAAGATCATGCTGTCTTTGTCCCGCACGCATCAGATACCGGACGGCAGTCAGGAAGAGGATGAGATCGCGACAAAACTTGATTTAGCTAAGGCTTATGTAGAATTAGATGACAAAGATAATGCTAAATCTATATTGGAAGAGGTTATTGCCGGCGGTAATGAGCGGCAGCGCCAACAAGCTCAGGAACTAATGGGGCAGGTCAGGTTAATAGCTCTCCATCAGTTCTATAACTAATTCGGTACAGTGCCTGAGTAAGAATTCTGCTGCAATTTGACGGAATTGCGACTTTAGCTTTGTGCTTGTTTTTTTTTGATTCAATCTATTTATTTGTAATTTCACCTTTTTATAATTCCAATAATTTGAAGTTTCTACCCAATGGGAATTGCTGCTGGCATTGAATATTGCGGAGTTAAATTTAATGGATGGCAGCAGCAAAAACACGCTTCTAGCGTTCAAAAGCATGCGGAGGACGCTTTATCAAAAGTTGCAAACCACTCGGTCAGAATACATTATGCAGGAAGAATAGATGCCGGTGTTCATGCATTGCATCAAGTTATTCATTTTGAAACTCATGCTTATAAGGAAGGGTATTCATGGGCGCTGGGTTGTAATGCGAATATGTGTGATGATGTCAGTTTACTGTGGGCAAAGAGAATTTCGGAAGATTTTCACGCAAGATTTTTAGCTACTAATCGCACTTATCGATACATTATTCTTAATAGGATTGTGCGCCCCGTAATTTATAACAACTTGGGAACGTCGGGAATTGAATATAGAAAAGATGTCTTTAGCGGTCTCAGCGTTTGTTGGAGAGCATGATTTTACCTCATACCGCTGCTAACACTTTAACTGCCAGGCAAAAAATCCTATACGGGTTGTCCGTCGGCTTGAGATACAGAGAGTTAATAACTATGTGATTATAAGAGGTTAAAGCAAACGCCTTTTTACAACATATAGTTAGAAATATTGTTAGTGTATTGTTGGTTATTGCTAGGGGAGCAAGAACTTCAGTGAATAAAGCAGATATTACTTGCCAAGGATAGGGCTGTGGGTGGCGTTACCGCGCCGGCTAGGGATTTGTATTTAGTCAATATTGAATACCCCGAAAAGTTTGATATTCCAAAGCCGGAAATATCGAATTTAGCATTGGTGGATTAGTTTAGTACTAAGGGGCATTATATGGCATGCGGAATAATAATTAACAAGTGATAAAAACTAGAATTAAAATCTGTGGAATAACTCGGGCTGAAGATGGCGTTAGTGCCGCAGAATTAGGTGCTGACGCGATAGGTTTGGTGTTTTATCCGAAAAGTCCAAGATATGTGAGTATTGAGAGGGCAATTAATATTATCTCTTCCTTGCCTTCATTTATCTGTAGAGTTGGTTTATTTGTAAATCATGATGAAGAAGCGATCCTTTCAATATTAAGAAAGGTGTCATTAGATGTACTGCAATTTCATGGTGATGAGTCTGCGGAAGAGTGTAGACAATTTTCGAAACCCTATATCAAGGCAATCAGGATGTGTGATGACATAGATTTGATCAGTCATGCTAGAAATTATGTTGATGCCGCTGCATTGCTACTTGATACTCACGTAGATGGCATGGTCGGTGGTACAGGGAAAGTATTTGACTGGGATCGGATCCCTAAATCTCTCCCTCAACCCGTTACACTAGCAGGAGGACTAAACTCGAATAACGTGTCTGAGGCAATTTACCAGGTGAAGCCATATGCAGTAGATGTAAGTGGTGGTGTTGAATCAAGTAAAGGTATCAAGGACAGTAATAAAATGAAGGAATTTGTGATGGCAGTACAAAGTTTGTGATTAAGTTGAATACTTTCGATCAAATTGGAGGATTGATATGAACAATCGGGATCATCTAATAAATATCATTGCCGAATACTAACTAGACAGACGAGAAGTTGCAGATCTGGCAAAAGTTAAATCTGCAGTTGTAGATCATTGGTTACTTTCTAACGAATCAAACAATCATGAAGAAGTCCCTGGTATGGCGATTGAATTATTGGAATTAAAGTTAAAAGTACGCAAACAGAATACTAGTGAATAGACGCTGATTTCTTACACACAATGTATTTTTTATGAATTCATGATATAAACTGCTTCAATTAGCAAGCTGTTTTAAGCTTTTATCTAGATCTTACTTGATTAGAATAGAATCGCATGATCACGAATTTCCTATAAATTGTTACTCCAGTTTGATATCTGTATTAAATAAAAATGAGTTGGTTTAAAAAATTATTACCTTCAAGAATAAAAACAAATGGTATAGCCAGACGGACAGTTCCTGAAGGGCTTTGGATAAAATGCAGCAAATGTAATGCTGTGCTATATCGAGCAGAATTGAAACGTAATATTGAAGTCTGCCCTCAATGTTCTCATCATATGCGCATACGTGCTCGGGATCGTCTGAAACAATTTCTTGATCTTGAGCCAAGAAATGAAATTGGAGCAGAACTTGAACCGGTTGATAAGCTGAAATTTCGTGATAGTAAAAAATATAAAGATCGAATAAGTCAGGCGCAAAAAAAAACCGGTGAAAATGATGCGCTTGTGGTAATAATGGGGCAAATTAAATCCATACCAATTGTTGCCTGTGCATTCGAATTCAATTTTATGGGAGGGTCAATGGGTTCAGTTGTAGGAGATCGTTTTGTTCAAGCAGTGGATGCTTCAATTAAAAATAATATACCACTTATATGTTTTTCAGCTAGTGGAGGTGCGCGGATGCAAGAAGCAATAGTGTCTTTAATGCAGATGGTCAAGACCAGCGCAGCTTTGGGGGAGCTTAGACGTAAGGGGATACCTTATGTTTCTGTTTTAACAGATCCAACAATGGGCGGCGTATCTGCCAGCCTAGCAACACTAGGTGACATCAATATAGCCGAACCGGATGCATTAATAGGATTCGCTGGCCCAAGGGTGATTGAACAAACTGTTCGGGAGACCCTGCCAGAAGGATTCCAGAAAAGTGAGTTTCTGCTTGAACACGGTAACATCGACATGATTATTGATCGACGTGAGTTGAGAAATAAGATAGCTGGACTTCTTGCCATACTTATCCGTCAGGCTCCGCCAGTATAATAATTAAAAAATTGTAAGAAAATAAATATTATTATTAAGCTATCCTTTTAAATTAAGTTATGACCCACAATACTCTTTGCTTACTCAAGATAGTAGAAATAAAATGAGATTTCACTCGTTGACAGATTGGTTAAAGTGGCAGGAGGAATTGCATTTCACTGAAGTTGATTTGGGTCTTGAACGCTGCGGAAAAGTCGCAAGAAGAATGAATTTACTTTCTCCTGAATTTTTTATAGTTAGTATTGCTGGGACAAATGGAAAAGGATCCAGTGCTAATATGCTTGAGAGAATACTTTGCAACGCGAATCACAAAATTGGGACATTTACGTCTCCTCATTTACTTCGATATAACGAGCGGATACGCATTGACGGTGAGGAAGTGAGTGATGACAGTCTTTGTCATGCCTTTGACTGGACTGATCAAGCTCGTGGGGATATCTCTCTTACCTATTTTGAGTTCGGAACGCTTGCTGCCCTGGAATTATTTCGTGAATCTGGGGTTGAATTGGCGATCCTGGAAGTTGGTCTGGGAGGGCGATTGGATGCTGTCAATATACTAGATGCAGATGTTGCACTTTTGTGTACCATCGATTTAGATCATGAGTATTTGTTGGGTAACAGTCGAGATCAAATTGGCTATGAAAAGGCTGGAATAATGCGTTCCAATCACCCAGCTGTATGTTCAGATCCAATTACTCCACAGAGTGTTATTAGCCACGCGCTGGAAAATGATACAGAACTTAAGATATTGGGGAGAGATTTCACTATAGAAATAAATGGAGACAGTTGGATTTGGAAATCCGACGCAAAGGTGTTGTCAGATTTACCCAAACCGAGCTTGTTAGATAACAAACAGATACAAAACGCTGCCGGAGTGTTGAAAGTTCTGGATATTATATCTGATGAATTTCCTGTTGAATTGGAAACGATCAAAGCAAGCTTTAAAAAATATCAGCTGCCTGGACGTTTTCAGGTCATAAACCGGGAAGTTCCGATAGTTCTTGATGTCGCACATAATCGTCAGTCAGCAGAAGGGCTGGTAGAAAATTTGCTGCAATTATCAATCTGTGGCAGAATATATCTAGTAATAGGCATGTTAAAGACCAAGAATCATCGATTAGTTATTGAGACACTCTCAAAAATTGTTGAATTCTGGTATGTTGTAAGTATTGAAAGTGATGGAGGCGAGGGCAAGAGGATATTATGTAACGAATTATCCAGTTTAGGATACACAGCCAATGTTGAATCAGCTGACAATGTGAAACATGCGTTAGAGACTGTTTATGGTCGCCTACAAAAAGATGATATAATTGTCGTGACGGGTTCGTTTTTGACTGTCGGCGCAGCTATGAAATGGTTAAAGGTAGAACATTAATCCAATGCAGCACAGATTTAAAGAACGTTTAATTGGGGTCACCGTATTAGTCATGTTAGCAGTAATACTTGTTCCAATAGTACTGGATAATTCAACTCAAACTGATACTGAAATAACTGTTACAAACGTTCCTGCAAGAACAGACAGTAGATTTACATCCCGTATTGTTCCATTACAGGATGATGAACCTGCTACCACTGGATTAGAGACGAGTCGTCAGTTGACTGAAGATCCAAAAAGCGAGAAGAGTAATCTTGAGACTGCTGTTACAAGTGAACAAGTCTCGACACCAGGCCTGACTAATATTGCTAAATCTTCAGATAGTCCCTCAAATGCTTCAGATAGCCCTTCAAATGACGCTAGTTTAACGGCTTGGGTTGTGCAGTTAGGAAGTTTTTCCAGTAAGGAAAACGCCAACATTCTTAATAACAAATTACGCAAAGCTGATTTTGTAGCATTTGTTGAACCACTAAAACAACAAACTAGTATGATTTATCGTGTTCGTGTTGGTCCTGAATTATTGCGATCTGACGCCCAAACACTTAAGGAACGTATAAGTAAAACAATGAACATAGAAAGCATAGTAGTCCAGTACCCATAGACTTAGAGCTTATCGTGGTAAAAATACAAACTACTTCTAATTTTGTACTTTCAGAATTGTTCAACTGGAATAGATAGGTGCAATGGGTTGATATTGTAGTTCTTTGTTTGATAGTTATTTTGGGACTAGTGGGTGTATTTTATGGATTTTTAAATATTGTTTTTTCTACCCTTGTGTGGGTGGCGGCTCTAGCTACTACAATCAGATTTGATGGTTATTTCACCACCATGATAGAAAGTTACATAGATACTCCACTGCTTCTGAACAGTCTGGCTTTTGGAGGCCTATTTATAATAAGTCTGATGATATTTAGTTTGCTTGGCCATTTCATTGTTAAACTATTAGGGAGGACCAGACTGTCAACTGCAGATCGAATTCTAGGGTTTTTCTTTGGAATTGGACTGAGTGGTTTTATTATTTCAACATTAGTATTTTTAGCGGGATTCACTGCTGTACCGAAAGAAAATTGGTGGAAAACAGCTTTATTACTTAAACCTTTTGAAAGAGTTGCAGTCTGGGGACAACAGTTTCTACCAGAGAATATTTCCCAATATCACGACTATAGTATCGAAAACTCTGTAATGGCAAATCAGGAAAAAACTTGATGTGTGGCATTATTGGCATTGTTGCAAGATCTTACGTTAACCAGACCATATTTGATGGTTTGACTGTATTACAACATCGGGGCCAAGATGCTGCTGGGATGGCGACATGTGACGGTTCAGATATATATTTAAAAAAGAGCAATGGCTTAGCAAGAGATGTATTTCATACAAGGCATATGCTAAATCTTACCGGCAATATGGGGATAGGACATGTGCGTTATCCAACAGCCGGATGTTCTTCTTCAGCAGAAGCGCAACCTTTCTACGTTAATTCTCCTTATGGTATTACTCTTGCGCACAATGGGAATCTGACGAATGGAGATAGACTTAGAAATAATTTGATGACGAAAGATTTACGACATTTGAATACTCAATCAGATTCAGAAATCTTACTCAATATTTTAGCTCATGAATTACAACGGATGCACAAATCACACAATGATCTTCAGCCATATGATATATTCAAGGCGGTAGGTCGTTTACACAAAAGGTGCAAGGGCGGCTACGCAGTGGTCGCTATGATAGCTGGTGTGGGTATACTGGCATTTCGTGATCCTTATGCGATCAGACCTGTCGCTTTTGGTAAAAAAACAACGGATCTTGAAGAGCAATATATTGTGGCCTCTGAAAGCGTCGCCATTGATGCTCTTGGATATGAGTTTCTTAGAGATATAGAACCAGGTGAGGCTATTTTTATCACTCCTCAGGCAGAGTTATATAGCAAGCAATGTGCAAAAAAATATAAATATGCACCATGTATTTTTGAGTATGTTTATCTCGCTCGGCCAGATTCTATTATCGACAATATATCAGTTTATAAAACCAGATTACGTATGGGGGAAGCCCTGGCTAAGAAAATCCTTAAGTCACAGCCGGAGCATGATATTGATGTTGTTATTCCAATTCCAGACACTGGTAGAACAGCTGCTATTCCATTAGCCTTCAAACTTGGCGTTAAATTTCGGGAGGGGTTTATTAAGAACCGATATATTCCGAGGACTTTTATTATGCCAGGACAGAGTATTAGGAAAAAATCCGTTCGGCAGAAACTCAATGCAATTGATCTCGAGTTTAAGAATAAAACGGTTTTGCTGGTCGATGATTCAATTGTTCGAGGTACAACGTCAAGGGAGATCATACAAATGGCCAGGGAGGCAGGTGCCAAAAAAGTTTATTTTGCTTCTGCGGCGCCAGCAGTGCGTTTTACCAATGTGTATGGAATTGATATGCCAACGATGGAAGAGCTCATCGCACATAACAAAACTGATGAAGAAGTCGCCAAGGAGATTAGGGCTGATTGGTTAATTTATCAGGAACTTAATGATCTAGTTGCAGCAGCAAAAGAAGGTAATCCAAAAATAACAGAATTTGATAGTTCTTGTTTTACAGGAGAGTATGTGACTGGTGATGTAACTAAAGACTACCTGGAGCATATTTCATCGACACGCAATGATGCCACTAAAAATCAGCATGAAATGGATGAGGAGTCGCTTACAGATCTTTCCAATAGTAAATACGTTGCAACCGATTAATCATAAATAAAGTTGCTTGTAATAGTTCCAACTCAGTGAAACTGTCTATTCGAAAGCAAAGAAAATTTCCCTTAACTTCATAATCAGAATTTTTTTTCAGACGAGTCAAGTATGCAATAGTGGTATCAGAAAGTTACGTATGCTCCATACTGTGTCTCTTTACTACATTGTAGAGCTACAGATTCAGAGTATTCTATTAATCAAATACCAGATATCACGTTAACGCTCAATTACCAGGGTTACTCCCTGCCCACCACCAATACACAAAAAGCAGCAAGACCATTACCTACATCTCTACGAATCATCTCGTGAATTAAGGTGACAAGAATTCGGCAGTCAGATGCTCCTATAGAATAACCTAGCGAAATTACCCCACCATTTACGTTAACTTTACTTTTATCCAACTAACAATCAGAATCGATCTTATAATCTTCTCACAGATCTTATTTTATATTCGGACACTACCAAATTAAAGCTCATTCAGCGACAATTCCCGGATGATTAATGCAAACAAGTACATAAAGATACCGATTCCCAGTTGAAATTATCCAATATACAGTATGGCTTTATTATCGATTTAGTTTGAGTCATCAAGATATTAAAGACTTATTGGATCAACGTGGGATTATAGTTAGCT
>Ga0056106_100134_pt1 | contig 12635 bp, 10 predicted proteins | sample WorMetcrassitun1_FD_77012 | JGI IMG/M metagenome (GOLD analysis project Ga0056106, IMG submission 77012) | Marine gutless worms symbiont microbial communities from Max Planck institute for Marine Microbiology, Germany - Olavius crassitunicatus.1 ... | reverse complement strand
TTTTGGATAGCGATAATATACTCATGAAATCTGACGATTTCAAAGGGTTTTTTGCATGAAGCCAAGGGGGGAAGGTAAAACCTGCAAAAAAGGGTTCAACATTGTGATGGATCAGCGGACCGGCAACCTTCAAGCCGGTCCGCTGGGGATCCCTTAAATGCCTAGAGTGATGCGAATTGTTGACGCATTTTTCCTGCCCATTGATCGTCACCCAGCTTATCGGCAACGCTGGTGGCCAACCGATTCCAGGATGACCCGATATCATCGGCCGAAAAGGCTTTTTGATAGATTTGTCGGGCCCACTCTTTATCTTTAAAACGCCGTAAAACACTCTCGGCCAGAAATTTCAGGTCTTTGCTCGACGTCAATTTTTCCACCGCTTTTGTATGGGCTTGTCGGAGCAAATCCTGATCACCGGTTTTTTCTTCAACTGAGGAAAACAGACGTTCATAATCATATCGGCTGTTGCACTCATCGCCAACCTGATTGAACAGGGATCGGGCCCAATCCGAGTCCTGAAGAATATTACTGGCTGCGGCGGCCAGGCCGATGTTACCAACCGGACCTTTTTCTGCTTCTCCTGCTTTGTCGAGTAATGTCTTTGCCCATTCCTTGTCTCCGAGGCGATCATTGACAATGTTGGCAAGTTTGATGAAATCAGTGTTTTTTTGGCACCGGCATTCCCAATCCTGGAAAATCTGTTTGGCCCAGGATTCATCTTTCAACTGGGTCATGATACCATCCACCACGGTCTTTACCTTGTAATCATCGTCACCATTTCCAAGCTGCCGGGTGAAGATTTCCCTTACCCAGGTTTCGTCTTTGAGGTCGGCGTTAATTTTTGGGGGCAGTGCCATGTAATCTTCAAAATAATTGCACATCGATTCGGCTCTGCGGTAAAGTTTGCGGGTGTACGGGGTGTCACCGGTCGTTGCCATGACCTCATGGGCGAGGTTGCTCATGGATGTGGTGGTGATGGCCTCTTGTTCCTGTTTGGCAAAAGCCACATATTGTTCTTTGTGGGTCTCACGCTTTTCCAGCTGGACACTGATTTCGTCTTTCCACGATTTGTCATCGGCAAATTTGAGGATCGCTTCGGCGACCTTCTTAAAATCCGCCGGGGTTTTAACGGCCAATTCCGCTTCACGCAGGGATTTCTGGGCCGTTTCGGTATCTTCTATCTTTTCAGCCAGGGCTGTTGCCACGCCGACAATTTCTCCGGCATCGTCGCTGGCCTCGGCCGCTTTACCGTAAACCTGGGCGGCATAGGCCTTATCACCGGTATCGGTTAAAACTGATTCGGCCAGGGCAGTAAATTCTTTATATGTTTTTAACGGCGCTTCGGCGGCCTTGTAAACATCCAGGGCCAAATCCCGGTTTTTTAACCCGGTCATTACCGATGCCGCCAATTTCATCAGGTCACTACCCTTCTCGGTCTCGTCAATGGCCTTGCGATACAAGGTGGTGGCCAGGTCTTTATCGTCTAAAACCTTTACGGCACCTTCGGCCAGCTTGGCGATATCCACGCCGGACTCGATGGTTTCTTCTGCTTTTTTAAATATCGTCCGGGCGGTATCTTTATCATCCAGGGTATCGATCACGCCCTGGGCCAACTGGGTGAAATCATCGGCTGTTTTGCAGGTATCCATTGCCTGGGTAAAGATATCGGCGGCGGCTTTGTCATCGCCAAGATCTTCTTTCAGGCGTTTAGCAAAGGCGGTAAAATCGGCGGTTGTTTTGCATTTGTCCCGTGCTTTTTCAACAATCTCTTTGGCCAGATCCGCATCGTTAAGAACTGTCTTGACCTGGGCAGCCACGGTAAAAAAATCGTCTACCTTGACACATTTTCCCTGGGCAGCGGTGAAAATCTCCTGGGCGGCCTCGGTGGCCCCGATCTCGGCGGCACTTTTGCCCAGATTGGTAAATTCATCAACGTTCATACAGTAATCCTTTCCCTGTACGATATACTGTTTGGCCTGATCCGGGTCCTTGAGCACGTCTGCGGCACTTTTGGCCAGCATAACGAAATCGTCGGTGGTTTCGGCCCAATCGACCGCTTCTTCCATCAGTTCCCCGGCCCAATCTTTGTCGTCAAGATCTTCGATGACTTCTTTAACCAGATTGACGTAATCTTCAGTTGATTCACATGCTTCTTCTTTTTCCTGAAGCGCTTCTTTCGTGGCCATCGTTGTCTCTCCTTTTTCGAAATTGTGTTGTTGATTAATGGAGATATATGAATTTTTATTATATCTGGATTTAATACGATATTTTTAATGAATTGTCAATAATGTCACCGACCCCCTTTTTTTGATCAATGATGGCATTGGTGGTGGGGATATGGTATACTCGTGATCTATTAAATTTCTGCAGCCGATGGACGATAATGATACCCAAACCATTTTTTCGGTTCAACATCCGGATTTTGTCGATATTTTTAATGGCATATTTGCTTTTGCTGGGCTGTGCGACGTTTCCACCTGATGACCCGGCACATCCGTACACATCCTCTCTGATGCTGCTAAAGCTGTATCAAGGCCCCTTAAACCATCTTTCCTCCGTTCGTCGGGGATCATGCCCCATGTATCCCAGCTGCTCCGAATATGCCCACCAGGCCATGGCCAAACATGGGCCTGCCAGGGGATGGTTGATGGCCACGGACCGGCTGATGCGTTGCGGCCGTGATGAAATTCTGGTGGCACCAAAAATCCGGGTGGAGGGTCGGATCAAATTTTATGGTCCGGTGGATGACAACGATTTTTGGTGGGTAAAAAAGTGACTGGTCAAACCAAAATCCGGCGCAATCTCGGGTCAATTCGTTTTTTCCGAGGCCCTGAGCTGATGTTGCAAATATCTAATAATTGGAGAAGATAGCATGGCAAAAATCCTGGCGCTGGATGACGTACTGGATGCGGTCAACCTGATTAAGCGGATTCTGGAAAGGAAAGGGCATGAGGTATTTACCTTTACCGAAGAAGAGGATGCGCTGACACATGCACGCAATGAAGAGATGGACCTGGCCATTTTGGATATCAAACTGAAAAAAATGAGCGGCGTGGAAGTGTTGGCGGAATTGAAAAAGATCACCCCGGCCCTGCGTGTTATTATGCTGACCGGATATCCCACCATGGAAACCGCGAATGAATCATTAAAACTGGGGGCCAACGAGTATTGCGTAAAACCGATCGACAAGGATGAGCTGGAAGAGAAAGTCGAGGAGGCCCTGCGGTCATAAAGAGGCAAGGTAGTAAAAATAATCCTGCACAAATCGCCCAGAGACTGTATCGGCTAACGAAAAAGTCAAGCGGTCTCCATCCATGGAATGCCCTGAAAACGCAAAAAAAACATTTTGAGAGAGCGTATCCAGCGTGTTTTCAATCAATTTCGTATCGATTGTATCCTCTTTTACCCCATCACATCGACAACGAAGCGGTCGATGTTCGAAAAGCAGGCACTTCGAATCCATGTTCAATGGACATAAAATCTTTTCTGCGGAAAATGCTTTCTTTAATACCGCATACGTATCCCTATCGGATATACCGTCATGATCGGCTTGTTTTTTCAGCCGGCGGATTTTTTTTCGCACCTTGCACGCTTCATGGATGATGGTTTCCCGCGTCTCACTTTTTAACGTCCGATTCATCACATTAAAAAGGTAGATGACTTCGATCAGGGATAGTTCAAAATAATCATAGCAACAGGTATCGGTGTCTTGGCCGCAAACAGGCTCTGTTGTGTGGGTATCCGGCGCACGGTTGATGCCACCTGTCTCTTTTTTTATCAGCGCTTCGTATTCACTGAAATAACCCCCCAGATCAACCACGTTTTTCGATTCCAACATGGGTTCCCGGATATTTAATATCCCGCATGTCTTGTTATATTTTTTTAATAGCCGCCACTGGCGATAGGTTTCCGGTTGCGCCCGGGTCGCTTGTAGTTTTTGGGTGGCCACTTTCAGGCCGAGTCCCCGTCGAATTAAGTAGGAGGTGACAAAGGTTCCGGTCCGCCCAATACCGAAGCGGCAGTGGACGAGAACTTTTTTCCCCAGATAGATCGCCTCATCGAGCCAGGCCAGGCCTTTTTCCATCTCTTCCATGTCCGGTGCGCATTCATCCGGAATCGGTAAATAAAAGACTTCAAATCCTGATTTTTCCTCGATTTCATGCAGGTCGCAGTATTCGCCGCACAAATTAACAATCGCGTCGATCCCATGACTTTTGATTGAATCGAGTGCTTCATAGGACATGGGGGCATACCCCACGGCCAGGTCCTTGGTTATCCAGGAGAGTTCATAATCAGACATGGTTTACCTCTTCATCAACCGTGGCAAAGTGATAACGCCCTTTCATGAGATCGGCCACAAACCCGTCAACCTGGGAGGCCTCCTTAAGGTACATATCCATCAATCGCGTGGCACCGAGGAGGCGTCCCAACATATCGAGCTTTTCCTCAATGATCGGTTGCTCCTCACCATCCAGACGGGCATTGATCAGGTCACTTTTCTTTGGTTCGACGTTAAAACCGATCTGCCCCAGCACCTTTTGCAAAAAATCGGCCCGCCGGGATCTTCCGTCATAGTCGGCGCCCCCTCCGGTAAAACGAAACAGGGCATAATTTTCATCGGCCCGATTGCCACAGATCGTGTCCAGAATGACGAAATGATACCCGAACTTTAATGCCAGATTTAAATAGTGGCGCGACAGGACGACATAACTGGACAACAGCGCCGAATCGGCACTGATGATGCCCCCGCTCATCACGATTTTGTCATATTCCGCCCAGTCAAAATGACTAAAGTCGGACCATTTAATATCGGGATGGTTGAGCCCCTTCCAAACGGCTTTTAAAGGGATGCTGTTTACTTCCTCGATCCGAACGGTTTTGGGGTCCGCCGGTTTTTCCGTTATGCCGTCACCCACATCCAGCACATACACCTGCATGGGGATTGATGACACGAGTTTGCGGGTACCATGCTTCCGCGTGATTCGGCGGTCTCCCATGGAAAACATTTCGGCCACTGCTTTTTCATGGGAAAACCGAATGATATCATGGAGCGAGCGGCAACCTTCGGGTTTAAAATTTTTATCCCCGGGATCTGTCATCTCAAGGGGGGAGATAAAACCCATGATATATTCCATCTTGCGCATAAACGGGCTGTCGATGAGCAGATCCCGCCGGGCGCAGGGGCTTTCCACCATTGGGTGAACGATGCCTTCATAAATCGTTTTTTCATCCGCATAAACGGTAACCGCCCGGCCTGGTTGTAAGCGCGTCGTGGCCTGACCGGTATTAACCAGCATCGGGACGCCAAATTCCCGGGCCACCGACGCAAAATGCCCGGCGCTGCTACCAGTGTCGGTCACCACGGCATGGACCCGATCCAGTATCCGCACATATTGGGGCAGGGCGTTTTTGGCGACCAGAACCGATCCGTCCGGCAGATCCTCCAGATCGGAATCACTATTGATTATCACCACCCGTCCGGCCCCGATACCCGAGGCGGCTTTTTCTCCGCCGGATAATACGATTGTTTTTTCAATGTCGTCAAAATAGCACTCATCCGGCGCCTGGACAGGTGCTTCAATTTTCAAAGGTCTTGATTGCAGGATAAACAGATGATCCCGGTCATCGCGGCACCATTCAATATCCTGGGGCTCGTTATAGAAGGCTTCGAGGGCCATTCCCCATTTTGCCAGCGCCAATGCGCTTTTATTGTCCAGGGACGGTGCCCGTTTTTTGTCGGGTGATACCGGCACCACCCGGGTGCCACCGTCCGGGGAATAGTCCATACGATTTGATTTATCGCTGATTTGTTGGTCCAGGATCACCGGTTTTTTGACCCGGGAAACGCTAAATATATCCGGAGTGGCTTCACCCCCCACCAGCAATTCTCCCAGCCCCCAGATGGCGTGAATCTCCAGATTGTCCGAATCCGGATCATCCGGTCTTTTCGTATACATGACGCCACTGGTATTGGCATCAATCATCTCCAGGGCCAACACCGCCATGGGCGTCTCCACATCGGACAATCCATAGTTGACACGATAATATAAGGCCCTGGGGGAATATTTGCTGGCAATGACCTTCTTATAGGCCGACGATATACCTGCGCCGGGAACATTGAGCTCTGTGTGATACTGGCCGGCAAATGACGAGCGCCCGTCTTCGGCCACGGCGCTGCTGCGCATGGCCACCCGCAAATCGGTGGGATGATTCCAGGGGCAGGCTTGATGCGCCTCGTCAATGGCCGCCGCAACGTCCGGGGGGATGGCGGCGGTCATGATCCAGTCAATTATTTTTCCGGATACCCGGTCCAATGAAGCGGCGGAATTGATATCGAGACCGGCGAGCGCTTCCTCGATGCGGGTTTTTAAATCGTTAAATTCGATAAAATAGTAATAGGCGTTGGTGGTGATGACAAACCCGGCCGGGACGGGGAGGCGAAGTTGACCGGCAACCGTTGACAAGTTGAGGGCTTTTCCCCCTACCAGCGCCTGGCTGTCGGCGGGATCTTGGTTAGCGCAAGGGTATAAGGTGGTGAGAAATCATAATCCGGCGGTGCCAGCATGAAGCGAATATAAAAATCGAATTTTTTGTAATAGGTCCGTAAATCCAGGTAACGCGACGGGCACATCTTGGCCAGATCATCAATGATGCCCAGGATGTTTTCGGAAAAACGGTGATACTTTTGCGTGATTTGCTGAAAATCGACCCGGTCCTGGTTATAATAAATTTCTTCCAGGTCGGCCATGATTTCATGGGCCGCCTTGTCGTGGGCCAACAAGGATTTAAACGCCTCGTATTTTTCCCGAAGGACCGTTCCCGGCGAAAAAACCTGATATGTCCAGTGCCGAAACAGGTTTTTTAAAAGCATGGCAACCCCTAAAGTCATCATCGGTAACGATTTGTATTTGTCGAAATTTACTGGTATGCTTGATTCGATTTCCTTATTTGCCATTATAGTCACTTCAACACTTTTCAGCAAGGGAGATCATAACGCCGTGCCCATAAAGCCTTGCCGGCCATTGGCCTCAACGCATAAAATAGTTAATATGTTTTTCCGTGAATCCTTAATCCCCAACGACCTTGGTCCAAAACCATGAAACAATGTCACCAATGCGGTCAGCAACTGGCTGAGAAAATCACCACCTGTCCAACTTGCGGCAGTGAGGTCGTTGAAGGGATTCAATCCATCGACCACTATCGCATCCTCTCCGTTTTGCATGAAGGGTATTCGAGCGTGGTTTGCCATGCGGTTGATGAACAGACCCAAAAAGATGTCGCCATCCGGATTTTTACGCCCCAATCCGGTGTTGATGAAAAAATTGCCGACCGCCTGAAACAGGAACTCGAAAGACTTAAAAAACTTCCTGAAGACTATTTCGTTCGTCATTTGGAGATTCGAAAATCGGCTTCGGACTTATGGTTTCGCGTCAGTGAGTGGATCGATGTAAAGCGGTGGGGGGAACTATTTACCTCTGACCGTTTCAAGGATTACCGGACTGTCTTTCATCTATTCTATCGGCTGGCGTCGATCCTGGAAGGACTGCATCAGATCGGCCATTTTATTCCGCATCTTATTTTAAATGATATTATTGTGTTCGAAGGTGGCGGAGATGACCTGGCGGTCAAGATCGATTACAAGGTTTCCCGGTTTCTTGATCCCCGCATGGATCGCCCGGGTCCGATGCTGAAAACCCTTTTATCCTCCCATCCCGATACCCTTGCCCAGCGCCCGTTAAATGCCCGAAGTGATATCTGGTCGCTGGGAAAAGTTTTCGTGGAAATTCTCTCCGGAGATTTAAGTGGTCAGATCGATTATCTGAAAACAATCGACGAGCTGGTCATTCCTAAAAAAGCCAAGATGCTGCTGAAAATCATGCTGGCTGACGACCGGGGCATGCGGCCCGATTCCATGGGCCAGGTAGCCCGATCCCTGTCCAAAATTACGGATAAAGAGATTGTGTCCGCTCAAAAAAAAGGCGCAGGCGTGGATATCCGGGGGCTTAAACGATGGATCCGGTTTACGTCGATTCTTCTGGTGATTCTGGTCATGCTGGGTCTTTTCACCTGGTATTATTTCGCCAGTCATCAACCGGAAGAAAAAGCCACCTTAAGCGATTATGCCAACCGCTATGCTGGCTCTGTCGCATTTGTCATGATCGACTACCAGCTAATGGCCGGCCAGCGGCCTGTCTATCACAACCGGACCGAGGGGACTGCGTTTTTAGTGGATACCCAAGGGTATTTTTTAACCAATCGACATGTCGCATGCCCCTGGCTGGAAGACCAAAAACTGTTTCAGGTGGTGGCCGGGTTGAAGCGATTTGGCCGGTCTACCCGCCTGGTTTACCGGGCCTTTCTATGGTTTGAAGGCGAACGCGCATTTAAACGACTCCCCGAACCGGCCAGAAGCACTGACCTGGAGGATATATACGACATTACGCCGGCCTACCGGACAAATGGCCATAAACGGTTGACGATTGCCGGGGTTACCCGGCCGCTGGTAAAAACATGGCAGGTGATCCAGTCACCGCTCAAAGATGATTTTGCAATTCTGAAAATCGACCCGGTACCCGAAAGGCTCATCCCACTACCCCTGGACGCTCAAATGGACCCGCTGAAAATCCCCAAACTGACGCCAGTGATGACCCTGGGCTTTCCACTGGGCAGCCGAACCCAGACCGATACGATCAACGTCAGCGTCAGCACGGGGCATGTGCGCCGAACCTTTAAAAATATGTTTCAAGTGGATACCTCAATCTACCAGGGAAATAGCGGTGGTCCGGTCATTGATTCCCGGGGTCGTGTGGTCGGGATTGCTTCCAGCGTTTACGTGGATTTGGCCAAAGCCCGGATTCCGGTGGTCACCTTGTTATCCGATATCGGGTTGGTCTTGCCCATCAAGAAAGCCGCCGCTTTTTTAGCCGAGTTAAAGAGCGGTCAGCCCAAATGGAACGGATTTCTCGATCTTACCATCAACGAGACGTTGGATGAGATCCATGTCGCGGCCGGGCAAGGCGAATGGCAAAAAGCACAGCAATTGGCCGATGATGCTCTTGCCAAAAGTGCCGATCCGGCGCTGGCCATGGCAGCGGGGCTGATGCACTATTGCCGCAACGATTATGTCTCTGCAAAAACCCTTTTTTCCCGCGCACTTTCCATGCATAAGGATAACGACCTGGCCCGATTGATGCGATATCTCATCGATTATATTGAAGGCGGCGAAGATAAAAGCAACGACCGACAGACCCTGACCGGGCTCGACTGGCGATCTCCTTCGGAATTCTTTGGTTACCTGGTGAAAACAATGTCGGGACAATTCGAGGTCGACACCGCCTTAAACCAGGGAGACACCGACCGGGAAACCAGCTGGCTCTATTATATCGCCGGGCTGATCAACACCCGGCAAGGACATTCGGCCACAGCGGAACGTTATTTCCGCACCGCCGTATCAACGGCCACCGGTGCAGACCACTGGCCATATCTAATGTCCATGTCAATGTTGGAAGGCATTTTTCGAGACCGGTTGCAGACCATGGCCGATTCGGTTGAAAGAACCGACTATCAGGAAAAAATAGAAGCCTATTTTCAATCGGCCCGCCAAAACCGAACCACCAAAGTGAATAACGACGATCAATTGAACCCCATGAGGGTTAAACTTATCCAGGACGCAGTAAGCCCATCTGAAAAACGGGCGATTGTGGAAAAGATGCTCGAAGTAGATAAAAACAACACAAACCTGAGGATTCAATCGGCATACTACAGCGCCATGGATGATGCCTTTGAAGCCGCACTGACCCAGGTTAGACAAATCGTTGAACGACCTGGCCGCGAAAGCCCAGGACGGTTAGCCGGCGGGTTGCTCGAACCCCTGATTTTGAACCGGCTGGGCCGCGTCGAAGAAGCCAAAAAAAGACTGGAAGCGTTTCACAATCAAATTCAGGATCCATGGTACCGGGATATCAGCGCGTGTCTCCTCAATCAGATAGAAGAAAAACCACTGGCCGAAAAAGCCGGCAATCAACCCGCCTATCTGGTTACCGGTCATGTAGCATTGGGCTTATGGGCGGAAGGGAACAACCAGGCCAAGCAAGCGCTGCAGCATTATAAGGAGGCGCTGGGGTCTTATCGGGATGACCGCATTGAGTATCAGTTTGCTAAAGAACGGATTAAGCGATTGCAGGCAGCGACCGCCAATTGATTCAAACAAGCGTCAGGGTTCGCACAAAATATCTTTATACTTTTGGACGTGTGGATTTATGTTGAATTTGATCATTTGATATAAATTAGAGAGAAACCGCATTCTTGAATATCTATCTTTCAGAAATTATCCTATCAACCATATCATCTATTTTTATAGTACTCTCTTTTCTAAAATTCGACATGGGCATCCTGGCCTGGGTAGGTCTTGTTCCGTTATTATTGGTAATTAGCGGGAAGCGGCCAGTTTACGGATTCTTGTTTTCCATCATTTGCGGTATTTTTTTCTTCCTGGGTGTTTTTCACTGGATACTGGAGATAAACGGTTACACCCTTTTTCACCACGCTCTTCTGGCAATTTATCTGGGCTCGTATTTTGCGTTTTTTGGACTGATATTTTGTTTCATATCGCGTCGACGCGGCCCTGAATGGGCATTATTTTCGGCGCCGTTTATCTGGGTCTGCCTGGAATATATTCGATCCAATTTCCTGTTTTTAGCCCTTCCCTGGGGGTTGCTCGGCCACACCCAATATCGATACCCACCTGTTATCCAAATCGCCGCTATCACCGGGACCTATGGCCTCAGCTTTTTAATTGTGATGGTCAACGCTGCTTTCGCCTCGCTGGCGCTTCCTTTTGTCCGCCATTGGATACCTGTTCAGAAATCTCCGGGGGTCATCATCGGCACCACACCCAGTCGACCATTGCTGATCATTACCGTTTTATCAGTCGCTTTTACTTTGGGTTATGGCTATGTGACAATTTCACAACCTTTTATCGGTGAGCGCGTGAGCATCTCGGCAGATCCAGGGAAATATTGAGCAATCCAAAAAATTCGATCCGAGGTTCGCCGATGAAATCAAGCGTATTTACACATCCCGGACCCGCAAGGCGGCCGAAACGCAGCCGGATTTGATTGTTTGGCCGGAAACTGCCACGCCTGTGTCGGTCAGCCGAGATTCCACCTTTCGCACATCATTGATGGATCTTGTCCGTGAAACGACCATACCGGTTTTAACGGGAAGCGCCGAATACCAAAAATTTGAAAAATCCGAAGAGCCGGAAGGGAAATATTTCAACTCGGCCATATTATTTGAGCCGGAACCAAAAAAGAAAAATCTCCAGCAATATGACAAGATACGCCTTTTCCCGTTTGGCGAGTATCTGCCGTATCAAAAAATCATCCCTTGGCCGCGACTGAACGTACCACGGCTGGGACGTTACATTCCCGGAGAAAAACTTACCGTTTTGAACTTCCCTCGTTTCGGTTCAGTACTACCATCTGCTGGGAAAATGTTTTCGCCGACCTTGTCCGTCAATTTGTCCGGAGTGGGGCCGAATGTATTATCAATATCACCAACGAAGGCCACTTCGGAAAGACCGCGGCCCCGTATCAATTGGCCGCCATTAGCGTGTTTCGGGCCGTGGAAAACCGCATTTTCGTTGTCCGCTGCGGTAATACCGGCGTATCCTGCATCATTGATCCATACGGTCGTATTATTGATCGCGTAAAAAATGATCGGGGCGAGGATATTTCTATTCGGGGTATCCTGACCGGAGAGATTATCCCTATGAAGTCGGGAACCATCTATACCCGCTACGGAGAGCTGGCCGCCTGGGTCAGTTTTTTGGGAATGTTCGTTATTATTCTGCTCTCGGTATTTCTTAGACAGGATCTACTGGATCATCGGGATATTTTTGCCTTTCCGGAAGAAAGACAAAAAATAGAATGAATATATAATTAGCCACAGACTCATTCTGTTTAATACCCCTTGAGGGGTGCACAGACTTACACAGGCTATTTCCTTAATAAATCAGGTGGATACGAGTAGGAAAACCTGTCGGCGTTTGTCCACGTGAGTCCTTGGTTAATCATAGGGTTTCAGGGGAACCTTGACATTATCGTAGTATTTGTTTACAAAGTAAACATAGCATACAAGAGGAGGGTAAAAACGGTGACAACTAATACCATATCCGCCAGATTGGACGAAACCACCCGCACCAAGCTCGAATTCTTGGCCCAGGCCACCAAACGTTCAAAATCCTTTTTAATCGCCGAAGCAATTCAAGCATATATCAAAACCCAGGAATGGCAGATTGCAGCCATCAAAAAAGGGTTGGAAGCGGCTGAACAGGGAGATTTCGCTACGGATGATGAGGTCCGAGGGTTTTTTCACAGCCGGGGGATATAGGCTTTCAGATAATGTTTTTGGCAAGGCCAGAGGGAGCCCCCCTGAGTAAGTCGTACACCCAGTACGTCGTCGAAGGGGGGCGACCGATAACGCAGTCCAAAAACTTTATCTGGAAGACGATAGGTAGTGTAATTTATTTTGTGTGAAATTGATAAAGCTCGAAAAAAAGGCGCTTTCCCTTTATAAGGGTGTCGACGAAAACATCCACAAAGAAAGGAGAAGCGCCAATGAAGATGGAAATC
>Ga0056106_100133_pt1 | contig 12800 bp, 15 predicted proteins | sample WorMetcrassitun1_FD_77012 | JGI IMG/M metagenome (GOLD analysis project Ga0056106, IMG submission 77012) | Marine gutless worms symbiont microbial communities from Max Planck institute for Marine Microbiology, Germany - Olavius crassitunicatus.1 ... | reverse complement strand
TGGTGCGTGCTGAGACCTATCAATTTCTAAGAATGCGTTCCTTTGCTTGTTGGGAAAATGCAGCAATGACCTAGGTTGATATCAAGCAGGTTTTAGTAGTTCAAGGAAGTTAACTTGGCAATGCCGTTTGTAATATTAATGTGGGAACTGCTGACGCAGTCAAAAAAAGTGATGGACCGATGCTTGAATTTATTCCTTTCATCCAGACAAGTGAAGAAACGATGATGATAGATCGAGATTTAATGCGATCCCAACAGGATTCAAATTCTTTGCTTAAGAGTTTTGTCTCGGAAGGGAAAGTACACACACTGACTGCCAGAATTAATGGACATATTAGTAGCGCTTTTCCTGAGGGTCTGGAAGTAGATGAGGATACTGAAGGCGAAGAGAATGGAGATGAACAGCCTGGCTCAACTGTTGAACATATTAAAGAAAGTGATATTAACGTAATTGTAGTAACTGATACTGATATATTGAGTGATAGACTATGGATAAAAATCCAAAGTTTTTTGGCATGAAGACCCCATAAATACTGGCAGATAACGGCACCTTTATTATTAATTCACTCGATAACCTGACAGGCAATAATGATTTAATCAGCATCCAGAGTCGCGGTGAGCACGCCAGACCGTTTACTCGTGTAGAAGAAATACATCGTCTGGCTGAAAACGAGTTTCGTGAACAGGAACAACAACTACAATCAAAACTGGAGGAGACGGAACAACGAATAGTTGCCTTGCAAGAGAAGACTGGCGGAAGTGGTCTTATCTTTAGTCCAGAGCAAACCAGGGAAATTGAAAAGTTTCGTGAAGAGCAGGTTAAGACTAGAAAAGAATTACGAACGGTTCAGCACGAATTACAAAGAAATACAGAAAAGCTGGGGACACAATTTAAGTTTATTAATATTGGACTGGTACATCTGCTTATTATGCTGTTCACTATTGCTATCAGCATTTATCATTTTCGGAAGTATGCGTAAGGTTCTGTAATTTCAATTATGAAGGCGAACAAACTCATAATCCTGATTACGGTTACTGCCATACTTGTTATCGTCGCTATTATTACCAGCCAACAAAATACCCTGACACCGACTAGCAATAAAACTGTATTATTTTCAGATTTATCAGATAAAATTAATTTTCTTTCTGAGATATCTATCCAGAGTGGCTCAAATATTTTCAACATCTCTCGACAGGGGGAAGGTTGATTAGTGAAAGAGGCAGGGAGATATCCCGCGCAATTTAACAAAATCAAACAAGCCGCTGTTACTGTCACCGATCTAAAGATACTTGCTACACGAACTAAAAAACCTGAGCTCTATGCGAAACTCGGGGCTGAGGATCTGACAGAAGAAGGCGTCGGTTCGAAGCTCTTTACTCTTAAAAACAATTCAGATAACTCTCTAGCCAGTTTGATAGTCGATAAAGAGCGTCCTTAGTGAACCAGCATCGGACAGTCACGGTCTGTACGTCAGACTACCTGAACAAGTACAAGCTTTATTAGTTGAAGGTAAGCTCGAGATTGGCGCAGATGCAGTAGACTGGATAGACAGAGAGTTGACTGATATTGAACTTGATCGAATAAGTGATACCAGCATTGAGCACGGAGAATCTCCTCAGGTATTACTAAGTCGAGGTGCCGTTGAAGACAAATTAACACTTGCTGATATTTCGTAAGGTAAACAACTGCAAGCAGATTATATTATCAATGTCATGAAGAATATTCTCGATGGCATTCGGATTGACCAAGTGAAACCTATTGTGGATATTAATTTTCCAGATAATGTAACAACTGCCGCTATTAATACCTTTAATGGATTGACCGCAATCGTCACCAGTGCAGTACTTGAAGAAACAAGCTATTCAACTTTTAAGTTTCAATATGCCGAACCAAGTTCGACAGAAAATGAAAAGTCTAGTACAGAAGAAACTGAGAAAGAAAAGCTGGATGTTAAAAAGCAGGTTGCAAATTTAAATGAAAAGACATCAGGTTGAGTATACGAAACCCCTTCCTATAAGTTTCAATTGTTCACCATGGAAATTGACGATCTGATTGAAGATATTTCTGATGAAACCGAGGAAGAAATAGAGGAAACTAGTGAAGAAGTCTAACTGAGTTCAGCATATCCTTAGGAAAATAACGAACAAACCAATACCAGTGATGAAGTTTACTGCCCATAGCGGTAAGGAAAGCCTCAATATTATTTTCAATCATTTTCCAATCATGTTGGCTACCTGCTTCCTGCCATAACTCGCAGGCCTGAACAAGATCGATGGCGTGGTTGCCGTCACACATCTCCGATAGTTTGTGCAGGACATCAATTATCCGCAAATAGTTCTTGCTGATGTAAGCGTAAACAAAGTCACTCGGTATGGAGTCAGATAGTTGGCTAAAAGCATCCCGCCAGCCCCTTGTCCATTAAGTATATCAATGAGACTCCTGTACTGGTAGCATGATCAGGAAATAACCAGGCAACCACCAGATTCTGTTCCCCAACTTTCCTTATGTTCAGTAGACGGGCTTCTTTTTTGGATTTCGGCACGAGGTTTAATGAATGGGAAGTACTGCCAGGTAAATACTCAAGTATTGCTGGATATGCAGGTGAGTATGTAAACAAGATAGTTTTCTGCGTCCGCTTGCGGGTAATAATTGGCTGCTACCTGCGCTTTACTTAATAAGATATACCAATGCGACGCTTCCCGAGTATACATTAGCCTGCCGCATGTTGATTCTCTCTTTAATAACCTATGCACGAGATATCGACTTAATAACCTATGCACGAGATATCGACTTGTAAATAGTTTCCTTGAGCTGAGCATTGTAATGTTCCAAGAATTTTACAGTACGGAAACAAAGCGATTTCGCACATAAGCTTGTCTTGAAACGTTATACTCCGTATTTTTGTATGGTATTGATAAAAAACAATTTTACACCAATAAAAATGACTTTTCAGGAACTAATATTTAAATTACAACAATTCTGGGCAGATCGGGGCTGTATTATCCAGCAGCCTTACGATATGGAGGTGGGCGCGGGTACATTTCATCCGGCAACTTTCCTGCGAGTGATTGGCCCGGAGCCATGGAATGCAGCCTACGTTCAGCCTTCACGCCGGCCGACGGATGGTCGATATGGTGATAATCCAAATCGTTTGCAACATTACTATCAATATCAGGTGCTGTTAAAGCCTTCTCCACTAAAAATTCAGGATATTTATCTTGACTCCCTGCGAATGCTTGGAATCGATCCTTTAACCCACGACATACGCTTTGTCGAAGACAACTGGGAGTCCCCGGCTCTCGGTGCCTGGGGGCTTGGATGGGAAGTCTGGTTAAACGGCATGGAGGTGACGCAATTTACCTATTTTCAGCAAGTTGGGGGACTGGATTGCAAACCGGTGTCTGGTGAAATCACCTATGGCCTGGAAAGGATTGCGATATATCTACAAAATGTAGACAGCGTTTTCAACCTCGTATGGACAGAGGGTCCCGGTGGAGTTATTAGCTATGGCGACATCTATCATCAGAATGAAGTAGAAATGTCTGCATACAATTTTGAGTTAGCCGACACCAAATCTCTTTTTGCAGCTTTTGATGATTATGAAAAGCAAAGCAAACTATTAATTGAAATAAATCTACCACTACCTGCTTATGAAATGGTACTTAAGGCCTCGCATACTTTTAATTTACTTGATGCCCGTCATGCCATTTCAGTAACTGAACGTCAACGGTATATATTGAATATAAGAAGTCTGGCCAGGGCTGTAGCGCAAGTCTATTACGATATGCGGGAGAGCCTTGGATTCCCTCTTTGTAAAAACTAACTGCCACAGAGGTTTTTAATTATTAATAGTCAATTGTTATTTATTAATTGTTAATTGGCGCAACACTATCTCATTAATAGTTAACAAGTCATTTACGACAAACAAAGAAACGAAAGAATGAACAAAAAAGATTTACTCATAGAAATTGGTACAGAAGAACTGCCACCAAAATCTTTGCAACATTTGGCAACTGCCTTTGCTGATGAAATCCAAGCTGGCCTTGGTAAGAAGGACTTAAGCCATGGAGAATGTATTTGTTATGCGACGCCGCGGCGTATGGCAGTATTATTAGCAGATCTTGATGTTGCCCAGGAAGATCAATCCATCCAACGCCGAGGGCCAGCAGTAAAGGCCGCCTTTGATAATGCTGGAAACCCAAGCAGGGCGGCTGAAGGATTTGCGCAGTCTTGTGGAGTGGAAGTCTTCGAACTAGAAACCCTGGAAAATGACAAAGGCGCATGGCTTTCTTGTCAAGCAAGGGTTGAAGGCAAAGCGACGAAGGAATTGTTACAGGAAATAATTGATATTTCGATAAACAAATTGCCGATCCATAAACGTATGCGCTGGGGAGAAGAAAATGTTGAGTTTGTTCGTCCCGTTCATTGGTCTGTTATTTTATTTGGTGATGAGATTGTTCCCTGTAATATATTGGGAATCACTGCCAGTAACCTTACTTACGGACATCGCTTCCATCAACCAGGCCCCATAGAACTAACATCACCTTCTGAATATGCTGAAGTGCTAAAGACCAAGGGTCAGGTTATTGCCAATTTTGATAAGCGAATGGAATTAGTAAGAGAGTCCACTCTTGCAGCAGCAAAGAACTGTGGTGGGGTTGTAGCCATAAATGAAGATCTTCTGAATGAAGTTACTGCACTGGTGGAATGGCCCGTACCAATAACCGGATCGTTTGATACAAAATTTCTTGAACTCCCGGTAGAGGTACTGCGAGCAATTATGGAGATTCATCAAAAATATTTCCCTGTATATGAACCGTATCAAGATGATTGGCCAGTACAAGAAATTGACCAGCTACATCCATATTTCATTGCAATATCCAACATTGATAGTAGTGATCCGGAAGAAGTTAGAAAAGGAAATGAGCGTGTTATTACTCCGCGTCTTAGCGATGCTCAGTTTTTCTGGCAAAGAGATTGTTCTAGACCACTGAGTGAATTTGCTAAGGGCCTCAAGGAGATCATCTTTCAAAAGGAGCTGGGCACATTACAAGACAAAAATGAACGTGTAGGAAAACTAGTTGACTTCATCGCAGAGTCGATGGGTATTAATAAAGAAAAAGTTTCCCAGGCGGCATCTCTGGCAAAATGTGATTTATTAACAGATATGGTTGGTGAATTCCCGGAGCTACAGGGAACAATGGGACGTTACTACGCATTGAAGTCTGGAGTGGATGAAGAAGTGGCACAAGCCATTGATGAACAATATATGCCAAGATCTGCTGGTGCTGTGCTACCAAGATCTAAAACCGGCCAAATTTTGGCTTTAGCAGATAAGCTTGATACGCTAGCGAGTATTTTTGCAATCGGCAAAGTTCCCTCTGGTGATAAAGATCCCTTTGGCCTCAGGCGGGCGGCTTTAGGTTGTTTACGCGTTATAATTGAATGTGAACTTAAGGAAGTGGATTTGGAACAGTGCCTGATTTTTTCCGCAAGTACATTTGATGAAAATTTAAACGCCAGTAGGGTTACTGCAGATATACTTTCGTTCATGATGGAGCGACTAAAGAGATACTATCTGGATAAGGGTATTCGTCCAGATATATTTGAATCTGTAGCCACTATACAATTAACACAGGTATTCGATTTTCACCAGCGTATCCATGCAGTCACTGCTTTCACAGAATTACCCGAGGCCGAGAGCCTGACAGCAGCAAATAAACGGATCAGCAATATATTGAGGCAAGCAGGGTGGGGCAGCCAGACTAGTATAGATAGCAGTTTATTGGCGGAAGATACAGAACTTGTGCTGGCAAAGGCCCTAAACAATATGAAGCTTAGCATCGAGCCTTTGTTGAAGAAAAATGATTACACTAAGGCTCTGGCTGAATTGGCAAAATTACGTGATGAAGTTGATGTATTTTTTGATACGGTTATGGTTATGGCCGAAGACGAAGCGGTAAAAAATAATCGCCTAGCTTTGCTCAATAGCATAAGACAGCTATTTCTCTCTATAGCTGATATTTCACAACTACGAAGTAACTAAAGGATAGTCATGAAACTAATCGTTCTCGACAGAGACGGAGTAATAAACCACGATTCGGATGAATACATAAAGTCTGCTGAAGAGTGGCAGGCCATTCCGGGCAGCCTGGAAGTAATTGGTAAATTGTATCAGAATGGTTATCGGATTGTTGTGGCATCTAATCAGGCCGGGCTTGCGCATGGTAAATTTAATATAGATGATCTAAACGCCACGCATAAAAAGATGCATACCCATCTTGCACAATTCGGTGGCATTATTGAAGCTATTTTCTTTTGTCCGCATGGTCCAGATGATGGCTGCGCGTGTCGTAAGCCAAAACCGGGTCTTTTCCTGGACATCGCAAAACGTTTAAGAGTGAAATTAGAAGGCGTGATGGCAGTTGGTGACAAACTATCTGATATGCAGGCTGCATCAGTGGCAGGCGCTAGTCCAGCTCTGGTGCGGACCGGCTATGGGCAAACAGTGGTAGACAATAACGAAGTACCCGAGGGTGTTCCTGTATATGAAGACCTGAGTGCCGTGGCAGCATCACTACTTAGCAAGTGAGTAAATAGAGATGGTGTTACTTCGGTCGCTCATTTTTTATCTCGGCCTGGTTATAGCAACAATCCTTATGCTTCCAATTAGCATCCTGATGCTCCCCTTTACTCTTGCTAAACGTTTTTCCGTTATTTCACGTTGGTCGGTATTTGTTCTCTGGTGGCTAAAACTAACCTGTAATCTGGAACATGAAGTTGAAGGAAGCGAGAATATTCCTGACGGTGCCGGTATCATAATCTGCAAACACCAGTCGGCTTGGGAAACACTGACATTACAGTTGGTTTTTCCTGCACAGATATGGATAGTGAAGCGAGAGTTATTGTGGATCCCAATTTACGGATGGGCTCTTGCGACGATGCAACCAATAGCAATAAACCGTGCGCCGGCGACTAAAGCCTTACGGCAGATTGTCAGCGAGGGATGCAAACGTCTTGAGCAAGGGCTATGGTTAGTTATTTTTCCGGAAGGAACCAGGGTTGCGCCAGGGGAACGGGAAGAGTATCAACCAGGCGGTGGCATAATAGCTCAAAAATCCGCCTATCCGGTCGTTCCTGTAGCCCATAATGCTGGTTACTTTTGGCCCAGGAATAGTATTAGTAAATGGCCGGGAAAAATCAAAATGGTGATTGGTCCAGTCATAGATACAAAAAACAAAAAAGCTGCTGAAATAACCAGGGAAGCGGAGGACTGGATCGAGTCAACAGTAGACAGTTTACCAAAGCCTAACAATGTCTCAGATACTTGCAGGGATGCAGGCGATAGTACGTAATATGTAGCACCGTATACGTTATTATAGGTGTCCGTGACAATCAAAAACAAATAAAAGAAGAAAGAAAACAAATAAAAGGAGAAAATTATGTTGCTAGGTACGCTCGAAACAGTACCTGGTAAAAAAATCACTAAACATCTTGGTCTGGTGCAGAGAAACACGATTAGCTCAAAGCATGTTGGGCGAGACATGATGGCCAGTTTAAAAAATATCTTTGGCGGCGAGTTAAAAAGTTATACAGAATTCCTGCATGAATCCAGTGGAGAGAAATTATCCAAAGGATGGTAGAGCAGGCAAATGCAATCGAAGCGAATACCATTTAAATATCTGATTTTCGACCTCACCAATAACGCAGGGTGTGTCAGAGCTTTATACCTACGGAACAGCTGTAGTATTGGAGTGAGTGTATGATTAACCTAATCAACGTAATCATCTTTGTATTACTATTGGCTACGAGATGTATCGTAGGTCAATGGCTGGAAAGATCTCATTATAAATCGATGCGTAAGGGGAAAAATGAATTATACGATATTCCGACGATAGCCACCAAGGTCCTGCCTGAGCAATTTGATCGTTCTGCAGCACAGATAGTTGTCGATAACATTGTCATCTCAGTGGACTTTTTCAAGAAATTCATCGCCAGATTACGCTACCTGGTCGATGGTCGTGATGACTCTCTGATCGATAGAGTACGTAGAGAGGTCACACTAAGAATGAAAGAACAGGCGAAGTAAATGAATGCCAGTTATGTCTTTAATGTAAATATGGAAACCGCTTCTATTTCAAATAAGTAAAACGGAGCAAGAGGGCAATACTTATGTGCCTGAATTTCTCAGCACTTCTTACCCCTTGAGTGAAGAAAGGATCGAAAATATAGCAGTTTTCGTTGAGGAGAATAACTGATCGTCTACCCAAAGCACTGCTCCCATGCCGGTATTTGGCGAACTTAACTAACTTCCGAACTTGCTGATATTATTGGATTAGTGACACCGCCTCACTCGATTTTACGAAAACATTTCTTCAATTTTTTCAGTTGTGGAATATCCTCGACATCAGGCGACGCCTCGGTGCTCTGCACAAACCTGTAAATCTTCTGTAGCTGCTCATCGCTTACGTGTTGATGCGTATAGGCAGACATGGTTTTTTACGGCGTTCGTACGAATGTACCAAACCGTTCTAATGAGTATAGTGATGGCGCAAGCGCTCTGGTTCCGCCAGCATTACCGCCATGGCCATAGCATCCATGGCAGTAGACGCAACCATAGTCGTGGTAAAGTTTCTCGCCTTGTGGTTCTTGTGCAATATTAGATCGGGCATCCATCAGAACAAGCACAATAGGAAGCAGTAGGCTTACAATAAGTCGTTTGTACAAACAAAATAGTTTCATTGCGACTCCATTGTTATCGACCAGGACAGAATACATCGAGTAAAGCCGGTTCCCCAGCATCGACCACTTCGAGCGCTTTTTTAATACTGGCTCGAGGTCTCTCGGCTCCGCGATTGTATTGGTTGACCAGACACCAAAACTTTTCGTAAGCCCGCCGAAGTCAATAGCCTGATTATCCATCACAGTAACGATCCTACTACTGCCGATTACATCACGTCGCCGCTGATTGGCTACACGTTGCACGATCATCGTTTCGGCATGATAGACGCGATTGTTGTGCATGATACTGAGCAGTGGAATGTTGTTGTGCGCGGCAGTCCACAACGCTCCTGGATAGAACATCAGATCGCTGTCTTTTTGGAAGTTGACTGCTATGCGGTCTGCATCTCGATGTGCCAATGCAGCTCCAACCGCTGTCGGTGCTCCATAGTCAATACCGGCACTGCCAGAGGAACCATGGAATTGGCGATACTTATTGATGGGCCAGATCCTGGTACCCTAGGAACTCTGGAAGCGGTCAAGCGACACTAAAGACCAGTCGCGATCCTTAATCACTTCATAGGTTTCTATAAGTGGTAATAGGACTGTGCTTCCATCCTCTTACAGCTTCACTCAGTGCCGCATCACGCGCTTTGATATATTATTTCCGCCATTTCTTTCCCCGAGCAGCCAGTTTCGATTTCGTGAAAGCTTTCATACGCTGCTTAATTGCTTCTGTGAGATAGGTGGGAGACTGGATTGTGCATCGACGGCTACAGCCAAATCCGGTACATAGTACTCTTCAAAATTCTGGAAGTTGGCTTTTGTATAGAGATCGGCCATGCTGATGGTAGCAACTTTAGCTCCCATCTTGATATTGGAGGCAACAGGGCCATTGACTTCCAGTACGACGACAACATCTATCGTACTCAGAACGGCTCTCTCCTGAAACAGGTTGTGTTCTGTTGAAAAATTTACCCGGGAGCGATTGTCCACTACTCCCGCCTGGAGAAGCCCTGCAAGTTCAACCAGATAGTCTACTCCTTGCTGATCATGTGCCGTGCGCTTCGCAACAAATACGGACTGTTCCGCATCAACCAGCCAAATGGCAATTTCGTCTAAAGCATTTCGATCGACATGCGATGCTACGGTTTGTGAAAGTTCCGGGATCGCCGACAGATCACCGATGATGGGTCTTTTCTGATCTTCTGTATCAATGGCGATAACCACCGGCCCCATTGGCGGTGTCATTACGATCTTATATGCATGTATCATTGGCGTGTGAAATGACCGAGTGAGTGACAGGCGTCATCCCGCTTGGTGAAATCCCGCACGAGCTTCGGCAGATCCTGTACCGAGTGAAGCCAGACAGGTAATTTCTTCTTGCAGAAGCGTCATTATGATTGTCGACGATTACAATCATTGGTACGCGATCACACTAGGCATTATGAAGCGCCATGGGAGCATGCTGCAGACCGACAGTGCCATACACGAGTGCATTTATCATCTTACCGGATGCTTTGAAATAGCCTTGCGCCAAGGACCCACAAATACCTTCGTGGTTTGCCATGATGAATTACGGCTTGGTATTTCCGCCGTAGTTAACAATGAACTCCTGAAGTCCGTGAAAGAAAGAACACGGATTTAGTGCCATGTAATCCATATCCAGGCGCTTGATAACGTCGACCATAAAGTCCGTCCTGGGTTATCGACAAAATAGCGTGAGCGTTGCTTGTCTGTGTAATCAGCTCCGCTACCGTACTCAGTTGCTTCTTGCTCGAAACCGAGTGGTGTCGGTTTAACTTCTGTAACTTTGCTTTCATCCTGTGCATGAGAGAACCATAGCCCAAGCAATCCGGCACCAGCAGTTGCCTTGAGAAAACTTCGGCGATCAAGGCCTGTTTGCGGCTTGGCTTGTTTCATTACAGTTAACCCGGTAATTTTTTATAAGATGATTATGAGGGTATTTATCAACGCTAGATCGAGTGGATTCGGAAAATGTATTTAGTGTTTATTTATTTGTTTCACAGGTTTTCATACCATTTGAGCTTGGTATTTTGTTGGCTACCGCAGATTGATGTCCATCCACTGATTTCCATTCATGTCACGAGCCGTACAGTCGGATACGGCCATATCCTTGGCACGATCTCCGCCAATAATTTCATCAATACTATCACCGTTGAAGTCTGCGACAGCCAATGCATGACTAAACTCATAGTTGCCATTGATCACGCTGCGCTGCCATTCTCTGCAAGGCTTTGGGGTTTGGATGCGTATAAATCACCAGCTGTGGCCCATGGAAGGGCTCGAATGCAGCAATAAAACGCTGGCCTTTCGGGTATAAGCTTTACCTATGCGTAAATCGCTGGTACCTCGTAGAGCACCGTTGCTCTGACGTAGCATCTGGCACCAGACGACCGCTGGACCAGGACACAGTGCACAGTCTAGATCCTTGGAAGGTACTGCCCGATGCTCACCAGATACCTTCGAAGCCAGCAGTGAGTATCATCTGGCGTGGGGCTTTGTCCCAGGCGGCACTTGTCCATACCATGCACTTTGCACCATCAAAATCCTGCTTGATATAGTAACGTTCAAGCTCATCAATTCGGTAGTAGATCAGCGGGGTAAGACCGGGGTAGTCGGGCAAGGAACTTTTCGCGCTAACTAGTGGCACGATAGTGATCTCCGATTTTCCGTCATCGTTCGCATCACTGAGCAACAGACGATGAGCCATCGACATCTTGTCAAACATGCTTACATTTCATGGTTTGCTAGAGTCCTCACCGAATTTAATGGAGTATACTCCACCTTCGTGACGGAAGGCCGGATCGCGTGAGAAATCTGCTGCGATGATAAGTTCGGGAATGTCGTCAAGGTTCAGATCGGCACTGTCGTATCAAGAACTTTTAACATCCTTCATCAATAAATGACGCTCCCAGGTCGTGTTCTAGTATCAATATGCCACGGGATGCTCTGAGATTATTTTGTGGATGATGTCTGAGCGCCCATCACCATTAATATCAGTCGCAAAAGCCTGGTATACACCGCCCATATTCTCACGATGATATGAGCGTGAAAATTTACATGATCAGCTGGATCTACAGCCCAGCATGTTGGCAAATAAAACAATAATATTAGCACGACTGATCTTAGCTGATGCTTCATTTGTCCTCTCCAGGTGTGCGCCTGAGGCAGTCTGCAACAGGCAGAAAGTAAAGAAATTAAAAGTACGATAAGTCAGAAAACCGTTTTCTATTTCGGAAGATGATTACCGAAATGAATTAATTTTTCTTGTCGGCGCTAAAGTACTTAGCAATAAATGCAAACGAGTCCTGACCGGTTTCATTGAACAGACATCAAAGGTCATGGCTACAAGCTGTCTCGTAATAATCTACCATCAGACCATTGTTGAAATTGATTTCCAGCTATACAAGGCGTCGCTATAATTGACGACAGCGGTAAATAGCTCTGGGAATTTAGCAGCAAATTTGAAAGTATCGAAACCACCCATGAAAAAGCCCTGTACCACACGGAAAGATTTTTCAGCTTTAGTTCGGTAAGTGACATCTATGTAGAGGGGATTAACTCCTTAGATAAAGTTGGTTTCAGCAGATTTCTTACCATTCTTACCATTCTTACCATTCTTACCGTCAGACCAAAGGGTATTTTCATATCCATTCAGAAAACTACAATAGACGGCTCAATGATATTTGCAGCAACCGCCTTGTCGAAGGATTCAATTACAAAGGCCGATGCAGGTTCATATAAATCATTAGTTTGTTCAGCAGCTAAGCCACCTCCTGCAATCGTTACAAGGCCATGAAGGTGGTAAATCACAGGGAAGCGTTTATTAGTACTTTGATATTACTCAGACAGGTGGATCCAGTACTCAATATTGTTTTTTGTTAGAGGCCCTCTAAAGCTATGCTGGCTCAGTTTGCCTTTCATGGCATTGCCAAGTTAACTTCCTTGAACTACTAAAACCTGCTTGATATCAACCTAGGTCGTTGCTGCATTTTCCCAACAAGCAAAGGAACGCATTCTTAGAAATCGATAAGTCTCAGCACGTACCAGATGAC
>Ga0056106_100130_pt1 | contig 13124 bp, 13 predicted proteins | sample WorMetcrassitun1_FD_77012 | JGI IMG/M metagenome (GOLD analysis project Ga0056106, IMG submission 77012) | Marine gutless worms symbiont microbial communities from Max Planck institute for Marine Microbiology, Germany - Olavius crassitunicatus.1 ... | reverse complement strand
TAGTCTTCCCATTAACCATGGTATCTTTTCTGTGAGCTTCATATTGTTTCTCCTGGTTTTTTTGTTGGCCAAACAAATTATAACAGAAGAACATGTGAAGCTCAATTATTTCAATATATTACGGCCTTTTTTATCGTCAAATTCGTCATCTGACTTACAAATCTGATCTGAGTTTTGCAAGAGGCTCAACTGATTCGACGAAAAATAAAACATGAAGCCTGAAGTCGTCTCTCCATATACGGTTTTGGACGGTTTGGAAAGTTATGGTCCGAGATACTCGACCGGGATTTTCAGGTCAAAGTATATTCAAGAAGTGGTATTGACCGGAATCTGGTAAATCCTGGCATTGAAATCAGCGATGAAAGGGGAATTTTCGATTGTGATGCTCTGTTCTTCTGTGTCACCATCTCCTGTTTTGAGGAACTTCTTATAAAATCTTCACCGTACTGTAAAAAAGATACCGTCTTTTTTGATACCTGTTCGGTGAAAGTCTATCCAGCCGAGTGGATGCGAATCCACCTACCTGCAGAGAGTAGGATTATTGCCACTCACCCGATGTTTGGCCCGGATTCTTACCAGCAGACCGATAGGAAACTGCCGATCGTCATGTGCAATATCAGTGCGGAGACGGAAACGTTTAACTGGTGGTCTGACTATTTCGCTTCTAAATCGCTGCAGGTGGAGTCGATGAGTGCCGAAAAGCACGATCAACTGACCGCCTATTCCCAGGGAATCACCCATTACATTGGAAGACTACTGGCCGAGCTGAAGCTGCAGCCGACACTGATTGACACCCACGGCTACGAGAAACTGCTCGAAGTTATGGGTCAGACCTGCAACGACAGCTGGCAGCTCTTTCTGGACCTGCAGAACTACAACCCCTATGCCTCGAAAATGCGAAAAAACCTCGATGATTCCATCACCGCAATCAACCAGGCACTTTCCGAACAAAAGATGTGAACTGTTGCTAATTAATCGTTACTGAAGCCTGTTGTTGAACAATCGGTTCTGAATTGTGTTTTACGATGCATATGGCCTTGTAGGTTCCCTTCTGCCAGCCGCCGGGTGAGCGTTTTTTGCCGACAAAACTGAACCAGTTTACTTTTGATTTTTCAATTTTCTGGGTGGTTTGGATCAGTTGATCGCCATTTGGTTTGGTGATGGTTATTTCCTGTTGGTCTCCTTCTTTGATGCCGACCACGTTGACCCAGAACAGCAGGGCCGGAGAGTCTGTAGTGAGGGTAGTGGACTCGCCTTTTTCAATTGAGTTTATCGTTGGCGGTGTTTTGGTGAAGCCATACTTGAGTAGGTGAGTTCCGGTATATTCAATCCGGTCTTTCCACAAATAATCCTGGGCGTCGCTGCATTTGCCGCTAAACGGGCCTATCACCTTATTATCTTTTCTTATCGAAATATGCAGATGGGGGAATTGGCTTTTGCCTGACATACCGATATAGCCTAAAAGATCGCCCTCAGCAACGATGTCTCCTTTTTTGCCGTTATGCTGCCTTTCTTCATGTGGCAGTACTGGGTCTGGTAATCGTTCTCATGCAGCAGTACGACCCCGTTGCCGCATTCCTTGCCTTCGATGTTTTTTACATATTTTTCATAGGATTGATCCGGCAACCGGTCGGCCAGGTTGTTTCTCGAACCCAGCACCCGGCCGAAGGCAGCGGCATAGACAGCCACCCCCTCATTCATCGCCTGATAATCACTGATCCTGATATCGGTTCCCTTGTGGCCTCCGTAGGTCAGGGTGCCGCAGTTGTAGTCCTGTCTGCTCTCGCCCGGATCGAGATCGACATAGTTCTGGATGATGCAGTCCTCACCCAGAATGCAGTCCACCGGGAAGGCCATCTTGAAATCGGCTGCATGGACGGTTAATGGAGTCGTCAAGAGAATGAAGATGAGAGATAGAAGCTTTGCCCGTAGCATAGATCAGCTCTTCTTGTTGATATACTCCTCCCACTCAACGGGCAACAAGTTCTTTTTCTTGTTGTTGCAACTTTTACAGCTGGGAACAAGGTTGTCTTTAGTGCTCCGCCCTCCCCTGGCCAACGGGACCAGATGATCCATAGTCAGTTGCTGATGGGCGATGACGCTGCCGCAATAGTAGCAGGTCCCGGAGGCGGTCTTCTGCTGCCACCACCTGGTTTTTCTCAACTCCCGGGCCTTGGCCCGCTCGCGCCTGATTGTCTTGTCGCTGACGCCGTCGAGCCAGAGATAATCGTCCATCAGTCAACCACCTCACCGACCAGATTTTTCCGGAACTCACCGATCAGGTATAAGGATCCGGCTACGACAATAAGATCTTCTACACCTGCCTGCTCTTTCACCTGCCGACAGGCTGCCTCAACAGTAGGGCAGACCCGGATATCTTTTTCTTCCAAAGACGATAATTGATCGTTAAGATCCTCCGGCCTGGCGGCCCGCTCGCTGTCAGGACTGGTGAGCAGGAGCACATCAGCAACCCCGGCAATAGCGCTGAGCATTTTCCGATAGCTCTTGTCGGCCATCGATGCCCAGATGACAAAAAGGCACTTATAATCATAATGCTTAAGCGACTGGATCAGATAGTCGACACCCACCTGGTTATGGGCACCGTCAAGCAGGAACCTGAGCGGTGTCTCGATCAGCTCCATTCTTCCGGGCCATTTGCTGGCGGCGATACCGCGATCGATGGTAACATCGGCTATAGTGAAACCGGATTTTCTGAGCTGAACCGCGGCCCCGACGGCACAGCTGATATTGTTGATCTGCCAGCTGTTGGGCTGATCGGCCGGCAACAGGTTAAGCTCTATGGTAGTAGAAGTTGATTTCCACAACCAACTACTGTCAGCATCCTGATCCATCCGGAAATCGCGATTTTTAACGATGACCGGGGCCCGGCGATCACCGGCGATTTCAGTAATTACCTCCTGGGCTAAGACTTCATCAACTCCGGAGATAAGCGGAATGTGCTCCTTGATGATGCCTGCTTTCTCAAAGGCCACCTCCTCCAGAGTGTAGCCCAGATACTGCTCATGATCCAAACTGATTGTGGTGATAATCGACAGCAATGGAGTCACTACGTTGGTGGCGTCGAGCCGGCCTCCCATGCCGGTTTCCAGAATCATCAGATCACATTTGTTTTCGGCAAACCAGAGAAAGGCCAGCGCCGTCGTGCATTCGAAATAGGTTATCCTGCTGTCGCCCAGGCCAGCTCTGATAGTCTCCATCAGACGGGTGAAATCTTCTTCGGCGATATAGTCGTTACCGATTCTGAACCGTTCCCTGACCGAGCTCAGATGCGGCGATGTATACAGCCCTGTTTTATAACCGGCGCCGGTCATTACACTTCCCAGCATCGAGCAGACCGAGCCCTTGCCGTTGGTACCGGCAACATGGACGGCCGGACACTTCAGTTCCGGGGAACTGAGTAGTGCCAGGGTTGAGCGCATGGCCTCCAGGCCAAGTTTTATTTTATGCATCTGCAGATCGTCCAGATATCGGCAGGCTTCTTTATAGGTAACAATCGGATTGGTCATGATCTGTTGTCTCACCCGTCGACAATAGTAAGCCTGGCATAATCGAGATGCAGGGTTTTCATGCCGTGACGATCAAAGGCCACATCGAGCGAGCGCGGCGGCGTGGTTTTGTGCACGGTCCCGGTCCCGAAGAAAGGATGGTTTACCCGGCAGCCTTTTGAGAAGTCATCCAGCACCGCTTTCTTTCTTCTTTTTTTCAACCCTGGGGTCGGCCTCAACGAACTTCTCATCGGACGCCCATTAAAACCGGGGCTGTCGCCGGCCGCAGCCTTGATCAACCCATAGCCCCCCGGCTTGAGCTCAGCCAGAAACGGCGACATGCCGACCCGCCGGAAACTTCGATCCGGAGACATCATTTCCCGCGGATAGGTAAAAAACAGATGCTTCTGAGCCCTGGTTGCGGCCACATAGAGCAATCTCCGCTCCTCCTCCCACTGCTCACCGGCAAAAGCCGATGAGTGCGGGAACCTGCCATCGGCCAGACCGATGACGAACACCGCTTCCCACTCCAGCCCCTTGGCGGAATGGATAGTGGATAGGATCAGGGTGTCGAGATCGTCACGGTAGGCATTCAGATCCGACTCGGGCGGGTCCAGGGTGGTATCGTCAATAAAGCTCTGCAAATCCAGGTATGAAGCGATAATGGTTTTTAACTGCTCCAGGTCCTTCTGCCGCTTCGGGTAGTCGTCGGCGTACAGACGCTCGAAGACCGGCTGATACCATTTGAGGGCAATCTCGCACAGTTTGCTTGGTTTGGGGTCCGATTCCCTCAGATCGCGGTAGAGTTTTACCAGATCGTCGAAACCTTTCTTCCAGGTTCTTCCGGCCGGGTAGGAGCTGAGCGCCTGGAAGGGGTCGTCAGCCATTGAGATTGCCGCAGTAATTTTCTGGGCGGTTTTAGGGCCGACCTTGTCAATGCTTAACAGCAGCCGGTTCCAGGAAAGGTTGTCTATCGGGTTGACCAGCAGCCTCAAGACGGCGAGCACATCTTTCATATGGGCCGCTTCGGTCAACTTTAGGCCGCCCCGTTTCTCAAACTGAATCGAGCGGCTGGTCAATTCCAGCTCCAGCTTGAAGGAATGGAAACCGGAGCGGAACAGCACGGCGATATCGTGGAGATTGATTCCCTCGGCCTGGAGTTCCTCGATTTTTTTGAGGACGAAAGCTGCCTCACCCCGCTCGTCCCGGCCGCCATACAGGACTGGCTTCAGATTACCTTCAATGCTGGTATAGAGGGTCTTGCTATATTTTTCCGCGGCGTTGCTGATGATGTCGTTGGTCAGACTCAGAATCGGCTGGGTGGAACGATAGTTTTCCTCAAGCTTGATCACCTTGGTGCCGGGAAAGGTTTCCGGAAAACGCATGATGTTGTAGAAATCGGCACCTCTGAACGAATAGATTGACTGGGAATCGTCGCCGACAACCATGACGTTGTCATGACGATAGGCGGCCAGCCTGACGATCTCGGCCTGAATCAGGTTGGTATCCTGATACTCGTCCACCATGATGTAGCGGTAGCGCTTGGAAATTTCCTCACGGGCCTCGATGACCTCGACCATCAGCCGTTTCCAGTTGACCAGCAGATCATCGTAATCCATCAATCCATGATCGATCTTGAAGCTGTGGTAATGCTTCTCCAGGAGCAGGATATCATCGGTAAACTCGGCCAGGTGGTTGTACTCGTCAAAGATCAGATCTTCAAGTCCCCGGGCCTTGTTGACGGCTCCGCTGATTATGTTGACGACCGCCCGTTTGGAAGGGAAGCGCTTCTTGGGGCCGGTCAGGTCGAGCGATGATTTAAGCAGGTTGACGATCCCTTCGGCATCACCGCGGTCAATAATGGTGAACCCGGAACCAAAGCCAATGTGACCGCCGTAGCGCCTGAGAAGCATATTGGCGACGGAATGAAAGGTACCGCCGGTCACCCGGTTGCAGCTGTCACTGATAATCCTGCCCGAACGCCAGAGCATTTCCTGGGCCGATTTTCTAGTAAAGGTGAGCAGCAGGATTGACTCCGGGTCGATACCTGCCTGGATCAGATGGGCAACTCGGTAAACAAGCGTCCTAGTCTTGCCGCTGCCGGCTCCGGCAATAACAAGAACAGGGCCTTCCGTAGCGGTAACGGCCAGGTATTGGGCCTCGTTTAATTCATCCCTGTAGGTTCCATTTAACATAGGTCGCCAATGTACCACAGCACCTCTACCCCTGCAACGATGGTTGACAAAGGATTGTATCAATGTTTATTATTTGATCTACACAAACACTATAGAATTAAATATTTTAATTTCAACAGGTTATACAGATATGTCAAACGACCCTTTTGGTGATTTGTTCACCAGCCAAACCTGTTCCGAGCTGATGCCCGCCGATACCGCCGATAAGTTCTTCGAAGCCCTTTTCGGTGATGCCGGCGAAGGCTCGTATGATCTCGAGCTGAGTTACCGCGGGAGCGACCCGAGAGCGCTGCATTTTGATATCCTGCTCCATGAAAGACCGGGCTGTTGTCTGGCGTGCAACCTGACCTACGGGCTGCCGGAGGTTTTTTCAAAACATCCGGTTATCAACATCAGCGGCGTCGTGGAGAAGATTAATGAAATTCTTGGGGAACGCGGGGCAACGGGCAGGTGGGAACTCGGCGCAACCAGGCAGCAGAGCCAGTCGCTGCACTCCATCCCCGTGGTGATCGAATTAAAGTAAAGGTAGCCTTAAGCTAAGCTGTCAGCCATCAGCAGCCACCTTTGACCGGCCGTCAATCTTGGCATGGTAGAGCAGGTCATCGGTTCGTTCAAGCCAGTTTCTGAGACTCTCTCTGCGGTCCAGCTGGGCCAGACCTATAGAGGCTCCCAGTTTAATGTGATCGTTGGCCCAGACCTCCAGGCCGTCAATTTTCCCGACCAGCCTCTCGGCCAGAATCTGAGCCTGTTTCTTTTCGGTATTATCGAGTACCAGCAGAAACTCATCACCACCCATCCGGACCAGCAGATCGGTTGCACGTACTTCGGTCTGCAAGACCTCGGCGACCGATTTGAGCACCTCATCGCCCACCTGATGGCCGAGGTTATCGTTGATCTGTTTAAAGTAATCGAGATCGAGGGACAGCATTGTCAACGGTGAGCCGTAACGGTTGTGACAATTGATCATCGACTTGATCCGTTCTTCAAATACACGTCGATTCGACAGACCGGTCAAGGCATCGGTGCTTGCCTGCTCGAAGAGATCATCATATTCGACACCGCGCTGCAGTGATTCGCTGAAGACCGTCAGGGAATCATTGATGATCTGAATTTCCGATGGGATGGATTTGCTGTCCTTTTTGAGGATAAGCAGAATGGAACTATCATCTATTGACTCGAATATCCATCTATGACCGAGTTGACCATCAAGCGTCACCATTGTTTTGTGATTTTCGGCACCGTCTTTGATTATCCGCTCGGCAAATCCGATGGCTCGCCGCCTGTTAGGACCATGGCCGGAGCAGAAAAGAACCTTTCTGATGGTGGCATGATTGTAGTAGCCGATCAGCTCATGCTCGACAATCGGCATCAGCCAGATCGAATAGGCCTCAATCATGTCGGAAATACTCAAAGCCCCGGCCAGTCGACCATGCAGCTGATTTATCAGATCCAGTCTCTGGGACTGTTTTTTGAGCTGGTCGAGTTCATACATGACCTGGCTCATCTTATCGAAACCGCCGTCAATGCTGCTCGGCAGACCATGCTGACGACTGGGCAAACCGCTCATAATCGGACCTTATCGACCCGTTTACTCGGTTACGGGCTTCTTTTTCTGGCGCAGAGATTTATCCATAGCAGTGGAAAAGCAAAATATATGCCAGCAGAAAACAGATTGTTGAGAGCACACCGTTGAAACAAATATTTTTTTATTATCAAATAGATAGACTGTTAGGTCTTAGTCCGGGACCGTTCTTGTGATAAATTTATTGATACCTTTGGTCAGTATTTTGACACGCATAATCGGTTGTCGGGAAGTTGAACAAGGGGTCAGAAACTTGCCATTTGAGAGTTTCCCGAGTACAAACAGGAGTCATGGATTCATATAAACAAATAGGCAGCTTATTGATCATCGGCTTCCCCGGTCCGATACTAAAAAGCGATGAGCCGATCTGTCGGGATATTGTCGAATACGGCCTTGGAGGCGTTATTCTGTTCAATCGCTGCCTGCACAATCCCGACCAAGCCGCTAATATTGAATCGACCGGGCAGCTGAAAGATTTATGTACGTCATTACAGGAAATGTCCGGAGGAAGACTGCTGATCGGTGTCGACCAGGAAGGCGGAAAGGTCAGAAGACTTGGTCCCGTAGAAGGATTTGCAGAAGTCTGTTCAGCCGAGCAGATGGGGAAATCGGGAACCGATACCAGGAACAGCAAAAAACAGGCGCAGATAACGGCGAACACGCTTGCCGAGGTGGGAATAAACTGCAATTTTGCGCCCGTTGTCGATCTTAATATCAATGAGTCAAACCCGGTAATCGGTGCTATCGGCCGGAGTTTTTCCGCCGATCCAGCCATTGTCGCCGGCCACGCCCGCGCCTGGGTCGAAGAACACCGAAAATTGGGAATTCTAAGCTGTATCAAACACTTCCCGGGGCATGGCAGCTCCACCGCCGATTCCCATAAAGGTTTTGTCGATATCAGCGTGACCTGGAATCCGGCGGAACTTGCTCCCTACCGGGAGCTTCAAGAAAACAACCTGGTTGACCTGGTAATGACCGGCCACCTGTTCAACAAAAATCTTGACCCCGACTATCCGGCAACGCTCTCAAAACAAATCGTAACCAATCTTCTCCGTGATGATCTTGGCTATGGCGGCGTAGTTGTCAGCGACGACATGCAGATGAAGGCAATCACCGACCATTACGGTTTTGATGAAGCAATAGGCAGATCTCTGGCAGCCGGAGTTGACATGCTGGTCTTCGGGAACAATCTTGACTATGACCCGGATATCTGTTCAAAAGCTGTCAAGGCGGTGGAGGACGGCCTCAGTACCGGCATTATCAGTGAAGAGCGGCTCTACTCCGCTCTGCAGAGGGTCAATAACCTGAAACAAGCAACTTGGTAAAAGCAATGAATGAGCGAACAACCCACCACATATTTGTCGGCTATTTTCTCTGGATTTTCGGATTTCTGGGAGCCCATCGCTTCTACTACGGCAAGCAGATCAGCGGTACTATCTACTTTTTTACGCTCGAAATATTTTTCATCGGCTGGTTTATCGATCTGTTTCTGGTCCCATCTATGAACCGGGATGCCGATTTCAGGTTTATCGAGGGACCGGTGGACTACAATCTTGCCTGGCTGCTCCTGACTTTTCTTGGTTTTTTCGGGGTTCACCGGATGTACTGCGGGCGCTGGGGAACCGGGATCATTTATCTGCTTACGCTGGGAATATTCGGCGTTGGCGTCATCTATGATTTCTGGACGTTGAACAACCAGATCAGTTTAATCAATCACGTTGCAAATAAACCGGCCGGGGGCTGAGTGGCGACGGAACAAATGAGCGAACAGAACTTTATTGACCAGAAAAAACCTGATATAGATTACCCCTGTATCTGGGAATACAAGGTGATCGGCACCGACGAGGAAACACTTAAGGCGGTGATACTTGCCGCCTGCACACCGGCAGTACCGTCAATCACCCTGTCCAACGTATCGTCCAAAGGAACTTACTACAGCCTCAACGCCACGCTTACGGTGGAAGACGAGGAAATGCGCCTGAGGATTTTCAAACACCTTAAAAACAGCCCAGACGTAAAAAATCGTGATCTAAATGAGCCAACAGCCTATAGAGAAACAGTCCAGACTCATCGGAGCCCTGCGCGAGGGGGTCAGTGTCATACAGATGGTCTTTTACAAGGAAGTAAAGGATCTGCTTGTAAAAAACCATCCCGACAAAGACGTTAAGACACTGCTGATGCTCGCCGGGGCAATCACCAACGAATTGTTCGGCACCCCCAATCCGGAACCAAAATTCGTCGCCTTCAGGCAAAAACATCGACAACTGATCGAAGAGGAAATGAACGGGCTGGCAGAGAATCTGTCTCACCTGCTCTCCTACATTACCGATGCACTTCGGATCCAGACCCTGTGCGACAGTCAGGAAGGTGTGGATGATCCGGGGATTCTGCAGGCCGCTGAAGCATTGGCCGTTCTGGTAAAAGAACGCAACCTGCCGCTGCCGTCAGCTTTTATGACGGTAGTACGGGGACTCGGCGAACAATACCAGCTTATTATCGGCCCGATCCAGATCAGCCCGGAAGACGATCAGAGCCTGCTCCACTAAGTCTTTAGGCTACCTTTAGGTTCGGAGCCGGACCGGGACAACCCCACGCACCGAATTGCAGATATAAAGCTGATCAGCGGCAAGCAGGTCTTCTTTATAGAGAATCCGCTCTGTTACGTTGATTGGTGCATCGTCTCTTAAAAGATTGGTGCGCATCACTCCGGCCAGCAGGCCGCATTCAAGAGGCGGCGTAAAAAAGTCGCCGTTTTTTTCGACAACGATATTAGATATTGCCCCTTCGGTTATTTCCGATCGTTCATTGCAGAAAATAAGATCGGCCAGCCCTTGAGAACAGGCCTGCCGATAGGCCATATCATACTGCCCCCTTCTCGTAGTTTTGTGAAACAGCCAGGGGGAGGAGCTATCCGTGTGCATCTCTGAAAAATCTATCAGCACCTCGGGCTCCCCGGCAGCAGCACGAGCCTCAGTAAGAGAAAGGGCCCCGGGTTGATCGCAGTCACCACTCTCAACCACAGTTTCCCCATCGTTTGATATGGTTAGTCTGACCCGTTTACAACCCGTTTGTGTAAAACCTGCAGCCAGCTCATCAAGAGTGGTCCGAACCCGGCCCTCATCACAGACCAGGCCAAGATAATCTGCCGAGTTCATCATTCTGTTTATGTGCTCATCGACAAACAGATAACCGTGTCGCGGATCGTAGAGCATGGTTTCGATCAGGTCGAATCGGGGTGGGGGGTTGGTGAGAAACCGGGCCTTGAGCAGACATTCACACCACTCATCCTGCGGTGAAGAATCGGCGACAATGCCCGAGCCGATGCCCATCTCTCCCTTCCCAGCATCAATCACCACGGTTCTGATCGGGACGTTAAACACCGCCTTATTGTCCGGAGAAAAATAGCCAATCGTCCCGGTGTAGACGCCCCGGGGCTGAATCTCGAGCTCGTCGATAATCTCCATGGTCCTGATTTTCGGGGCGCCGGTCACCGATCCGCAAGGAAATATCGCTTCCAGGATCTGGGCCGGGCTGACACTGTCTGTTTGAAAACGTCTGGCGACCACCGTCGAGGTCATCTGGAACACGGTCCGGTAGCGCTCCACATCAAAGAGTGAATCGACGCCGACGCGGCCGCCGCCTGTACTTTCGACCAGGCGGGACAGATCGTTGCGGAGCAGATCGACGATCATCACATTTTCGGCCCGGTTCTTGACATCTTTATGCAGTCTTGTCGCAATTGCCTGATCTTCGTTGCCCATGCGGCCTCGCTTCATGGTCCCTTTCATCGGCCTGGCCATGATCCGGCCCGCATCCATATGGAAAAACAACTCTGGAGAGAATGACAGGGTGTAATGATCACCATTTCTTATGAAACAACCGTAGGGTACCGGCTGGCTGCGCCGCAGATCCCGATAGAAACCCGGCACCGAACCGTTAAAATCAAAATGGAGCTTGAAGGTGTAGTTCACCTGATAGGTATCACCGGCGGCAATATACTCGAGAATCGTCCTGATCGCCTGGCAGTACTGCTGCTCTTCCACGGCCGGCTGCAGATTGGTGAGCAAGTAATCCGTGTCCGACGAGGAAGAACCATTAAGTGGAGGGAAATCGTTCGCTCCCGTGTCATGATCAAAACGCAGCGGCGGCGGGTAGACACCGAGATCGGCCAGCTTCGAAGAGTTGTCCTTCAGGTCGAGGCTGAGTTCATCGTGCATGAACTCATATCCGAGCCAGCCGGCCAGGAAATAACCTTTTCCCAGCCACTCGGCGGTCCGGTCAAGATAGGCCTGACGGTCTTCTCCGCTGCAGTGCTGAAGCCGCGCCACCGGTTCGGTAAAGAGCAGCGATTCCCGGTTCATCCCATCCGCCATGGAGGTGTCGAGAAAGACAAAATCCTGCTGTTCGGCAAGCGTTGCGAACAACTGGTAAATCTGTCTATCGTTAAAGATCTTGTCAGTCATCTGCCGGATAAGAATGGAGGGTGCCTTGCAAAATTGAAATTTTCGCTCAAAATCAAGGCACGTGTGAAAATTTTACCGCAGACATATAGTTGATATGTCGAGGGTAAAATTTTTATACGCAACGCTGCGTTTGAGTGAAAAGGCAATTTTTCAAGGTAGCCTGGATTTATGCCAAACTGTTCATCTGTTTTATACATCGCCCCACAATATAATAAACTGAGACGGCAATCCCAAACAAAAAGGGCCGCTGGATACTGATCCGCGGCCCTGGATAAACAAGTAAAACGATACGCGCTATTTACTATCCCGCTCTTTCTTCATTTCCTCATATTCCTTGACAGCGCTGATGACCGCCTCATCTTGGCGCTGTTTGATCTGGGCGACTTTTTCCTTGATCTTCTCTTCCTTGATCTTCATTTCAGGAATCTCGGCCCCGAACAGGGTATGGGCCAGATAATCAAAAGAGAACAGCATCAGCTCAACATCGTCCTCTTTGATCTTATCGATGATCTGCTGGTCAAGCTCATAGGTATCAAGGAACGAGCTTTCAAATATAAAACGGCGAAAATGGGGCAGATCGGTCGAGGCCATAAAGAACATGCGCTTTGCCTGTTCCGATAAGTTGGCCTGATGACCATACGACTTGCGACGCATGATCAGCCTGAGCCATTTCTTGTTCCTGTCATCACGGGCATCAACACCCTGGTCGGCCCGCCACTCACCCACGGTCCAGACCTTATCCTCTTCGTGTCCCTTGCAGTGATCTTCCCTGACGAGAAAGAAAAACTTCTCCTCCTTCGGGTTCATTTCGTTGCCGTCTTCATCCTTGCTGCCGCCTTCACGGAAGTCGGCCATGCCGACCGGATAGTAGCGGCAGGCGGTTGGACGGTCGGTATAGACGGTGCAGCCTTCAGGGGTGACGAATGGGCATTTGTTGTCATCTTCCCGCAATTTGATCATAACACCCGGCATATCGGTTTTCTCCAGATAGGTCGGGGTCGTGTAGGTATGCAGGAATTCATGGGCCGGCATCTGCAACCGCTTGGTCAGCATGAAAATATCGTACGGGGTGAGGACAATTTTGATATTACCGCAGCAGGCGGTAAAACACTTGACTCCGGGATGACAGCGAAACTTCAGTTTGCTGTCCATGGTCAGCTTGAGCGGTTCGATATTGGAAGGGTTGGTGCTCTTTCCAAACAGAGCTTTCTCTTTTACGTTCAGTTCACTTTGACTCATTTTTCAACCTATATAACTATTGAGCCTCTTGCAAAACTCATTTCATCAGTAACCAGTCAATTTAAGGAGTTGATCCGCAAACAAAGCGACAACCCCAAACATCAGGTGCATCATAACCTTATCGGGGCCACGAACCATC
>Ga0056106_100126_pt1 | contig 13340 bp, 16 predicted proteins | sample WorMetcrassitun1_FD_77012 | JGI IMG/M metagenome (GOLD analysis project Ga0056106, IMG submission 77012) | Marine gutless worms symbiont microbial communities from Max Planck institute for Marine Microbiology, Germany - Olavius crassitunicatus.1 ... | reverse complement strand
GCCATACCGCTACATCCTTCGCCTCCATCAGGCTGGATCAGGGACTTGTCAAGCACCGTACACCCACAGTGCTCGGCTCACCCTTAAGAATACGTGCCGTGCCCGGCACACAACGATTGGCAACGGCCGTTGCCGTAGCATCGGCCAAGGGGCAGGAGTTGGAAATAACGGTCACCGCATCGGCCGTGCCAAGACTTAAAGAGTGCCCCATGGTTCCAGACGATGTGCAGATACCCCTGGGTTGCGCCCCTGGATTTATTCGAATCCCCAGCTTCAAGTTATCAGGGGAATGCGTCGCCAGGATACCGACCGTGACCGGTTGTGAAAGACATATAAAAATATCGCCCCCATTTTCCACAATGACTTCAGGGCTATCGACGAGCAGTCCTTTTCCCACGGTTTCCGCCACCATACCTGCAACGGCAGCCATGGGACCGACACCGGCGTTTTTTCCAGCTGCGGCCATTGCCCGGATAATCGGTGGCGTAGGGCCATTGATCACCCATGGTAATAAGGTCTGGGCAAAACGTGGAAATTGTCGGATATACGCCTCAATGGTCCCCCGGGCTTGAAGAATTAGCTCCCGCGTTCTTTTTTCCAAGGGTTTAAGGGCTGAAACGGATAGATCGGTTTCTTGAACAATTACTTCAAAACGGACCCATCCCTTCGGTGGCTTGATATATCGATATGTCCGTTTTTTATGTGCCAAATAGTTTTTTAAAACTCGCTTAAAAGGCTATATCGCCCGGGCATAACCGGATAAAGGGACAGGTATTGTAAGCCGCATCCAAGCATTTAGCCACATCACTTTCAACACTTCCGGACCGGGGCCGCACGTAGGTCGTAACATGCCGCGAGTGATAGGGATCAGGTGCGGGGAAAACGATACCTGAATCGTGTGGTCGGTTTGGTGGCTCAGCACCTAAATTATTAATAGTTGTATTCACCGCAATAAAAGACACCCGCTATGTAGCAGAATTACCGTCTATTTTCAAGCTCAGGTCTGTCTTATCCTTTACACAAGTTGGTCGTTCTCCCGGCCAAGCGATTTTACGATGTGTCGGTTTTTCAATATCAAATACGGCAGCGCCAATATCCATGCTGGTTGCCCAGTAACGTCGGCCTTCGCTGGTTTGATATTTTGTGGTTTTTGTTTTGAAATCACCAGAAACCGGAACAAGTTTGTACGAACTGCCCTCAGTCTGAATTGTTTCCTCAACCCATTCATATGTGGCGAGGATAATTTCGAGTCGCTCGGATTCGGCTGTTTTCAGCATTTCTTCGGTTTTAGATTCGAATTTTGCCGGAATAAGGATCCGGGCATAGCACTCACCTGGTTTTGCCGACGGCAGCAATGAGTCAGAACCCGTGGTAGCCGCAGTTGTTGAAGAGGCGCATATCAATTTATTCAAATTGAAAAATTCTGCAAGTGGTAATAATTGAGACAATCGTGCCCGAATGCCCCTTAAAGCCTTACCCAATTTCCAATTATCCAGCAAGGCCAAAATGTATAGACACCATCAATCGATGGAAGAAAGGTGCCGGGTGATGATGATACCTCATCCCGGTCTTGGCCATTACTGTGATATATTGAGAGCTTCTCAGGAAACTTGAACCTGTCAAAACCTGTGCTTTTTGCTGATTAATGAATCCGAAATAACATCACATCATCAAATATGGATCCACATCAATCGCTACACGTATCTGGTGGTCATTAAATCGAAGTGAGGGAATTGCAGATAATTGACGTACATACCGATGGAGTACACCGGTATTTAGCCCTTTGATGAAGATTTGCCAGCGATACCGGCCGGAGATTCTTGTCAATGGAGCCTCAATCGGTCCGAGTATGGTAATGGCAGATGAAAATTCGGACCGGCCGGTTTGTAAGGTGTGACCGGCCGCCCCTATTTTTTTGGCTTTCTCCCGGGTTTTCCCCTTGTTTCGTCCGGAAATTTTAAGCTGAACCAGGCAGGTAAACGGTGGGTATTTAAGGGTCTTGCGAAAGGGTATTTCACGCTGATAGAATCGGCGGTAATCCTGATCTTTGGCGGCTATAATTGTGAAATGATCGGGATTATACGTCTGAAGAATCACCCGCCCAGGGGTATCCCCTCTTCCGGCGCGGCCGGCCACTTGTGCCAGGAGCTGAAACGTCCGCTCACCGGCGCGAAAATCGGGAAAATCAAGGGAGAGGTCCGCGCAGATGATGCCCACCAGCGTGATATTGGGAAAATCGTGGCCTTTGGCCACCATCTGGGTTCCGATCAGGATATCAATATCGCCATCCTTGACCTGCTTTAACATCCGTTTGATAGATCCTTTCCGGGTCGTGGTGTCCCGATCCATCCGACAGATGCGTGCCTCGGGAAACAGGGTTTGGGTCAATGCTTCGACTTTTTCAGTGCCAATACCCAGCGCCCGGATGGTTGAAGAACCGCACACCTCGCATTTAATAGTTGCCGGACGGGAAAATCCGCAATAATGGCATTGATATGCCTGGTGGGCCTGGTGAAACGTCAGGGTAATATCACAATGGCGACAACGGACCGGCTCACCGCAAGCCAGGCAAACCGAATTACCGGCAAATCCCCGGCGATTGAGAAACAGAAGTACCTGCTTTCCCTGTGAGAGTGTTTCTCGCATCGCTCGATGCAGTGGCTCTGAGATAACCCGTATGGCGCCCCGCATGCCCTTGGTCAGACGAAGATCAAAGATAGAGACGTCCGGCATGGGCCGCTTTTCGATCCGCTTGGGCAGCACCAATCGGATAGACTTTTCGGTTTCGGTATTAAAAAAGGTCTGCACGGACGGGGTGGCGGATCCCAGCAAAACAATGGCATCGCCAAACTTGGCCCGGACAACCGCGAGATCCCGTCCGTTGTATCTCAGCCCCGTTTCCTGTTTAAACGCCGTATCATGTTCTTCATCGACAATGATGATTCCGATTCGCATAAGTGGGGCAAATACCGCCGACCGGGCACCAATAACAATGGGGGCTTTGTTGTCGACGATTCGCCGCCACTGGTCGTAACGTTCCCCTGAAGACAATCGGCTGTGCAATACGGCCACACGGTCACCAAACCGAGCCCTGAACCGTCTTTCTATCAGGGAAATCAAGGCGATTTCCGGCACCAACACCAATACTTGGCCATCCGTTTCGAGGACTTGCTTTGCCAGTCTCAAATACACTTCCGTCTTACCGCTGCCCGTTACACCGGCCAACAAGAATGACGCAAACCCCTTTTTCAAAACGCCGATTACTTTTTCCAAAACAGCTCGCTGGTCAGCGGTCAATGTCGGCGGCTGATCCGGCAGTACCGTATCACTGAAAGGATCTCGATGCACCACCCGTTCATATATGTTAAGTGCGCCTGCATTGACCAGACCGCGAACGATTGTGGCCGCCGTGGGAACGATTTTCTTAAGATCAGCAAGGGGAAGATCTCCCTGATCCGCCAGGGCCACAATGATCTTTTCACGCGGCTCGGTCATCGGTTTGACTTTGGGCTGAATCAACCGAACGATCCGCTCTGTTTTTGGCCGGGTCCGGCCGGAGACCACCTGCCGCTGAAACTCGATCCAGCCGCTGGCCTGCATCTTTTTAAACACTTTTTCCGGAATTCGTTTTTTGGCCAGCTTTTCAATCAGATGACGCCGGCAAGGCCCTGACTGTAACCGATTTAAAATCAACCGCATCAGAGACGGTATTTCCAAATCGGAGAGTGCCGCTTTTCCCGCATCCGTGATAACAACCTGGGTATATTCGTATGAACTCAACCCTGTTGGGAGCGCCGTCTTGATCACCAGACCGAGCGGATGCAGGTAATAGTCGGCCGTCCAACGAAAAAACGGGATCATTTCTTTGGGAAACAGCGGGGAATCGTCTAAAATGTCCAAAATGGGTTTTGTTTTGGCCTGATCGCTATGATCGAGAACCGCCAGAATATATCCGGTGACCCGCCGGTTGCCGAACGAGACCAGGACCCGGCATCCCTCGAAAACCCGGCCCAGCAGCTCTTTGGGGACCCCATAGGTATAAGTGCCGGAAACAGGCAGCGAAATCGCCACTTCGATGTAGGATGAAAAAGACGTCATGAGGATATGAGATTAGTAACAAGTGGTTAATCGTCCCGGTGGGGACGGATATTCGCAAAGGCCGGAAAGCAAGTGCCTATGGCCAACACGACAACTTCGTTTCGTATTTAATCTTCCAACAGGCAAGGACATTGAAACAAAAAAACGGGAAGCCGGTTATCGTGCCGGAATCCCGTTTGACGTTTTTTCGCTGGAATCAATATATGTGTCTGTCTTGTGAACAAGCTGGCGACGTTTGGGTAAAAAACAATTATTTTGGGTGGCATTGAATACAGCCGGTTGGGCCGGTTGATTTCACACGGGCTTCCGATCCCTTCAAGGTCATGGCAACTTTCTTATTCAACGCTTTCATCTCCCGGTGACATCCCAGGCACATCTGGTGATAGGCCTTTTTATAGTACATAATCGGTTCATCACCACTATCGGGTTTTGGCTGTGTATTCAACTCATGGCACCCGGATGTCCCGCAGGATTGGATCGGTTCTTCGGCCGACCATTGATGATGGCATTCCATACATGAAAAATCAAAATGCGTCGCGTGGGGGAAATCAACGGCTGTCCGTTTGGCGTCTACGTCTTCCGGCGGAGCAAGTGTTAAGACCCCCATGGGGATACACATGGTTTCTTCGTCGCTTGAAACGGCCTCATTGCCGGCCATTCCCGACGCAATTCCAAATACCGCCACAACCATTATGCATAGTAAAACAATTGATACCTTATGCATTCTTTCCCCTTTCGCATATGCTTTTTTGTCGCCTTGCATACTATCTCTCAGGCAAACATGCAACCGTTATTTACTAAATTGAGCGATTCTTTGCCCGCTTTTTACCAATCCATGGGATGACAGCCGACCACACAAAACGAACGCCACCGTAATGGCCAACCCGCCGGGGTGACACTACAAAGGCACGAACCATTAAATCTCACTTAATCTGGATAGAAACATCGTTAAACCCGCCAAAAATTCATCCGGCTTTTCAATGGCCATCATGTGCCCGGCTCTTTTAATCAGGCAGTATTGGCTGTTTTCAATTTCGTTGTTTAAAAAACGACCGTATTTGGGTGGGGTCAGGGCGTCGTCCGCTGCCGAAACGATCAAGGAGGGCACTTTGATATTACCCAGCCGGGAAACAACGTCAAAGGCGCTGCACGCTGAAAAGTCACCCCAGGCAACCTCGGGACTCGTCTTCAGAAGGGCCCTTTTACTCCCTTCTATCAATTCTTCGGATGCATCGGGCCCGAAGGCCCATCGGCAGATCAAGTCGGTTGTTTTTTCGTGATTTTTGCGGACCTGATCTAAAATGTCCGGATGAACCCGGAGCCGTGCACCGGTTCCCACCAACACCAGACCGGCCAGCCATACCGGCTGCCTGAGCGCCAATTGCAATGAAATGGCGCCCCCCAGAGAGTGACCCGCCAGCACCACCTGACGCAGCGACATCACCGATACAAATTCATCGATAAAGTCTGCGTATGCATCAATCGTCTCCATGCCCTTGCCGGTGGATTGGCCATGGCCAGGTAAATCCAGCAGGTAAGCGGATATATTTCGAATCGATTGGGCCCCCATCGATCGAATCCACGTTGATCTAATTTGGGTTGGCCAAGATTTATGACTCCCACCTGAACCATGAATGAACACAACCGCTATCTCCGACGGCACCATGGTATCGGCATATCCACAGGCCTGATAATAGATTGAGTCGGTGCCAATCTGGATGCGTGCCATCAGGTTTTTTTAACCTTTTAAAGAGTTGTCGGGCAGGACGAAAAATCTTTGGTAGGTACGGCAGGGGGCAGAATTCGAATAATTTTAGGCTTGTAGGCAGCGGTTTGCGCCAGCCGGTTTCCCTTTGATTTCATGAAAAACATCGCGGTAACAAAAAACAGCCCGCCCAATGCCGGAGATGTCCATGCGGGGTTCCACCCCATCGCGGGGCCGGCAGCCTGCCCAATAATAGCGCCGGCCATCAGGCAAAGGATGGGGAATACATAAATCAAAAAGGACGCTTTGAGCAAAACAACCGTCTCCACACTTACCAGGATTCGGTCACCCACTTTGGCATGGATCGAATTTGCAGCTTCCACCAGGTTCTCCCCATTTCCATTCGGAGAACAAGAATGTCTTGAAGAACAATGATGGCAAGCACTGGCGCGTACAGTTTTCACCCATGCACTCGTGGCTGAAATTTCAGTAACAATGCCTTCTTCGGTGGCCATTTGATTCAATCACTTTCAATTTTGGATTACGTTCTACCACACAGTGCTACCCATGCACCCGGCTGAAGATTATCCTTCCTGAGAAGGGGCAGCCATGGCTTCTTTTGCCGGCGGTGCAGGGGATATCGACACCACCGATTCGTCCGTTTGCTGATAGCAGATGAGACCGCATTGCAGACACCGGTCAGCCTCTGCCTTGGCCATATCTTCGGTAAAACCCGTCTCCAGCTCGTCGCAATCCGGTTTGTCGCAAAGGGGCATGATCCGCCGGGGATCCACCCGCACATCATGAACCGTATCAACATTCTGGATCACAGTTTTAGGAGTAAGCACATTATCCGGCAGCCTCAAGGGAATATCATACATGGTTTGGTGGATGGTCGCAGCTGCCCTCCGGCCTGCGCCAATGGCCCGAATGGCCCCGGAAAAATCGCTTAATACATCCCCTTTGGCCAAAAGTCCTGTCTGATCATAATGTGCGGGGTCTTTGTAGGCTTCGAAAGCCTCCCATTGCAGTTCAGTTTCGAGTTGTTCAGGTGGCGCTTCTTCGGATCCAGATTCTGATTCAGTTCCGGATTCTGATTCGGCATCCGGTTTTACCAGGGTAAAAATGAGTTGGGGAAAACGTCCCGCAGCCAGAACGATGGTATCGGCTGCCATCACTTCCTTGTTCAAGCGTTGATGGTCGGTATATTCGATTTGTGTGAGTTGGTCGTTTGTACCAAATAACCGGGTAATCCCAGCGTCGAACAAAACGTCCACATCAGCTTCGCGCAGCGCGGCCATCTGTTTTTCACTGAGCTCGGAATCCGCTTCATCTTCCTGGAACAAGACGGTCACCTTCGCGGCGCCCATTTGTCGGCTTTTTTCCACTGCGTCTATTACCGATTCGCCGCCACCGGCAATAACCACATGGGATCCCAACGCGACCCCGCTATTTTCGTCTTTGCTAAAGCGGAGCAAATCGATGAGAAGCCACATCCCCGGAACCGGGTTTTCCACAGTTTTTCCGGCCCCGCGTGCCAAGCGGCTATCCCATCCGCCGGTGGCCAAAAAGACCGCCTCTACATCTGATTGTAATAGTGAAGCGACGATGAAATCCGGCCCCAGGGTCTTGCCCGTTTCGGCCTTCACCCCCATTTCGAGAACGCCCTCAACATCCCAATCAAGAATATCCATGGGAAGCCGGTTTGCGGCGATGGCACTTCTCAATAATCCACCCAGTTTGTCCGTAGATTCATAGATCGTGGTGTCATGACCCAGCCGGGCCATAAAAAAGGCCGTAGACAACCCCTCCACCCCGCCGCCGATAATGGCCACACGACGATCCGTATCCGGCGCTTTATACGGCAAAATTCGTTTTCCGGTACTTCTTTCATAGTCAGCGGCAAACCGCTTGAGAAAATTGATGGCCACCGGTTCATCCGTCAGCTGGCGTCGGCAATCATCCTCGCACGGCCGGGGGCAAACCCGCCCGATCACCGTGGGAAACGGATTCCGCTCCTTGACCACCTGAACGGATCGATGATAGTCGCCCAAGGAAATCTGGCGAATATATTCACAAACATCAATGCCCGCAGGACAGGCCCGCTGGCAAGGGGTGGTACAATCCTCTGCTGTATATTCCCGGATAATTCGCCGGGTCACCGATGACAGGCTGATAATATGCTTGGGACACACCCGTTCACAGGCGCCGCAACCGGTGCACCGGTCTCCGTCTACCTCAGGTAATCCATCCGATCCCATCTTTAAGGCACCGAATTGACAAACTTTTACGCAACTACCAAGCCCCAGGCAACCGATGGAGCAAACCTTCATTCCACCGCTGAGTAGTGCCGCTGCCCGGCAATCGCTCAGCCCATCGTAAATATATTTTATATCCGCATCTTGAACGCCATAGGTGCATCCCGGTTTGGCGATATCAGGTTCTTTGGCTTCAATGCTCATCCCCATAATAGCGGCGATGGCTTCGGCCACATCATCACCGGCAGCCACGCAGGAATTGGGAGGTGATTTGCCGGCCACAACCGCTTCGGCGTTGGAACTGCATCCGGGAAACCCACAGCCCCCGCAATTGGCACCGGGCAGGGCATCATCCACGGCAAGAATCTGGGGATCAACATAAACGTAAAAAACCTTGGACGCCAGGGCCAGGCCAACACCGACCACCACCCCCATGATTCCCATGATGCTAATGGCGACAACCATGCTATTTTCTCCTGTTTTTTCGATGCGAAAGAAAAGTACGGATTTAATCCTGATCTATATATGAATTCGACATTGATGGCAAGAAGTTAAATTTGACTTTTTTTCCGTGGCGAGATAAATAATACCCATGAAAAAGGAAAAAGACACATACTATACACAGGTGGAAGAAGCCGCCGCATGGCTTAAAAACCGGGTCGACATCCGGCCAAAAATCGGTTTATTGACGGGCACCGGGCTGGGAGAAGCGGTCAACGGCATGGACCGGCAAGCGACCATCGATTATCAGGACATTCCCCACTTTCCGCTGTCCACCGTCCAGAGTCACCCGGGCCGGTTACTGCTCGGTACGGTGTCGGGCATGCCGATGGTTGCCATGCAGGGACGCGTTCATCTGTACGAGGGCTACTCAGCCCTTGATGTCACGTTTCCGGTCCGCGTGATGCAGACATTGGGGATTGAATACCTGATCCTGACCAATGCGGCCGGCGGTTTGAACCCTGACCTTCAGGCCGGTGATATCATGTTGATTACCGATCATATTAACCTGGCCGGCACCAATCCATTGGTGGGCCCCAATGAAGATCGGTGGGGAGACCGGTTTCCCGATATGGGATTTGCCTATGACATGGACCTGGCCCGGCACACAAAGTCTGCCGCTGCCGAGCTCAAGATCCGTTTACGTTCCGGTATTTATGCAGGATTAACAGGCCCATCACTGGAAACGCCGGCCGAGATCCGATATTTACGCACGATCGGTACCGATGCGGTTGGGCTCTCCACTGTCCAGGAAGTCATCGCGGCGGTCCACGGCGGCATGAAGGTATTGGGGATTTCCACCATTGCCAACGTCCACACACCCGACAACCCCATCCCAACCAATGTTGATGAGATCATCGCCGTGGCCGAGACTGCTGCCGCCAGCGTGAACAAGCTAATTCATGCGGTGGTAAATAAAATCTAAGGTCTCACAGCATCACCCTCTACCGCTTACGACTTGGGCCCTGCAACGTCCATCAGACGGGATAAAATGCCCCCGGCATCCCCCTTGCCCGGCATCATTGCAAGGTTTCCCAGGATCCCCAACCCTTCAGTAGCCTCATGAAATTCCGAAGAAGACAAGGGGCTGACCAGGGCGGTGTTGATCATGGCATTGACGCCGAGCAATTTCCGAACCAGTGTCAGGCCGTCCATATCCGCCAGTTCGCTATCGATAATGATCAGATCGGGCGTCGTTTCTGCGGCAACGGCCAACACATCCGAGCCGCTGTGCATCCATTGAAGTGATATGTCTTTCCCGCCTGTCGCCAGCGCCTTTCCGAATGCACCGAGGTCGTCTTTTCGTGACGTAACGATGATAATTTTGTTCATTGAACCTCTATTGAGAACGGTTAATTAGTGACCGCCGCAACAAGATCCCGGCCCGTCACAAGCGCCGACACCCGGTGCATTGCCACAACAAGTCGTATCACCGGCCCCCGGCATTCCCGAGTGTCCCAGACCGGTCATGGAACTTGTGGCGGACATCAATTTGCTTGTGTTCGTACTTCCACAAGACGGGCAAATCAGCACTGCATCTTGCTTGGTCACGATAACTTCTTTGGTCCGGTGGCAATCACTGCAAACGATTTCATAGATCGGCATGATTTAATCTCCCATTCCGATTGGGAATTATTCCCATTCTAATTTTGAATTAGTGACCACCGCCGCCGCCACAGGTATGCTCCTGGCTGAATTGGGTTAATTTCCCAGACACCAGGGCATTGACCGCTTCGCCCACGGTCCGGTTTTCTCCGCCAAAGTAAACATCAATCCCCACCTGGTTAAAGCCCATTAACGGCCGCATACCCATACCGCCGGCGATCAACGCGGTTACCCCGTTTTCAGACAAATGATTGACCGGGGCCATGCAGCCGCCCTGTTGGTGGGGTACATTGGGGATAACATTCACATCCTTGATCTGGGCATCTTCGACATTGACCAGTGTGTACATGGCACAATGCCCGAAATGGGCACCCAACGGGGCATCCAGGCCCCCGGAATCTTCTGAAGGTATGGCAACTAATACGTTCATTTTTTTCTCCTTTTTACGTGATGAATAATATTGTTCCAGCTCTGCCGGATCTCATCCTTCAGGTCGTTTTCCTGATATTCGGTAATCACCTGCCCCTTTACCATGGCCCGGGTAAAGGATTCGTCGTGGGGCAATCGGGCAAAGACGGGCAGGCCGTTTTCTTTACACCATGCTTCAATCCGCCGGGTATGGTCCTGATTAAGATCAAATTTATTAATGATCACCCCGGCCGGTGTCCGAAAGTGCTTGCACAGGCCAATGACCCGTTCAAGGTCGTGTCGACCGGAAGGAGTTGGCTCTGTCACGATCACGGCCAGGTGAGTACCACCGACGGCACTGATGACCGGGCATCCGATCCCCGGGGGGCCGTCGGACAAAATTAGTTCCAGGCCCTCTTTTTCGGCTTTTTCCTTTGCCTTTTGCCGCAGCAGGGTCACCAACTTGCCCGAATTTTCCTCGCCCGGTGTCAACTGGGCATGGACCATGGGCCCGAATCGTGATTCTGAAAAATACCAGTTTCCGCAATTTTTTTCTGGGAAATCGATGGCCTCAGCTGGACAAAACGCTACGCAGACACTGCACCCTTCGCATTTAAGGGGATTGACTTCCGGATGCTGACCATTTTCGGCAATGGCATGAAACCGGCACCGCTCAATGCAGTCCAGACAATCTTCGCACTTATCCGGATCGATAACCGCTTCATTGCCGGAAATAAATTCAATTGTTTTCGTATGTTGAGGTTTCAGCAACAGGTGCAGATCGGGTGCATCAACATCCAGATCACAGACCACATGGTTCGACGCAAGATGGGCAAATGCCGCGGTAATCGACGTTTTACCCGTACCCCCTTTCCCGCTGATAAGTAGAATCTCATGCATGTTAGGCCACCTCCGGGGCAGCTGTTTCGCCGGCCATTTCCATCGCTTTACGCGCCAGGTTGATAAATAGTTCCCGGTAATCATCTGCAACATCGGTTATCAGCCGGCCGTTGGAGTATGCCTCAGCAATCCGTCGGCTGTAGGGAATCTCGGATAAAATAGCCAGGTCGTTTTCTCGGCAATAATCGTACAGGGAATCATCTCCCAGCCCCGCCCGGTTCACCACCACGCCCATGGGTTTTTCCAATGGTGAAAATGCCTTGTGGGCAAGCATTAAATCGTACACCCCAAAAGGGGTTGGTTCGGTCACCAGGAAGATCACATCACTGTCCATCACGGCGTTAACGGCCGGACAACTCACCCCCGGGGGACAATCAATAATGATATCACTCGATTTCAGACTGGGTTTCATAGCGGGTTCCAAAGCAATCATATCATCGCAATGGGCCTTAACATCGCGCATCAATGGCGGACTCATGGCATCACCGATCCGGAGCCGTCCCATGATAAATCCAAGTGCCCCTGCCGTTCCCCATACGATTTCGCCCAGCTCCCGGTCATCGGCCAGAACGGCCCCCGTGGGACAGATGTCAAAACACCCCCCACACCCATGGCACATTTCTGGGAAAGTGAGGATAACCTCCCCCATCACACTGATCGCCTTGAATTGACAGATCTTGGCACATTCACCACAATAGGTGCACTTGTTAAGATCAATCCGGGGGACCTCGATGAGGGCATCGCGTTGTCCCGTAATTTCCGGTTTGAGGAATAAATGCAGATTCGGCGCCTCGACATCCAGGTCCATGGCAATGGCTTTTTGCGGCCACACCGATGCAAGCGCCGCCGAGACAGTGGTTTTCCCGGTTCCGCCTTTTCCACTGGCAATGGCCAGCTTCATGATGGATGCCCCATGCTGTTTGGCTCCCTGGCGATCTCGACTTTCCCGGATTTATAAAGCGCAATGGCCTCACGAACCGTCATATTTTCCACATCCTGACCAATCTCAACACCGACGGCCTGCAATGTTTTAAACGCCTTGGGCCCCACGTATCCCGTCAGCACCACTTTGGCACCGGACCTTGCCACATTTTCAGCAGCCTGGATACCGGCCCCCCGGGCCATGGCCTGGGATCCCCCATTATCCAGATATTCAAATTCCAGTGTTTCAGGATCCACAATCATAAACCCGGCAGCCCTTCCAAACCGAGAATCAACCCGATCATCCAGACCCGGCCCCTCACTACTCACAGCCACTTTTTTGATCGATATTTTTTAGTTCCGCTTCTTTATCCATTTCCATCCGATACGCCCCCCCCTCGATACGGATCGCCCACCCGTTGGTAATTGCCTGTGCCATCGTTTTTCGGGCATCGGTCAATATTCGCGAAAAGGTCGGACGCGACACCTCCATCAACCGGGCAGCCGCATCATGCGCCATCCCCTCGGCGTCGGCTAAGCGGATGGATTCCAGCCCTTCAAGCGGTAAAACAACGCCTTTGAGCTGACGCATCGGTACCCCCCGAGGCTTATAAAAAGCCGCCACGGGCTGACGCCGAACACATCTTAGTTTTCTGGGGCGGGGCATAAAAAACCTCTATAGTTATGAACACACGTTCATAATAATCTCTTGTAGATAATTGTCAATACCATTTCGTTAAATCCGAGATAAAAATAATATCGATACGATGAATGCTGGATGACAGCTGCCGCAATCCATCCTATAAGATACAGAATCTATCGTTTTATATAGGCGTTTTTGGCTGATTTATGCCATGGATACAAGGACATGGAGACAAAGATATGGAGACAAAGAGCGGAATAAAGAATCCTGGTTTGGTTATCACGTATTGGATTCGCCAAAT
>Ga0056106_100125_pt1 | contig 13349 bp, 14 predicted proteins | sample WorMetcrassitun1_FD_77012 | JGI IMG/M metagenome (GOLD analysis project Ga0056106, IMG submission 77012) | Marine gutless worms symbiont microbial communities from Max Planck institute for Marine Microbiology, Germany - Olavius crassitunicatus.1 ... | reverse complement strand
GTGCGTACCGAGACCTATCGATTCCTAAGAATGCGTTCCTTTGCTTGTTGGGAAAATGCAGCAATGACCTAGATTGATATCAAGCAGGTTTTAGTAGTTCAAGGAAGTTAACTTGGCAATGCCCTGCAATTAATATTTATACGAATACTCATGATTTTTTAATTCAGAATGGAACAGCTTAGACTGATATTAATAAGCCCTTTGGAACACCAAAAAATTGCCTACACTAAGCTTACCAACTTAGGACAGCAGCAAAGAGAAGCTAGATGAAGCTTTGCCTGAAAATAATGGCTATGTATTGGCAAGATTTGATGTGTCAGAAAATGGACGTCCAAATAATATTCAAATCCTGGAATCAAAACCGGAAGAAAATATTGCAGTACGCCAACAGGCAAAACGAACTCTGCGAAAAACGTATTATCGACCACGATTTGATAATGGCAAGCCTGCGTCAACCCTGGAGATGAATATACGTTACCTATTTAATGACTTAATGATACGAGATAGTTAGTGTGAAAAAACAAAAACTATTGACATCGAGTATTGCGCTACTGATTAGTGCAATTATGTTGAGTTCAGGCTGTATGGAACAGCAGGTGAAATCGTCTTCTTCTAGTTCCAACATGCCCTCTCCCTCTAGCTCGAGCATGCCTTCATCATCATCAATGCCATCTAGCCCAAACAGTTCATCAGCAGATTCTAGTCAATCTTCATCAGTTGAGGTGTCAACCTTTCCCCAACAATTTGACGAAATTGGTAGTGAACAGTCCAGTGCCTCAGCATCGGCTTCTGGAGAAATGGACGATGATCAGATTCTGTCCGAAGCGATGAATGTTTTTAATGAATCGATGCAGTCAGGCAGCAGCGACGAAGGGTTCGATGAGGTAAGTGAAATGCCTTCATCAAGTAACGACATATTACCCGGCGCTGAAATTGAAGTGAGAAGTAGTAGTGGCGATGGTTTTGATGAAACAAGCGGATTACCTTCATCAGATACAGGTGATTTCCAAGAAGACAGCATTTCTGCTGACTCTGGCAGCTTTGGTGAATCAAACAATGCACCCGCAACAGAACAATACGGTGGTTCTTCTTCTGGCGCAGACTCACAAGGCAGTATGACAGCTGGTGAAAAGATTACAGTACTGGAAGGACAGTTTAACGAACAACTTGCTCAATTTGATGGCATGATTCTTGGCAAGAAAAAAGTAATAGTGAGAGAACAAAATGAGGGTCATAGTGAAGCCGGTGGTAGTGGTGCGTATGCAGAAACCGGAACTGGAGCTGGCGGCGAAGGCGGTGATATGGAATCAGCTTCACCATTGATAACAGCCTCTGTCAATAGGGCGATAGACAATAGTGTGAAAGGGGATCCAAATCAGCAAGTGGATGTACCGCAAGATCTCACTGATGACAGTGATGATGACGTTGTCGCTAGACAATTGAGAGAAGCTGCCATGAAAGAAACCGATCCAGAGTTACGAGAAAAACTATGGGATGAATACTATAAATACAAAAACGTAGTAATAAGTAAGAGATGAATATTCAACTTTATAAAATTTTACTTGCTAGCCTGATGGGGCTAGTGCTAGTTGCCTGCAATAGCACAAGCGTTAGAACAACACAAAATACTGCGACTGCCCAACCGCAAATTCGCATAACTGAAGATCAATTGCTGGACGTGGGAATTGATTTGTTTAACCCAGGTGTAGATGAATTAAGTGAAGAAGAGCCCGGTGTTTTTTTAGAAGTCAGGCGTGCTGAAGCAAGGTATATGCCTTACAAGCTAATGGAAACCCTGCAGATAACAGGCTACTGGGGGGTAGTCAGAGTGATTCCCAATAAACAAAGTGAAATGGACTTATGGGTGGATGCTGAAATCACTAAGTCAGATGGAGAATCTCTACATCTTACAGTAAAGCTTACAGATGCTACTGGCAGAGTCTGGTACACAAAAAAATACAAGGAATTTGTCAGTAAATATGTCTATGATGGTCGCCGTGGAACAAGAACGGAACCGTTCCAGAACCTGTACAATCGCATCGTTAATGATATGATTGCTTTCCGTAGCCAGCTCAAGCCTGAAGATGCTATTGCTATCAGAACAGTTACCGAACTAAGATTTGCCAAACGGTTTTCTCCTGAAGTCTTTAATGGCCACTTGGAAACTGACGGTAAGGGCAAGTATACAATCAAACGCCTGCCAGCAGAAAATGATCCGATACTGCAAAGGGTAAGAAAGTTACGTGAGCGCGACTATATGTTTGTCGATACACTGCAGGATTATTATGGTTCATTTGTCCAGGAGATGGAGGAGCCCTACCGCTCCTGGCGCAGGGAAAGCTATCACGAAACAATGACTTTGAGAGAAATGCAAAACAAATCGAACGCTCAACTAATTGGTGGTGCTGCAGCAATTATTGCCGGCATACTCGGTAAGGCGAGTGATAGTAGCTTGGCACAGGCGGCTGGTTATGTTGGCATGGTGGGTGGTGGTTATTTGGTGGAGAAAGGTATGGGAACGCGAGAAGAAGCCAAGATGCACGCTGAAGCTTTGAAAGAGTTAGGGTCATCTTTGGATGCTGAGGTCGAGTCTCATGCTATGACACTGGAGGAAAGTACTGTTACTTTGTCTGGAACGGTCAACGACCAGTATTCTCAATGGCGCCAACTTCTCAGAGATATCTATGTCACAGAAACAGGTCAGGACACAACTAATAGTAACTAAATACTTTTCTAGTATTGATCTGCGGCGTCAATAAAAGAAGGGGTTTAATGCATCAAACTCAATGTATTACTATCTCCTTTATATTAAAACTAAGTTAAAAATATTTACTGATGGACAATAAGCAAGAGGACAAAAAACCTTTCTCCAAGATTAGTCCTGCGAGCATAGATCTTACCCAGAAATCAGACGCTACTGCTCAGCCTGTTGCTAGAGCAAAACCAGGCAGATCTGTTTTTATTTTGGTCAGCTTGGGCCTGGTTCTATTGCTGGCTGCGAGGGTCATATTTGTTCTACCTGACTGGTCTGCTACACAGAATATAATTTCCGTAAAACCAAAGACTGAAAATAGTAGAAATGGAGACAGCATCACTACAACAAAATCAATTATAGCTAAAAAACCAGCAACTTCACCGTGGACAGAAGCTCAATTGGTCAAGCAGCGTAAGGAAACGCAAGATATTCTGGCTGACATGCTGAAGACTCAGGCATCGTTGGAGGAAATAAATGTCAGCAGATGGGCCGAGGAAGAATACGGAAAGGTGCTGCAGATTGCTGAGTCAGGCGACGCCGCGTACAGGCAACGTGAGTTTGACCAGGCCAGAGATAAATATCAACAGGCGCTCAAAGGCCTGAAGGTATTACTGGAAAATTCAAACTCTGTTTTAAGTGATTCGCTCACCCAGGGTAGCAAGGCGATAGAGGCTAACGACGCTGCAATCGCGATAAAATCATATCAAACCGCGCTCTTGATTGAGTCAGATAGTGAAGTGGCGCTAAAAGGCATACAACGCGCTGAATCACTGGATGAGGTACTCTTTTTTCTACGTGGGGCTGACGAACTGATAGAAGCAAACAATTTGGAAAAAGCCAGGTCACTTTACACAAAAGCACTGGGTATTGATGAGGAAACCAAGTTGGCAAAAAGCCAGCTAAAACTGGTTAATCAAATGATAGTTGAGCGTGATTTTACTACAGCAATGTCAAGAGGTTATGAAGCACTTGATAACAATGAATTCAAGTGGGCGCAAACAGAGTTTCAACAAGCTCTAAATATTAAACCGAATGCCAGTGAAGCTGTAAATGCAATAAGGCAGGCTGAAAATAAAATTACTATAAGTAACATTAATAGCTTGCTAAGCGAGGCAAAGGAATACGAGCAAACTGAAAGTTGGTTGCAAGCAGTTAAAGCATATAATGATGCGCTGTCTCTCGATGCAAATCTCGCCGCGGCGCAACAAGGTAAGCAATTTGCATCGAGGCGCGCAGGTCTGGATGATAACCTACAACAAACTATAGCAAAGCCAGTACGCTTGTCAGGCGATACGGTATATCGACAAGCAAATAAACTTCACCTGGAAGCACAGAGTGTAAACGATCCTGGCCCTAGATTAAAAAAACAAATTTCTTTTCTATCACTGCTACTGAAAGAATCGAGAACTCCAATAAAAGTAAACCTACAATCAAATGACTTGACTGAAATAACACTTTATAAAATAGGTAATCTGGAGCATTTTTATAACAAAGAACTGTCGCTTATACCTGGCGACTATATTGTAGTAGGTAAAAGAGATGGTTATCGGGATGTGCGCGTCGAATTTGCTGTGCGAGCAAAACAAGTAACAAAAATTGTAATTGTTCAATGCGAAGAAAAAATCGCCTTCCTTAAATAGATAGCAAATCTTACTATGTAAAGGATCTGCCGGCTTTTAGTAAATATATTGATGAATGACAAAAAATAATAATTCCATCGAACCGGCCCAGTTCAGCAAAAACAAAATTATTGAGCCTGCTGGATTCAAGCCGCTGTCACCTGATGATTTGCCGAAGAAAAAGCGAGTAAGTAAAAGTTCTATATTTACCGGACTGGTATTACTTCTTTGTGGCAGTATTGCATGGTTTGTATTTACTGCAAGTTCTGTATATATAGAAACTGAACCTACAAATGCAAGCTTTGATATACGTGGTGGCATCAAACTTAAACTGGCAGACCGCTATTTGATCAGAGCGGGAAAGTATCATATCTCCCTGAACTATCCAGGTTATCATCCCCTTAATCAAGAACTAAGCATCAACGATGAACAAAATCAAAAATATTCATACGTCCTAAAGCGCTTGCCCGGACATCTTAATGTCCAAAGCACTTCCGCAGCTAACGCGGAAATATGGTTGGACGATGTGCTTATGGGTTCCACACCAATGACTGTTAGAGATATCGAGTATGGCAATCACACGCTAAGATTAGAGGCGGATAGATACCAAGCATACAGTACAACTGTTGATGTAGAGGGCCTGGATAAAGAACAAACACTGGAGGCCAGCTTAATCCCAGCATGGGGAGACGTGACGCTTTCTAGCATACCAGTGGACGCCGAAATCTATGTAGACGATGAACTCGTTGGAAATACTCCCTTTACTGCTGGTATATTGCAGGGAGAGCATCACATTCGAGTCAAACTGACAGGCTACAAAATCTGGGGTGATGGCATTCGCGTTATCGCCAATGAAGCCCTTAACCTGCCTGAAATCGTTCTACAGGAAGCGGATGCTCTTGTTTTTCTAACAACCAGCCCAAATAAAGCCAACGTGACAGTAAACGGGGAATACAAAGGACAGACCCCTCTTGAACTGGCGTTATCCCCTGGTAATAAAGTAGAACTCCGTTTGTTTAAAAAAGGTTATCAAAGGGCCATAAGATCGCTAGCAGCCAGATCCGGCGATAAGAAGAATCTACATATCACTTTGCAGGAAGAATTAACGACTATAATATTTAACAGTGTACCCGATGATGCAAAATTGTATATTGATGGAAGACTGCGCGGACAGGCAAAACAGACGTTGGAGTTATCAACCAAAACACATCAAATTGAAATACGCAAACAAGGTTATGTAAGTTATAAAACAGATGTCATGCCGCGAATTGGTGTAACACAGTACGTTAATGTTAGCTTAAAGACGCTACGCCAGACCAAGATTGAATCTATTAAACCATTGATTAAAACTTATGCTGGACAAATGTTAAAACTTCTTTACCCCCATACCTTTACTATGGGAGCTTCACGTCGTGAACTAGGCAGACGTGCCAACGAAACACTACGCAATGTTATTTTAACAAGACCTTTTTACCTTGCATTGAAAGAAATAACCAATGCAGAATTTCAAATATATGATAGTTCACATTCATCTGGTGACGTGCGGGGCATTACACTTAATTCCAAACAGCAAGCTGTTGTGAGCATTAGCTGGGAACAGGCTGCGCTTTATTGCAACTGGTTAAGTAAAAAAGATTCTCTACCACCCTTTTATATCGTAAACGATAGAAATGTTATTGGCTTTGATCCAACATCAATAGGCTATCGTTTACCAACAGAGGCAGAATGGGCTTGGGCTGCACGTGTTGTTAACAAGCAACAAACTCTTAAATTTCCCTGGGGTGCTGAACTACCACCAACGAAAAACAGTGGTAATTATGCCGACAAATCTGCAGCTCATTTGATTGGCCGTACTATCACTGGTTACAACGATGATTATTCTATTACCGCACCGCCGGGACGCTTTCAGGCAAATCATCATGGCTTATTTGACATGGGTGGAAATGTTTCGGAATGGGTACACGATTACTACGATATTGCCATAGGTAGGAGCAAATCTCAGGAAACCAATCCAATGGGACCACAAGCAGGCGAGCACCATGTAATACGCGGGTCCAGTTGGTCACACGGAACGATTACAGAACTACGCTTGTCTTATCGTAATTACGACAAAGAACCCAGTGATGATGTTGGGTTCAGAGTTGCTCGTTTTCTGGAGTGATGGTGATGAAAGTATTTTTCAGTTTATTCTTAATTATACTATTTTCGATTCAGCCCCCACCTATTCTGGCAGTACAACCTGAAGTCGAGAAAGTAGGACAAAATGGAGAAGATGTCAGTCAGGAAAAACAACATTCATCAAAACAGAAGGTAGAGACAGACAAAACCAAAATTCCAGCTATATCAGAATCATTCGATCCTAGTGAAAAGATATCGGAAGATTTGTCAGTTCCTTTTCCTGTAGACATATAGCATGAAATCATGTCTTTCTATAAGCGTGATATCGAAACTTAAAAAATAGCCCCAGTAAACAAATAATAAATAGTAATGATTTGTATTTTGAACAATACGTTTTTCATGAACAAACAACTCTAACTAAGGCCATTGATATGAAGCATAACCCGATTTCTGACTTTATTTATCAGCTAGTTGCCTTATTCCTGTCACTAATAATTGTTCATTCTATCTATGTAGCTGTCATTCGACCTAATGCCGAAGCGATATTACAGGAGCAACAAGCAAGACAGGCGGCCGGTGAAGTTTTCGAAGTTGAAGGTTCAGTTTTCATCGTCATAAAAGACTTTGAACAGGAAGCCTGCTTTATACTTGCATTATGGGCAATGGCGATTATTGGTTTAAAAGCGAAGATCGCTCTGCATGAGCGAAGTTTGCTTAAGCAATCCCTGCTTGGAGTAACAGCAGGTACCAGTATATTACCGGAAGATGCTCGGCAATATTCCAGATCACTCCAGGCGCTACCGGAGGACGAAAGGGAATACCTGCTACCAAGAACATTGCTAACGGCTTTACAACGTTTTGGTTCGACCAGCAATATCCAAAATGTCTCAACCGCAATTAAAGAAGTCTGTGAAATTGAAGCAGATAGACTCGAAGCAGAACTGTCAATGATTCGCTATCTCATTTGGGCGATACCATCCATTGGTTTCATTGGTACCGTTAGAGGCATAGGTGAAGCTTTGAGGCAAGCCCATAAAGCTGTTGAGGGTGATATTGTTGGAGTAACCGCAAGTCTTGGTGTGGCATTCAATTCAACATTTATAGCTCTTATCACCAGCATCTTAATCATGTTTCTTACGTATCAATTACAGTTACTCCAGGACCGTCTTGTTCTGGATACTCAAAACTATTGCGATGTGAACTTAATCAGACATCTACAAAATCGCTAAAGGAGCAGCCGCTAATGAGTGTTTGCATTATCGAACTAAACGATGCTGAAATACGGATAGCAAAGGACTCAAACATAGTTTTGCGCAGTCCTGGTGTTGCTGTAGTAGGTAGTGAGAACATTTATCTCGGCAACGAAGCGCTTGAGCGAGCCTATTTAACCCCCAGGAAGACCTATAATCGTTATTGGCAAAAACTAAACCAGGGCACACTACAGAACCCGACAGAACGCTATCGCCACCATGCAGATCTGGCTTACGCCCATCTGCTCTCACTCTATAAGCAGGCAGGCAAGCCAGAGGAAGTTGTGTTTGCCGTGCCGGGAAGTTTCTCCGACGAGCAACTATCCATGTTACTTGGTATAGCGGAGGCATGCCTAATCTCTGTAGTAGGTTTAGTAGATTCAGCTGTGGCAAGCACTGCATCGATTGCTGATAGCGAGCTTTTTCAGCATCTGGATATCCACTTGCACCAGCTTGTTGTTAGTAAACTCCATATCGTAGAAGAAGTCTCTCGCCAATCGGTAGAAGTAATTGAGGAGGTCGGACTCAATAATATATATACAAGCATAGCGGGTGTGCTTGCAGATTTGTTCATAAAACAATCCCGCTTTGACCCCTTACATCACGCGGAAACAGAACAGGTACTTTACAATCAGTTACCGGATTGTTTGCATATACTAAATGATAGCAAGGAAGTCTTGCTGGAAATACAATTCCAACAAACTACCCATCAGGCGAAGCTGGGCAGGGATCTACTGCTTGAAGCTTTACAGCCCATTTACCAAAAAATGTTAAACGGTGTTTCTCGAACCAGCCCTTGCCATATCACTGATCGACTTGCGACTCTTCCTGGTTTTACGGCTCTTTTACCGAGAGTTAACGTGCTAAGTGAGGAAGCTGTATTTGAAGGATGTGAAAAGTACAATGAAGCCATTCGCTCAGTTGGCCCGGCACTCAATTTTGTAACTTCACTGCCATCATCTGTCCTGGAGTTGGTAGCTACTGTCGATAATAGCGAAGAACTAAAGGTAGAAACCGGGGGAAGTGCAACGCACGTACTTGTTGATCACCAGGCCTTCTCCTTGGGAGTAGAGCCGCTGTATTTGTTACCATGGGGAACCTGCAGTACTAGTTGCCAAGGTGATGAAATATGTTCTGTTACGCTAAAAAATAATATATCAAATCTACAGGTTGAAAACGGTAAGACCGTACAGATAAATGGTATGGATGTAAAATTCAGCTTTGTTATAAAACCCGGTGATAAGTTAAATTATTCGGACTCTGGCGCACAGTATCTGTTCATCAAGGTATTGAATAGTAATGGCCCATAAAAAACGTAATCTTTCTGCTTTTAGCTTATCTTTCCTGGATATTATGTCTTGTGGTTTTGGAGCAGTGATACTTCTATTTCTTATCGCAAAACACAACGTTGATACCAATACGCTAACGACCCAAGCAAAAATTGATCTGAGTTCTGAAGTATTGCTGCTTGAAGAAGAAATTTTGGAAGGTAAAGACAGTCTGGTTCACTTACGAAATTCAATTTCTGAAATTGATGACAGCACGGCAACAGCACAATGGCTGGCCAGGAAAATAATGGATGATATTGGTGAAACAGCGGGGAAAATTGAAGCTCTGCCAGCTGATCAATACAACACAGATATTGATAGAATCAAAGAAGATATAAAAAAAATGGGGCAGGATAAACAGCGATTAGAAGCTGAAACAGAAGAAATCGGCAAGGATAGCCGTAGTTTTGTCGGTGAGGGAAATCGTGAGTATCTCACTGGTCTGAAACTGGGTGGAAAGCATATCCTTCTATTGCTAGATGTCTCCGCCAGTATGTTAGATGAGTCAATCGTAAATATTATCCGTCGACGCAATATGTCAGATGAACATAAACGCAACTCGGCAAAATGGCAACGAGTCATTAAAATAGTCGATTGGTTAACCGCAAAATTTCCGGTCAACAGTAATTATCAATTATATACATTTAACACAGAGACACAACCGATACTAAGAAATACTACGGGAAAATGGCTAAAAGTTAGTAACAAGGAAGAGCTTGATAGTATCACAAGAGAACTCGAATTCCTTATTCCCTCAGGAGGAACCAGCCTGGAAAAAGCCTTTGTAAAAGGTATGGGGCTTTCCCCAAAACCAGATAATATTTACCTGATCACCGATGGCCTGCCGACTCAAGACGACAGATCACCAAGAGGGACAACAATTTCTGGTTCAGATCGTCTAAAATTATTTGAGAGAGCCTATAAAAAACTGCCAGTAGGAATACCGGTAAACGTGATCTTAGAACCTATGGAAGGAGACCCGATGGCAGCCTCGGCATTTTGGCGATTAGCGCAAATCACTGAGGGATCTTTTATGAGTCCAACTGAGGACTGGCCATGAGAAAAAAAAATCGAGAAGCCGAAGTATTTAGTATCGCATTTCTCGATGTAATAACCTGTGGTTTTGGTGCAATAATACTCTTGCTTATGATCGCTAAAACTGGAGATCTGCCAGTACTGGAAGAATCATCTAAACCACTCGAAGGTGTAGTCAAGGAACTGCAGAAGCAGTTGTTTGATATCCGCGGTGAAACAAGAATTTTTAATCGTGAACTGAATGCAAAACAGGAACAACTCTTCATTTGGGAAAAAAGGATTGCCAGCCTACGCAGGGAGTTGGCTAATGTAATGGACGAATATTCAAGTCTGGAAAGGGAAACTTCGGTCAATTCAATCATCAAGGGCGAACTGGAATTAGCGCTGCAACAGCTAGCAGATGAGATGCAGCGCTTACTAGGTTTGCGCTCTGAACAAAAAACTGAATTTATTGGTGGGATCCCGATCGACAGTGAATACATAGTATTTATTATCGATACATCAGGTAGTATGTTTCAATATGCCTGGGACAAGATGATCAACCAGTTAGTTACTACCCTGGATGTATATCCACAGGTAAAAGGCATACAGATTATGAATGATATGGGTGACTACATGTTTTCACAGTATCGTGGGAAATGGATGCCCGACACGTCTGGTCGCAGAAAAATTATTCTAAATCGACTGCGAATGTGGAATCCTTTTAGCAATAGCAGCCCCGTAGAAGGTATAATCCGTGCAATTAAAACATTTTACAGCCCTGACAAAAAAGTTAGTATATATGTGTTTGGTGATGAGTTTTCCGGACGATCAATAAAAGAGGTTGTTGAAGCAGTAGAACGGATTAACCCAAAGGACAAGGATGGTAAACCTATGGTAAGAATTCATGCTGTTGGTTTTCCGGTACTTTTTGCTAATCCGCGACAGCTACAGTTTACTGGCATTCGTTTTGCGGCCTTAATGCGAGAGCTGGCACATCGTAATGGAGGTACCTTTGTAGGCCTGAATGACTTTCGTTAATGAGTGGAGTGAGAAATATGAAAACTCAATTGATAGATCATGTAAAGATAAGCCATCTGCTACTCGTACTCGTGATATTATTGTTCACAGGCTGTGGTCATCAGTCACTGTCAATTAAAGCAGAAAGTGAAGTCCCAATTCCTCTGGTTAACCAGATCCAACTTTCCCTTGGCGTCTATTATGATGATGCATTTCGTAACTATATTTATACGGAAGATACAACTGATCGTCAAAACTGGAAAATTGAAAGCGGCTCGTCTCAAGTTGCATTGTTTGACCGAATACTGCAATCCATGTTCAAGCAGGTTACACCAGTAAATACCATTGCAAAAGAGCAAGCAACAGACAATATAGACGTAATATTGGCCCCGACAATTACGGAAATGCAATTTTCATTGCCACAGGAAACCAAGCTCGATATTTATGAAGTCTGGATTAAGTATAAAATTAGCATCTTTGATAAACATGGAAATCAAATAACTGAATTTCCACTAATAGCCTATGGCAAAATATCGACTGAATTTGTGAAAAGTCACGATCATGGTTTGAAAGTGGCTATAGAACTGGCTCTTAGAGATGCTGGAGCGAGAATGGCTTTGGGATTCTCTGAGATTGCAGAAATTAAGCAATGGCTTGCCAGTGCAATTGAAACAGAAACATGACAGGTCGGTTCTGGCATTTCTTGTTAGCTAGTATAGTCAGGAAAATGATATCCAAAAATAACATGACACTTCTTCTTACCACTGGCCTTCTGATCAGCGCATGCAAGAGTACGACAGTTATTGACGAGTATCGTGATGTTGAATCCAACATAGTTAGTGGGGAATCAATCGTTGTCCTTGGTCGCAGACATAACAGTAACTATGAGACTGAAAGCAACTTCGTCTCTTGTGTTGGCAAATCGATATCTGTTGGCAAAGAGGGCATTAATGTCATTCCGGAAAAATTATTTATAGACAGCATGTATCCCTATTTTGAAAATAGTACCGCACCAATGGATGTAAAAAATCTTGGTAGACTGGTTAAGAATTCTGCAATCGCACAAAAATTTAGTGATATGCAAATAAGATATTTCATCTGGATCGATGGGAATACCGAACGAACAGATAGTTCAGGCTCTATTTCCTGCTCGCTTAGCCCAGCAGGTGGAGGGTGCTTTGGTTTTGCTACCTGGGATGATGAAGCAAGTTATGAGGCAAGTGTCTGGGACCTTAAGACATTGGATTTAACTGGCCGAATAAGTGCTGAAACTGTTGGTACATCTTATATGCCTGCCATAATTGTCCCTATTCCATTACTAGCGAGGGTCCAGATAAATGCTTGCAGCAGTATGGCAAATCAAATAAAGCAATTCTTGCAGTAAATAATCGTATCCCATCGAGCCAATTGGCTTACTTTTTTTCAGACTGTTTCTTCCAACGGCATTTGGGCTATCATCAACCATTAGTAAGTCTATAGTTAATGAAGTTGTTATCAATCACGACGTTATTACGGATATAATCAAGATCGCTGATACCACTACCGTACCGGTAACCATGATCAAAATCACAATATTTTCTGTTACCTTTTCTAGATGCAATCCACACTGCCGAATTCCCCTCCCGCAGTATTTTTTATAGTAAAACGTGTTGTTTCTTATCGCATTGTAACTGGGTGTTTGATGTCTGATATTGCCGCCTTACCCCACAATTTCTATACAGATATATTCTACCTTTATCTAATCTGGAAAAACGGTTATCAATGATTTGATTATATGCAGATCCATTAATAGCAATCAGTTCCCGTTTCTCAGTATCCGCATCAATCACATTGTTGCTAATAGTGTTCCTATAGGATTCTGCATCAAAATAGATTGCAACACTTCTGAATGTTCCGGGAATTCTTGAATTCGTAATAGTAGAAAAACTAACACCATGACCAAAATATACTTGGATGTCTGTTCCACGATTGTAATATTGTCAAAAATAATATTCGTTGGTGCGTTAGCTTGAACCCTTTGTGCATGCTCCGCGGTTTTGGATGATAGAGTCAAGTCTTCACCTTCTCCATTTATGCCCATACCATAAACATAAATCATTTCATTAAAAATACAACTTCCACGGCATTGCCAAGTTAACTTCCTTGAACTACTAAAACCTGCTTGATATCAACCTAGGTCGTTGCTGCATTTTCCCAACAAGCAAAGGAACGCATTCTTAGAAATCGATAGGTCTCGGTACGCACC
>Ga0056106_100124_pt1 | contig 13363 bp, 15 predicted proteins | sample WorMetcrassitun1_FD_77012 | JGI IMG/M metagenome (GOLD analysis project Ga0056106, IMG submission 77012) | Marine gutless worms symbiont microbial communities from Max Planck institute for Marine Microbiology, Germany - Olavius crassitunicatus.1 ... | reverse complement strand
TCATCTGGTGCGTACCGAGACTTATCAATTTCTAAGAATGCGTTTCTTTGCTTGTTGGGAAAATGCAGCAATGACCTAGGTTGATATCAAGCAGGTTTTAGTAGTTCAAGGAAGTTAACTTGGTAATGCCTATTTAACCTATTGTTATTAAATATATTAATTATTCAATTACGCTATTATAAATACTTACTAATCGATATGAATGTTCTTGGCACAGAGAGCTGCCCGCAACATGTTGCTATTGTTGGAAGTGGCCCAAGTGGTTTTTATTCAGCCGAAGCACTGATACGCTCAGGATTAAAGCTGAAAATTAATTTACTGGAAAGACTCCCAAGCCCCTTTGGCCTCGTTCGTAGTGGTGTAGCACCAGATCATCCTAAATTAAAACAGTCTATTCAGGTTTTTGAAAAAATTGCTAGCTCACCCCAGTTTAATTTTATTGGCAATGTAAATGTCGGAAAGCACATTTCTATTGAAGAACTAAAACAACATCATCACATCGTTATTTTTACCTGTGGGGCAGAAACTGATCGTAAATTAGGCATCCCTGGTGAAGATTTACCAGGCAGCCATACAGCAACTGAATTTATCGGATGGTATAACAGCCACCCGGATTATCGGGAAAGAGTTTTTGACTTATCTAACGAAACTGCTGTCATTATTGGTCAAGGCAATGTTACAGCTGATGTGGCACGAATACTGTCAAAGAGTGTCGATGAATTAAAACAAACGGATATAGCCGAACATGCTCTTGATTGTCTGGCACAAAGTAAGCTTCGCAATATTTACGTAATTGGTAGACGTGGCCCGGCGCAGGCAAAATTTACTTCCAAAGAACTTAAGGAATTCGGTCAATTGAAGCTCTGTGACCCTTTCATTGATCCTGAGGAACTACAGCTAAATAACGCCAGTGAACTGGAGTTAGCAGAAAAGACAAATGTAGGGAATAAAAAAGTTTATGAAATATTACAAGGCTATGCTGCACAAACAACCCATGATAAACAACGCTGTTGTCATTTTACCTTTCTTAAGGGCCCTACTTCCATTATTGGTAGTAATAAAGTAGAAAAAGTGATATTGGAAAAAAATAAACTCTGTGGCGAGGCATTTAGTCAGTGGGCAGAAGGCACTGGCTCTAACATTGAACTTGAAACAGGATTATTATTTCGTAGCATCGGCTATCGTGGAATACCCATTCCAGGAGTTCCATTTGACGAAAAAAAGGGAGTATTTCCTAGCATTGATGGGAGGATTATAGACAGTGAAAAGCAGACTATACCACAACTATATGCTGCAGGCTGGATAAAAAGAGGCCCATCGGGCATTATTGGAACCAATCGGGCAGATGCGATAGCGACAGTATCTTCAATAGTCGAGGATCTTGAACACATTCAACGCGATGAAGAAAAAAAGGGCGCTGAAGGCATTTACAAAGCTCTAGAAGAAAGAAAGGTCCGTAGCATCAGTTTTTCGGACTGGAAAAAAATTGACCAATGCGAGATTGAACGAGGTCAAGCAAAGCAAAAACCTCGTGAAAAATTCACTTCCATTAAAGAAATGCTTGCGATCCTGGATTAATACTTAATTTTGTAGAAGGCTTCCAACTATTCGCCGACACATGATCGGGGAAATATCGTAAACTACGCTTTCTACTTTTAAAAGCCAGGTCTATCGCTTTATACTTTAGCTTTTCGGCGTGTCGTTTAAATTAAAATTTATACGCTAAAGGAAACATCGTGGCTTTAAATGCAATTAGTAAAAGTAAATTAAAAACTGCTCAGTTACGAGGAAGAACAACTGATCCCGGGGCTTTAGTTGAGATCCAGGAATTACTTGGAGACAGGCCAAGAAGGAAAGACCTGTTGATTAAGTCTCTACATCTTATTCAGGATAAATATCATCAACTTTCCTCTATGCACCTGATAGCACTAGCGGAGGAACTAAAACTTGCTATAAGTGAAGTGTATGAAGTTGCAACTTTTTATCATCACTTCGATGCTGTTAAGGAAGACGACCCTTTAATCCCGAAATTGACTATACGCGTTTGTAATTTAGTTACCTGTGAAATATTTGGTTCAGGCTCTCTGACAGATGAGCTAAAGGAAAAATTAGGCGATCAGGTTCGAATTCAGGCCGTACTCTGTGTAGGTCGCTGTCACGATGCACCTGTGGCTTATTGTCTGACACCCCCCTTCTCAACATAGCCAAAGCAGACGTCACTAGAGTCTATGAGGCGACTCAGAATAATGAAATAAAAGATCAACCGGGCAAATACATTGCTTATGAGGAATATGCTGAAAATGGTAGATACTCATTATTGCAGGAATGTCACAACACAAATCATACATCGGAAGATATTATAAAAATTTTAAAAGATTCAAATCTTAGAGATCTTGGTGAAGCAGGATTCCCTACTGACCTGAAGTGGAAAATTCTACGTAAACAACTAAAACCACGCTTGATTGCAGTCAATATAGACGAGGGAGAGCCGGGGACGTTCAAAGACAGGTTCTATCTGGAGTCCGACCCTCTCATCGTTTCCTGGAAGGGGTATTAATTACGTGCTGGGCGATTGAGGCTGAGGAAATCTACTTTTATCTAAGAGATGAGTACGCAACGTGCCGTGAAATTCTGCATAGAGAGTTAAAAAAACTGGCTGATAAACCCACCCTGCCCCATTCCAAGCATCCATTTACGAAGAGGTGCGGGGGCATACATATGTGGAGAAGAATCAGCAATGATAGAATCTATTGAGGGCAAACGGGGAATACCTCGTTTAAGACCTCCATTTGTTGCTGAAGTTGGCTTATTTGGACGCCATACTCTTGAGCACAACATGGAAACCCTTCACTGGGTGCGCGAAATTATTGAAAAAGGGGCAGATTGGTTTACGGCCCATGGCCTACAAGGCAGGAGTGGTCTTCGCTCATTCTCCGTCAGCGGTCGAGTAAAGAAGTCTGGCATGCACCCCTGGCAACCCGCCGGTATCACAGTCAATGAGCTGATTGACAAGTATTGTGGAGGCATGTTGTGGGTGATCATGATTTTTATGCGTATTCCCCCGGTGGCGCATCGGGTGGTATCTTGCCTGCATCTACGGGAGACATCCCTCTGGATTTTGACACCATCAATGAATACGGGTGCTTTATTGGATCTGCAGCAATCATCATATTATCCAATCATGATAATATTAGAGATGCGGCGTTCAACGCTATGCGTTTTTTCGAATCTGAATCATACGGTCAATGTACGTTATGTCGAGTGAGTGCAGCCAAAGCCTCAATCTTAATGGCAAAGCAAGAGTGGGATGTAGCCCTGCCTGAAGAACTTGCACAGGTTATGGCCGATGCTTTCATCTGTGACTTAGGTCAAGCTGCACCAAACCCTCTGCGTTGTGCCGTCAAGTATTTCCCTGAGGAATTTCAAAGTGGCAATTAATCCTGATAACTTAAAAAACTCGTTGTTAAGTTCGAATTAAACGGTGAAATAATAGAAGCCTTTGATGGAGAAACTATTATCCAGTGTGCAAAGCGCCATAAAACAATTCTACCACATCTTTGTTATAAAGAAGGATATCGGCCCGAAGGTAACTGTCGGGTATGCATGGTTGAAATAGGGGGAGAACATGTGCCGACACCATCATGCTGTCGCTACCCTGAAGAAGGAATGAAAGTCAGGAGTGACAGCGAAAGAGTAGTTCATTCTCAGAAAATGGTTCTGGAGCTATTGAAATCCGATATGCCACAAAAGGGGGATCGCCCTACTCCACTAAATCCAAACTCGATGTATGGTCGAAAAAATATAAAGTAGGTTCTCCAAGGTTTGCTTAACGAGAACAGACAACAGCGGATTTAAGCAATCCAGCCATCGCAGTCAATTTGGACGCCTGTATTCAGTGTACCCGTTGCGTAAGGGTCTGTAGGGGAGTACAGGTTAATGATGTTATTGGTTATGCATTTCGAGGCAATGATCCTAGGATAATTTTGATTTGGATGATGCCATGGGTGTAAGCACATGTGTAAGTTGCGGTGAATGCGTTCAGGCTTGTCCAACTGGTGCTCTCATGCCCGCTACGGAAAGCAGTAAAGGCAAACCCGATAAGCAAGTTCACTCCCTATGCCCTTATTGCGATGTCGATTGTCAACTTACTATTGGCGTCAAGGATAATAAAATCCTCCTGGTTAATGGCCGAAATGGTCCATCCAACAATAATCATTTGTGTGTGAAAGGTCGCTATGGCTTCGACTACGTTCACCATGCTGATCGCCTTACCCACGCCACTGATCAGAAAAGAAGGAGTGGCTAAGACCGTAGAGATTCTAAGTAAGGCTGAAATTCCTGAGCATTTCCGTGAAGCAAGCTGGGAAGAAGCACTGGATCTAACAGTCAAGAACTTAGTAGAGATCCGTAACGTGCATGGCGGTAAGGCTCTGGCTGATTTTAGCTCAGCCAAAGGTAGCAATGAAGAAGCCCATTTATTTCAAAAATTAGTGTGGACAGGTTTTTGTACCAATAACGTCGATCACTGCACCAGATTGTGTCATGCATCTTCTGTTGCTGCATTGCTAGAGACGCTGGGTTCGGGGACGGTTTTAAACCCAGTAGCAGATGTCATTATTGTCATTGGCGCAAAACCGACGGTTAATCATCCTGTTGCCGCTATCTTTATGAAAAATGCTGCCGTAGTAGGTAAAACTCCCATCATCATGGATCCTTACCGATCGGATATAGCGCGCCATGCCAACTACTTTCTACAGTTCAGACCAGATACGGATGTACCAATGTTAAACAGCCTGATGTATACCATTATTGATGAGGGACTACAAAACGAGGAGTACATAACTAGATATACGGAAGGTTTTGAAGATCTAAAAAATACTGTTGCCAATTATAGCCCGGAAAAGGTAAGCGCAATCTGTTGCATCCCTGCTGAATCACTAAAAGAAGTTGCGCGCGTCTATGCTGCATCCGAAACTTCAATGATTTTTTTGGGAGTGGGTGTTGCCCAACATATCCATGGGACAGACAATGCCAGATGCCTCGTTTCGTTAACCATGTTGACGTGGCAAATAGGAAGAAGAGGAACTGGCTTTACACCCCTTACGGGGTCAAAATAATGTTCAGGGTGCATCGGATGTAGGTTTAATTCCCATGGTGTATCCAAGCTATCGACCCGTAAACAATGAACAGGTAAGAAATAAGTTTGAAGAATTATGGAAGATCTCAGATCTTGATCCGTAACCGGGTCTAACAGCAGTAGAGATAATGTGTGGCATCCACAGTGGAGACATTCGAGGCATGTACATTATGGGAGAAAACCCAGCTATGTCCGATCCTAATCTCAATCACGCACGGAGTGCTCTAGCCAAGCTTGAACATTTGCTGGTACAAGATATCTTTGTTACGGAAACGGCCGGTTATGCCGATATCATTTTGCCAGCTTCCGCTTCCCTGAGAAGACAGGAAGTTTTACTAATACTGACCGTTGTGTGCAAATGAGACGTCAGGCCATAGATCTTCCTGGCGAGGCGAAACAAGATCTGTGAATTATTCAAGAGATTGCAAGGAGAATTGGTCTTGAATGGAATTACAGTGATATCTCAGATATATTCAATGAAATGCGTCAGGCAACCGCCTCTATGGGAGGAATGACATGGGAGAGGCTAGAGGAAGAGGACATCCTTACTCTGTCCTTATTGAAAGAAGGCGATCCAGGGCAAGAAGTAATATTTACAGATGGTTTTCCAACCGATAACAAACGTGGACGTTTTGTTCCGGCAGATTATATTAAGACTGACGAATTACCTGATGATCAATATCCCTTTATTTTTACTACCGGTAGACAGCTTCAACATTGGCATGCGTGGAGCATGACCTGCCGATCAACTATTCTTGATGTTATTGAACCGGTTCCCATGTTCAGTATTCATCTCCTGGATTTACAATCTATTAATATCAATCCAGGAGAGCCTGTCCAAATTGAATCAAAACGTGGAACTATCGTGGCAATAGCCAGAGAGGATAAGGGGATGCAGCAAGGTTGTATCTTCATGGCTTTCTGCTATCGGGAAGCCGCTGCAAACTTGCTCACCAATGAAGCGCTGGATCCATTCGGCAAAATACCAGAATTTAAATTTTGTGCGGTAACACTAGCTGCAGTAGAAAATACTATTAACAGTTAAATAAAGTAAAAACGAAGATACCAATAAGTTTCCGTGGCTGTGATGGGTTGCGCACTGACTTTAGCCGTACGCATTGTTACATTCTTATTGTGCCAATTTTCCTTCCCACACAAAGCCTTTTCTAATCATCCATTTTGTCAATTCAAGCACGGGAACAATTGAAAAAGCCAATAGAATAACAATTCCCCAACCTATAATTGGTAGATTGTAAGTCCCAAATGGGCCCTGTAATACCGGCGTATAAACAATAATAAATAGTAGCATTAGCTCCCACACAATTGCAATATTAAGCCACTTGTTGGCAAAAGGGCTTACCAGAATCGACTGTCGGTCAGAGCGATAATTATAGGCTTTAAAAAACTGGATTAGCACAAGCGACAAAAACGTCATTGTCATTGCCGTAGATAAACCACGTCCAGAATGCAATACAAAAGTAAATAGGCCAATGTTTACGATTATTGACCAGATACCACCAACAAGCATTAATAGCACTACGGGAGGAGTAAAAATTCCTACTTCAGGATCGTGCGGAGCCTGGTCCATTAGGTCTTTTTCATATGGATCAACCGCCAGGGCAAGAGCGGGCAAGCCGTCGGTCGCAAGATTGACGTAAAGTATTTGTACTGCGGTTAAGGGTAAGGGTACACCCATCAAGGTAGCGCAGGCCATCAGGCCAATCTCACCGATATTTGCTGACAGAAGATACATCAGGTATTTCTTAATGTTACTAAAGATCCCCCTGCCTTCTTCTACTGCAGCAACAATTGAAGCAAAGTTATCATCAGTCAAAGTCATGTCTGCGGCTTCCCTACTGACGTCAGTTCCAGTAATGCCCATTACGATACCAATATCTGCCTTTTTTAATGCTGGCGCATCATTGACCCCGTCTCCTGTCATGGCAATCAGCATCCCGGTATTTTGCCAGGCATTTACTATGCGTAATTTATGCTCCGGTGACATCCTAGCGTAGACCTCAATCTCGTTAATACTACTCTCAAGATCCACATTACTCATGGCTTCAATATCACTACCGACTACCACCCGACCGGCTTTCAAAATTCCCAGCTCGCTTGCAACGGCCTGTGCTGTTTGTGGATGATCCCCGGTAATCATAATCGGTTTTATGCCGGCTGTTTCACAAGTATGGATAGCCTGTTTCGCTTCCGGACGTACTGGATCGATCATTCCCGCCAAACCCAGAAATGTCATATCGTTTGCAGTATCATTCAACTTAGCTCCTGGTTTATAGGCGATCGCCAACACACGTAGGGCTTCACTGGCTAATTGATGAGCAGCTTCTTGCGCTTGTTCAATTGCCCAAAAATCAAAATCCTTTGTACCCTGATCTGTTATGTATTTTGAGCAACTGTTAATAATGACCTCAGGCGCCCCCTTGGCACAAACAAATAAACCCTCTCCATCACGATGTAAGGTAATCATTCTCTTGCTTTCAGATGTAAAAGGAATTTCTTCTACACGCGGAAAACGTTGATCTAAACTTTTTTTGTTTATATCGATTTTTGCTGCAGCAACAAGAAAAGCACCTTCAGTGGGATCACCGACCAACTCCCAAACATTATTAACTTCTTTTAAGCTCGCGTCATTTACCAGGGCACCACAACGCAACAATTCTATTTGTGCTTCCTGCAAAGAAATAGCAGCACCTTGCTGTTCAAAACGTCCCGCTGGGTCATAGCCACTGCCAGTCACATCGATTATTTCTCCGGCCTGCCATAGCTTTCTGATAGTCATTTCATCCTTGGTCAGTGTCCCTGTTTTGTCAGAACAAATGACAGCAGTTGAACCAAGAGCTTCAACAGTTGGCAGGTAGCGTACCAGAGCGTGCCGCTTGACCATGCGCTGCATACCAATGGCGAGAGAAATAGTTACTACAGCAGGCAATGCTTCTGGTACAGCAGCTACTGCTAGGGAAATACCAAAAATAAACATTTCCAGGAGAGATGCTCCTCGCAGCAAACTCAACGCAACAATCACGATCACGATCACACCTGCCGCCAAAGCCAAGATCTTTCCAATGCGGTCGAGATTATCCTGCAGTGGTGTTTGCTGCTTGTCTATTGTCTGTAGCATCCCTGTTACCTTGCCAAATTCCGTATCAAGTGCGGTGGCCACTACCACTGCAGTACCTCTGCCATAGACTATATCAGTTCCTGAATGAAGCATATTGGTTCGGTCACCTATTGCAGGATCGCTAAGAGTCAGTGCTTCGCAGGACTTTTCTACCGCCATAGATTCACCGGTAAGCGCTGATTCGTTCAGTTTTAGGTTTACAGATTTGATAAGTCTTGCATCTGCGGGCACTCTCACTCCGGTATGTAATGTGATAATGTCTCCAATCACAAGATCCCGGGCAGCAATTTCTTGTTCGACACCATCACGCAATACTATTGCTGTGGGGGCCGCCATTTCCTGTAATGCCTCCATGGCACGCTCAGCACGAAACTCTTGAGCAAATCCAAGCAATATCGAAAATAAAACAATAACAGCAATAGCTATTGACTCGATGGCATGTCCGAGAAAGGCGGAAATAACAATCGTAAATAAAAGAATGATAATAAGAAAATTTTTAAATTGCGCGAGAAGGATGAGCCAGGGTGAAACAGATTCTGCAGAAGGGAGTTCGTTAGGTCCATATTCCTGCAAACGTTCTTCAGCAAGTTTGAAGGACAATCCGTCCACAGAACTTTGCAGAAGTTCAAAAATTTCTTCAGATGTTTTTAGATACCAATTAGTCATTGCGCTCTAACAGAATGAATTTTTATAAAAAGCAGAGTATAGCCATCAATCGTCAATGGGGTATACTACAGAAAGATCACAAACAGATTTTTATCCCCTTCAAACAATGATCGTGAGAGCTATAGCTATACTTATTAATACAGGTCGCTTTTTAGTTCCGAGCTCTTCATAAAGGAGGTGCGGGGAAATGCCATCATCTAAATGGAAAGCATATCTGGATCAGGAAAAAATTAAATATATTTTTATTTATCATTTAACAGCTTTTACAGCACAGAAAATTACACAACTCGCTCATATTCCCGGAAATGAAATGACAAAGACAGTTATTGTGAAAATTGACAGAAAACAGGCCGTGGCTGTCTTACCCGCACCGAATCATATTGATCTTGATTTACTGAAAGGAGCTACGGATGTTAGTGCAGTACAGCTTGCGACGGAATCAGAATTTATGCCTCAATTTACAGAGTGTGAAATTGACGCCATGTCACCGTTTGAAACTTGTATGATATGAATGTCTATGTTGAAGAGGCGCTAAACAATGACAAAATGATTGCATTCAACGCATGTTCATATAACGAGCTGATTAAAATTGAATATGATGATTTCGTACGCCTGATCAAACCTAAGGTTGTGCACATATTAAAAACTGTTATTTCCGGAAATAGTGGCAGGTCCTTGTTTTATGATTACTACTAGCGTTGTCTATAACTTTCCTCCACATGAGTAACTGAAAGTAAATACCAATACCTAAAACGCCCCTTCTTGTTTCAATAGCTCAACCAAACGTTCAACACTTTCATCAATTGAGATCTCATGTGTCGGTAGAATTAGATCCGGATTCTCTGGAATATCGTAAGGTACGGAAACACCTGCCACTGTATCAATCCAATCCTTATCCGCAACTTTATAAAAATCGCTATCACCACGCTCTTTACATACATCCAGCGAAGCACTGAGATAGACCAAGATAAAATCATCACCGATGCTTGCTCCAGCTTTCTCCCTAATTTCAGCGTCAGGTGCTACGAAAGCACAAATTGAAATCAGTCCTGCCTTGTTAAACAACTTTGCGATTTCGATGCTTCGGCGTAGATTTTCAGAACGACTTTCCATATCAAATCCGAGGTCCTTACTAGGACCAAGCCGCATATCCTGACCATCCAGTACGGTTGCAATATGCCCCATGTCAAACAGTTTTCTTTCCAGACCACGAGCTATTGAACTTTTACCCGAGCCAGTTAAACCGGTAAGTAAGATGGTTTTGGCCTTCTGGGCAAAACGTGCTTCAATTTCTTGTTGGCTGACAGGGCTTAATGTCGCCTTTAGATGTTCATGTTTCAAACCTTCAGCCCAGTTTCCTGCTAAAGAAGCACTGGCCAGGCCAACCATCATGCCAGCGCCTACTGTCACATTGCTTAGCCGATCAATAATAATAAAGGCGCCGGTGCTACGATTAATCTTATAGGGGTCAATAGCCAGAGATTGTGATGTTAACAATTCGCAACGAGCTATTTCGTTGAGGTTGAGTTCACTACCTTCTGCGTGTTCCAGTGTATTAACATCTATTTTGAATTTTAAGTCGAACACAGAACCAATGGTCTTCTTTGTGCCCTGCTTAATAATATATTGTTTTCCTGGTTGCATAGACTGTTCAGCCATCCAGACAATATGAGTGTCAATTTTATCGGTAATAATTGGTACATTATTTACGTGTGCCAGGGTATCGCCGCGGCTAATATCAATCTCATCTTGCAAAGTTAGAGTTACAGCCAGTGGGGGATAGGCTTCACTCAATTCACCTTCATAACTAACGATAGCACTTACCTTGCTGGTTTTTCTGGAAGGCAAGACCATGACTTTATCACCAGGTCTGACTATGCCCGATGCAACAGTGCCACAATACCCCCTAAAATTCAGATTTGGCCGATTGACGTATTGCACTGGAAAACGGAAATCACTGAGATTTCGATCCGAGATAATCTGGACGCTCTCTAACAAACTCATTAATGGCGCACCATGGTACCAGGACATGTTGTCACTCTCATTGACAACATTATCACCATCAAGGGCTGATAGTGGCAGATAGCGTAGGTCTGCTATATCCAATTGTGTAGAAAAAGCAGTATAATCGTCTTTTATCTTTTGATAAACCGCCTCATCATAAGCAACCAGATCCATCTTGTTAATAGCAACGATGATATGCTTTATGCCTAGTAAACTGGCGATAAAGGTATGGCGCTTGGTTTGTGTCAGTACTCCATGACGAGCATCCACCAAAATTATTGCCAGATCACATGTTGATGCCCCTGTAGCCATATTACGCGTGTACTGCTCATGACCAGGTGCATCAGCAATAATAAATTTTCTTTTTGCAGTCGAAAAATAACGATAGGCCACGTCGATGGTTATCCCCTGTTCCCGTTCTGCCTGCAAGCCATCCACTAGCAAGGCCAAATCCACTTTATCCCCAACAGTACCGGAACGAACAGAATCTGCTGTTACCTGCTCAAGCTGATCCTCATAAATCAATTTTGAATCATGTAACAAACGGCCAATTAAAGTACTTTTACCATCATCCACGCCACCACAAGTTAACAGTCTCAATAGCTCTTTACGTTCATGGATCTTGAGATATTCGTCGATGTCTGTAGCAATTAGTTCTGATTGGCGGGACATATAAAATAGCGAGTGTTCCTGAATTGTTCTGTATCTAAAATGGCTAGTGGTAATAAGCTCTCTTCAAGCCTTCTTTCTTTTAACATGAATTAGTGAATTTAGAAATATCCTTCTTTCTTTTTCTGTTCCATTGATCCTGCGACATCATGATCAATCAACCGGCCCTGGCGCTCAGATGTTGTAGCAAGTAGCATTTCCTGGATGATTTCCGGCAAAGTGGTTGCTTCTGATTCAACAGCACCGGTCAACGGGTAGCAGCCTAGAGTTCTGAAGCGGACTTTTTTCATTTGCGGTTCTTCATTCCTTTCAAATGGCAGACGCTCATCACCAACTAGAATTAACATACCATCCCGTTCAACAACTGGCCTCTCTTTAGAGAAATAGAGTGGCACGATAGGGATCTGTTCCAGGTGGATGTATTGCCAGATATCCAATTCCGTCCAATTTGACAGCGGAAACACTCGAATTTCTTCGCCTTTATTGTGCTCTGCATTGTATATATTCCACAATTCTGGTCTTTGGTTTCGTGGGTCCCAGTGATGGTGTTTATCACGGAAAGAATAAACTCTTTCTTTTGCGCGGGACTTTTCTTCATCCCGGCGAGCACCACCGAATACTGCATTGAATTGGTATTTATCCAGGGCCTGTTTTAGTGCCTCAGTCTTCATTACATCGGTATGTTTAGCACTACCATGACTAAAAGGACCAATATTGGCATTTACCCCTTCCTGATTAATGTGCACAATCAAATTTAGTCCTAGCCGCTTTACCATCTCGTCCCGAAACTGAATCATTTCCTTAAACTTCCAGGTAGTATCGACATGCATAAGAGGAAAAAGTGGTTTACCTGGAGCAAATGCTTTTAGGGCCAAGTGCAGCATCACCGAAGAATCCTTGCCAATAGAATACAACATTACTGGTTTATCAAATTCGGCAGCCACTTCACGAATGATGTAAATACTCTCAGCTTCGAGCTCTTTTAGATGGGTCAGACTGTAGTCAACCATATAACAAAATTAGTTTTCAAGAAAAAGGAACGAACTATAACTTAGCTAGAGAAAGCGCTCAATCTGGATCCGCTACGATATGGCCCAGTATTGAATCATGGCAAACTGAAGACGAATAAACTATCGCCGGAACGAATGGTTTTGTTTAGATCCATGACTGTAATATCGTTAAAACTTCTAATACCACTATACCCTAAATTGTATCCGAACAATACGCCGATATACTGCTTATTCTTGTGCATTCATGTTATTGATACTACCAACCACTCCCGAAAGCACTTTGAACTACCATAGGGCTTGGCCTGTTTTTGCGTCGACTAACCTAGCATAACCATCTAATGTCGCGTAAGCTACTACATCACCTGTTGTTGATGGAACCCCCGCTCCTTACAGGCCACTTTTCGGGGGCTGACCATACCTGAAGTCCATCGCTAGCATCCCATGCGATCAGCTCGCCCATATGACTACTTCCATCATTCATAGAAACGCCGGTCGGCACACGATGAAATTTCTTGATTTGCCTTCCTAACGCAAAATCAGCTTCAGGTACTCTCCTCGAGCAAAGGAACGCATTCTTAGAAATCGATAGGTCTCAGCACGCACCGGATGACGATCCAGATTGAACCGACAAGAATCGCTGTGCCTGTTTCACTGACTTAAGCCCTCGCATCCCCCGCTCCCTTGCCCTAGTCGGCTGATGAGATAGCTCAGCTTTATTGTTGGCATACTGAGCGTTATCAT
>Ga0056106_100123_pt1 | contig 13450 bp, 13 predicted proteins | sample WorMetcrassitun1_FD_77012 | JGI IMG/M metagenome (GOLD analysis project Ga0056106, IMG submission 77012) | Marine gutless worms symbiont microbial communities from Max Planck institute for Marine Microbiology, Germany - Olavius crassitunicatus.1 ... | reverse complement strand
TTTGAACCAAGAGCATCACGTCCCCCGCGGGGGACGTGATGCAGAACAAACCCAGAGGGCTATGAGCATAACTAAAAAACTAACCTTGGTGGTCTAAGAATGGGGTCCACTTCTGAAGCCGTTTATAACCCCGGGGCGTTAAAAAACGTCTTGGGGTTTTTTATTTCCGGGTATCTTCGAGTTTAACTTCTTCTTAAAATTACTTATCGCCTGATGCAACTGCTGACAGAATCACTGAAAACGACTTTGGCGATCGGTAGAGAACTGGGTTCGGTTTGTGAACCGGGGGATATTATCTGTTTGAGCGGGGAACTGGGAGCCGGGAAGACCACCCTGGTTCAGGCTGTAGCCAAAGGTGCTGGCGTTGACCAAAAGGAATATGTCAACAGCCCAACTTTTGCGATATTGCATGAGTACCGGGGAACAATTCCGATATATCACATGGATTTTTATCGTTTGGATTCAAGTGAAGATGTTATCGAGCTTGGTCTGGAAGAATATCTGTACGATCAAGGCCTTGTTTTGATTGAGTGGTTTGAAAGGGCCTCTGATATCATCCCTGAATCAGCACTTTTGGTTAACCTGTCTGTAACAAACGAGTTTTCCAGAAAGATGACACTTAAAAGCAGTGATCACCGATGGGCGGAAAAACTAACCCGGCTGAATACTGCCTTAACATCTTAAATAACGAGTACGGAAACGTGCACCGGTTATGGTGGTTGTCTAAATCATATTTGTCCTTACATTGAGTTAGTCTCTATTGTTTTAAAATTCAGCGATAACATCTCTTCTAATATCAGCAGGTCAGGAACCTTTTATGAGACGCGAGATTATTACCTTTAACGATTGCCCCAAGACATTCACCCGTGATCAGGATAAGGCCCTAACTCCTGAGCAGACGATTGAAAATTTCTACCAGAAGATTGAAGAATTCGATGTCCAGATTCTCAGTGAAGTTAAACGAATCGATAACGGCCGTCTCGATATTCCTGTCTATTTCAGTGTTTGTACCGACGAGGCCCAGGCTTTGACCGGAACAAAAAAGCAGATGGGAAAGGGGGCTTCGGCTGTCCAGTCAAAAGCCTCGGCCTGCATGGAGCTGGCTGAACGTTTTTCCTTCTTTTCCTACAAGGCAGATGAAGAAAACTTTATCAGGGGAGATTTTGCCAGCCTCAAGAAACAGGGATATCCACTTATAGAAAGTTCATATCTGCTCAAGTCGGTGGAGGATAAGAACTTAGCAGCGGATGCCCTCGAGACTTTGCTCGAGGATATTCCAATGCAGTGGACCTGGGCAACCAATATCAGCCGTGGTGAACAGGTACTGATACCGTTCTCCTGGTTCTATGCGATAAATGAGTTTAACGGACCGTCAGCCGGCAATACGGTGGAGGAAGCTGCTCTTCAGGGAATCAGTGAGATTGTTGAAAGACATGTATGCTCCTTGATCAATCAGCATAAGCTTGAGACCCCGGCCATCGACAAAACAACCATAAAAGATCCTGTTGCCCGGGATCTTATTGAAAAATTCGAAAAACACAATATCGAGCTTTATGTAAATGATTTCAGCCTTAATACCGGATTGTCCAGTGTTGGCGCCCTGGCTGTAGATCGTTCCACATTTTCTCAACTCAGTGAGATTGTTTTTACCGCCGGGACCACACCGGGACCAGATAAGGCAATCATTCGTGCTATAACAGAGGTCGCTCAGCTGGCCGGTGATTTCAATACCGGCTCTAACTACGTTGCCTCGGGACTTCCCAAGCCGTTGACTATGGAAGAAGTGAGCTATCTGACCGAAACGGATAAGCGAATCGGAGTTCAGGAGATGAACGACCTCTCTGACAACAATATGAAAGTAGAGTTGGATAATTGCATCAGGGCGCTTGAGGATATCGATATGGATATTTTTATGGTCGATGTCAGCCATCCTGTTCTCAAGATACCTGCATTTTATATGATCATTCCCGGTGCCCATTTCCGGGAACGTTCTATACGTTGTGATGCCGGACTATTTGCCGGCAAACTGCTCAACGAACTGGTGGATGACCCCTGGCTGTTTAAAGCGAAACTGGAGGAGATGGAACACTTTTTACCCCAATCTTACTATCTTTCCTTTTATCGGGGTAAAAGCTATTACAACGGTGGCGAATATGAACAGGCGGTCATGGCCTTCGATCAGGCGCTGAACCAGGAACCTGAGCAGGAGGATCTTCCCTATATCTATTCGTACAAAGCAAGCAGCTTGAAGGATCTTGAGCGTTATGAGGAGGCAATTGCAACCTTGAAACGTGGTTGTGAAATAGACGATGAGAGAGAGGATCTGTATAATTTGCTCGGGTTCTGCTATTTCAAGAAAGAAGAATACCAGACGGCGATATCTCATTTCGAACGGGCAGTCCATCTCAACCCGGCTTCAGCTATGGATTATGCAAATTTAGGAGTAAACCACAACAGGTTGGGACATAGAGATGAGGCAATTCGCTATTTCACTCTGGCACTGACGATAGATCCATCGATTGATTTTGCCAGAACTCAGCTCGATGAATTGAGTGCCAATAAATAATGGCAGCCTGAACTGATTAAGGATGATGATGAAAACGGCCATTCTTGCAGCCACCAGACAGGGCCGACTGGTTGCTGATCGTATTCATCAAGGTTTGGAAGGTTCTGAAATCGTTCATTACGGTGAAGGGATACGAAGGGCCCTTGAACAGGTTTGGCAGAATTACGATGGCGTTGTTTGTGTGATGGCTGCCGGTATCGTTGTCCGGTGTATCAGTGGTCTGAGTAAAAGCAAATATTTGGATCCCTGTGTGGTTGTCGTCGATGACGCCGGTAACCACGCCATCAGTCTGCTCTCTGGGCATATTGGCGGCGGCAACAGTCTGGCGATAAAGGTTGCTGATATATGCGGTGGTGCAGCTGTTATTACCACGGCCTCCGATGTTTCCGGTCATACGGCTGTAGATTTATGGTCCATCGAAGAAAATCTCAGTGTTGTCAATCCGGAAAAACTTGCTCAGACCTCGGCAGTTTTACTTGATCGGGGCGAGGTACACGTTTATCAGGATGAACCCTATATAAAAAAAATTCCAATTGATTTCAAGCGATGTACAAATCGAAAAGATGCTGATATAGTCATTGCTCTGTCTCATCAGGGCAATGATCGAACACTGAAGCTCATTCCCAGAATCCGGTTTATCGGATTTGGTTGCAAAAGAGGCACAACTGTTGATGAGTTCAGGGAAGTACTGGCAGATCTTCAGGACCAGAACGACCTCGACTTAAGAAGTGTCGGCGGCATCGCCAGTATAGACATAAAAAAAGATGAGGAAGGGTTGCTCGAAATCCGGGATCTCAACAACTGGCCGATCCGTTTTTTTTCAAAAAAACTGATCAGTTCGGTTTCCGTGCCTTCAAAATCAGAAACTGTCCACCGGAAAATAGGCGTTTACGGTGTCTGCGAGGCTGCTGCTATGTTGGCTGCATCCGATCGACAAGGCAGCGGACGCTTGATAATTAAGAAGAGAAAATGGCAACGGATAACGGCAGCAGTAGTGGAAATAACATATTAAGTGTTGTAGGCACCGGTCCGGGGGATTTGGATTATCTGATCCCAGCAGCCAGAAAAGCACTTGAGCAGGCTGACGTCATTGTCGGCTACAGAACCTACCTTGATCTGATTGCTGAGGTCATTGATGATAAAAAAGTTGTATCTTCCTCGATGATGCAGGAAGTAGATCGGGTCAAACAGGCCTTTGATCTTGCCGAAACGGGGAAACATGTGGCTTTGGTTTCAGGCGGTGATCCCGGCATCTATGCAATGGCCGGCCTGGTCTACGAGATTGCCGAACTAAGAGAAATAAAGACAGAAATCAGAGTTGTTGCCGGTATTGCTGCCTTGAATAGTTGTGCAGAGCGGCTCGGGGCACCGTTGATGCACGATTTTGCTGCAATCAGCCTGTCGGACCTGTTGACCCCCTGGGAACTAATCGAAAAAAGAGTAAGAGCAGCTGTTGATGCCGATTTTGTCCTGGTGATCTATAATCCCAAATCGAAAAAGCGGGACTGGCAGCTTGGCAAGGTGTTTGAAATGGTGCTGAACAAACGTCCCGGATCGACACCTGTCGGCATGGTACGTGGCGCCACGAGGGAGAATGAAGAAGTGAGCGTTGCCACCCTTGATGATTTCGATACGGCCGGGGTCGATATGCAGACAACGGTTATTATAGGAAATTCAACCACGTTTATCAGCAATGGCAAGATGATCACGCCTCGGGGTTATGGCGCTAAATATCAACTCATCTGATATCATTGGAAATATATCTCCTCAGGCACGGCCGGACGACGCAGCCCGGCACCTATACCGGCATAAGTGATGCCGATCTCTCGGAAACAGGTCGGCAACAGCTTCAATCCCTGTCATCAACCTTCTCAAAAATTTCATTTGATCATTGTTTCTGCAGCCCTTTGATTCGCTGTCGAGATTCTTTCAATTTGCTGGCGTTACAATCTGCCTGTACTATTGAAGAATATCTTAAAGAGATCAATTTTGGCAAGTGGGAAGGACTCGGCTTTGATCAGGTAAAAGAACAATACCCTGAAGACATAGAAGAATGGAGAAGGGAATGTGGAAATTTTCAATTTCCTCAGGGAGATTCGATACCTGCCTTTTATCAACGAATATCAGACTGGTTTGATAATTTGCTGGCCGGTGAGTTCAATCGGGTTTTAATTGTTACTCACGGCGGCGTGTTGCGCTGCAGTGTCTGTCACTTGCTCGGTTTAGGGCAAGACCATTGCTTTGCTTTCAGTTTTGACGAAGGCTCGGTTTCAAAAGTTGTGGTAGAAAACGGTTTTGCTCGACTTGAATTTTTAAATTGTAGGCAACTATGGGTAAAATAATCCTCGTTACCGGCGGGACCAGAAGTGGAAAAAGTAATTTCGCGTTAGGACGTGGGGAAGGTATAGATGGCAGAAGATGTTTTATTGCCACCTGCCAGACGTTAGACGAGGTAGATGAAGAGATGGCAAAAAGGGTACAAACTCACCAGCAGACGAGGGATGCACAAAGATGGCTGACAATTGAGGAACCCTTGGCCGTTGCAAACATAATTAAGGAACATCAATTTGACGTTTATCTGGTCGATTGTTTGACCTTGTGGATCAGTAATCATATGGCGGACTGTGCTCAAAGAGGAGTTGCATACAGCGAACATTCTGCGGCAATTGTGGCAGAAGAATTAATTGATATAATTAGAAAAAATGATGGCACGGTTATTTTTGTCAGCAATGAAGTAGGTATGTCTGTTGTACCTGAGAACAATCTGGCCAGACGTTTCAGAGATTTGGTCGGGCTCACCAACCGGCTCATAGCCGCTGCCGCTGATGAAGTTGTTTTGATAAGTTGCGGTTTACCCATCTATTTGAAAAAATCAGACTAAAAAGGAACAGCAATGAAGCTTTTGGAAAAAACCTGCCGGGATATTTTTCCTCAGGATAGTGAATACAGAGATCTGGCCAAATCCCGTCTCGAGCAGTTGACCATGCCTTACTGGGCACTCGGTGATATTATGGACCTGGGAATAGATCTTGCCGGTATGACCAGGTCCATAACTCCGAATGTCAGCCGCAAGGCGATCGTTACCATGGCGGGAGATCACGGAGTTGTCGCCGAAGGGGTGAGCAAATTCCCTTCCGAAGTGACGCCGCAGATGGTTTACAACATAGTTTCAGGAGGTGCCGGCATTAATGCTTTGGCCGGGCAGGCCGGCGCCGATGTTTTTGTCGTTGATATGGGCGTTGACGCGGAATTTACTGATCTTAAAAGCGACGACAATTTCATCGATAGAAAGATTGCTCCCGGTACCAATAATATCGCCGCAGGTCCGGCAATGAGTATCGCCAATGCCGGAAAAGCCGTCGAGACAGGAATTGAGATAGCTTTAGAACTGGGAGAATCATACGATATCTTTGGTACCGGTGATATGGGTATCGGCAATACCACACCAAGCAGCGCCATTGCAGCCGTTGTAACCGGTAAACCGATAAATGAGTTAACCGGCCGAGGGACGGGGCTCAACGATGAGCAGCTTGAACAGAAAATAAAAATTGTCGAAAGGATAATTGAGATCAACAAACCCGATCCTGAAAACGGCCTTGATATACTGGCCAAAGTGGGAGGCTATGAGATCGGCGGCATTGCCGGTTTGATATTAGGTGCTGCCGCACAGAATAAGCCGGTTGTGGTCGATGGTTTCATATCGACGGCCGGTGCCTTGATTGCCTACAAGATCGAACCGTTTGTCAGAGATTATCTCATCTGCTCGCACCGATCTGTGGAACCTGGGCACGCATATATGCAGGAGATTTTAGGCCGTGAGAAGCCGCTTCTCGATCTTAATTTCAGGCTCGGAGAAGGAACGGGGGGAGCCCTGGCAATGAATATCGTTGAAGCTGCCTGCCGGGTGCTCATCGAAGTTGCTACTTTTGCAGAAGCCGCTGTGGCCGAAGCAGACAAATAGAAGCTGTGAATACTATCCTTGCTTACTGATATGAGTGGCTTACAGATGGCGGTCAGGAAACCGCTGCATTCACTTTCAACGGCCCTCAGATTTCTCACCATCTTCCCGGCCTTCGGGTCTTCTGAGGATGATCAATCTTTCTTTGGCGGAGCGCTCTACTATTTTAGTGTTGTCGGTATAATAATCGGCTGTCTGGCAGCATTATCCGCCTTTATTTTAGGTTATATCGGCTCGCCTTTTGCCAGTGCAGTTCTTCTGACAGTGCTGCTGTCCGCTGTGTCTGGATTTCTCCATCTCGATGGTCTGGCAGACAGTGCTGACGGTTTTTTGAGTTCAAGGGACCGCAAGCACAGTCTGGAAATAATGAAAGACAGTCGCATCGGCGTGATGGGAGCTGCGGCAATCTGTTCGATCCTGTTGTTGAAATCGGCGGCAATTTTTTCAATTGATCAACTTGAGTTAAAAAGCACCCTTGTCGTTACTGCAGTCGCAGGGAGAACGGCGATGGTTATGGTAATGGCCTTTCTACCGTACGCCCGACCCGAGGGAGAGCTGGGCCAGTTGTTTTACCGTCAGGCCTCGCATTTTTCGGTACCACTGATTTCAGCCTTAGTATTGCTGGCTACCATTATTTTCCTGCTGCCCGGGAAACTGCTTATATCAATCCTTGTTTTTATTCTGCTGCTGATTTTATTTTCCTTCTGGTCTTATAAAAAAATTGGCGGTTTTACCGGAGACACGCTCGGATGTATAGGTGAAATTATGGAGACCGGTTTCCTCATCGGTATCAGTTGCAACTTTTAGGTTTTTATTTCAGGAACACAGACATTGGACAAGCTGGAGAAAATAGAAAATATTCAAAAGCACGAGCACGGCGGCAATATCCATAAGCTGAAAGAGGCTGAGGATAGCAATGCTCTGCCGCTGCTTGATTTCAGTGCCAATATCAATCCCCTCGGACCTCCCGCTTGGCTTAGGTCGCTGATAAATAAAGAGTTGCATCTGGTCAGTCATTACCCTGATCCCGACTGTGAACAGTTAATCGAAACGATTTCGAAAAAATATCAGATTGATAAAAAACTGATTGTCGCCGCCAACGGGTCAACGGAATTGCTCCATCTTTTACCGAATATGATGCCCGGTAAAAGAGTCATTGTGCCGGTTCCCTGTTATATCGATTATCTCGACGTATTTGACAAAAACGGTTTTGAAGTGACTGAGTTGGTGCTCGATTCATCGGATCATTTTTCTCTTTCGATTGACAAAATCAGTCAATACCTGCAAGGAAACGATACGGTTATTTTCGGAAATCCGATAAATCCAACAGGGGCGGCAATGGCTGATAGTAAGATCCTGGAACTGGCCGCTCGTCATCGTCAGACCCTGTTTATCATCGACGAAGCCTTCCATGATTTTATCTCCCCGTTTGCAACCGTTGGCGGCCAGGCAGTAAATATTCTAACGCTTAATTCGTTGACCAAATTTTTTGCAATCCCCGGGCTGCGGGTTGGTTTCGGTATTTTTCCAGAACCCATCTGTACAAAGATTAAAAATTTTCTTCCCCAGTGGTCTGTCAACGTTCTCGCCCAGCAGGTCGCCATAAAAGCATTGTCTGATGAAAAGTATTGCCGAAGCACACAATCGATTTGCAGCAAGTTGCGGTCTGAATTACAGCAATCGCTCAATGAGATAGATCAGCTAAAGGTTTTTGACTCTCAGGCCAATTACCTGCTTATAAAACTTCAACAAAATTTTTCGGCTGAAAACCTCTATCGCTCGCTGTTGAAAAAGAGAATTTTGATCAGACGCTGCGGAAATTACCGGGGTCTTGATGACAGCTATATCAGGGTGGCGGTCAGGACCAAAGAAGAGAACCAGAGACTGGTTAATTCTTTGATTGAGGAATTTCAACCGCAACGGAAGAAACGATTAAAAGTAACCAGGGTGGCAAAGACCCTCATGTTCCAGGGCACATCCTCAAACGCCGGCAAATCAATTTTATCGGCGGCGTTGTGCAGGATTATGCACCAGGACGGATACCAGGTGTGTCCGTTTAAAGCCCAGAATATGTCACTGAATTCTCATGTCACCGCTGACGGCGGAGAAATGGGTCGTGCCCAGGTGGTTCAGGCTCAGGCGGCGAAAATCGAGCCTGACTGGAGGATGAACCCAATTCTGCTCAAGCCCAACAGTGATACCGGCAGTCAAGTCATTGTCAACGGCCGGCCGGTGAGAAACATGGATGTTCGCCAGTATCATGCTTTCAAGGAGGAAGCCTGGGAATCGGCAAAAGCCGGTTTTGATGAGTTGCGAAGTCAATACGAGGCAATCGTTCTCGAAGGTGCCGGTTCTCCAGGTGAAATCAACCTCAAACGCCATGATATCGTCAATATGAAAATGGCCAGGTACGCTCAAGCGCCGGTTCTTCTGGTTGGCGACATAGACAGGGGTGGGGTGTACGCTTCTTTTGCCGGAATTATGGATGTTCTCGAAGAGTGGGAGCGAGCCCTGATTGCCGGTTTTGTAGTCAATAAATTCAGAGGCGATCAATCGCTTTTAGACGATGCTCATCGTTATATAGCAGATCACACCGGCAGGGAGGTTCTTGGCGTAGTTCCATATATCACCGATATGTCAATTCCTCAGGAGGACTCGGTATCACTGAAAGAGGGCTTCTACCAGGACCGTGGAACCGGTGCCGATCAGGTAGAGATCGTCATTATCGATCTTCCCCACATCTCTAATTTTACCGATATCGATCCGCTCTATTACGAAAAGGATGTCAATATCAGATTCGTATCAAACCCTTATCTAATTGGCAGGCCAAGCGCCATTATCTTACCTGGTTCAAAAAATGTTGCCGGCGATCTTCGTTATCTCAAAGAAAAGAAGATTGACAAAGCTGTTGTCAAATACGCAGAGCAAGGAGGGACAGTGGTTGGTATTTGCGGAGGCTATCAGATGCTTGGCAATCTGCTCCTTGACCCTCATCAGATTGAGACCAGAGATGGTTCGATAAGGGCAATGGGATTGCTCGATGTTGATACTGTCCTTGCCCCTGAAAAAACGTTGATCAAACGGCAAGGGACTCATTGTGCATCAGGGTTAAAAGTTGTCGGCTATGAAATACATCACGGCAGGACAGATACCAACCTGCGGCCGGTCCTTGAATTTGATAATGGCGAGACGTGCGGAACCGGCAATGGCGATAGTGGCGATAGTTCTGTGTGGGGAGCGTATCTGCATGGATTATTTGATGAGGATGGATTCAGACGCTGGTTTATAGATCTGCTTCGGGTTCAGAAGCAACTTGAGCCATTGGGAGAGGGAGGTAGCACCTACAGCGTCGACAAAAGCCTCGATGATCTTGCCGACCTTGTCCGCTCAAGCCTCAATATCGAAAAAATCTATCAAATGATGAACATTGTCTCCTGAGCTTCTTTTCTACACTCAACTTCTGCTGGTGATGATAGCAGACTTCTTTTTAGGAGATCCGCGCTGGTTGTTGCACCCGATACGATTGGTCGGCTTTTTATGTGAGTTGTTTGAATCGATGATAAGAAAGCCTTATATCAGCCTGGGTCTGAAAATCAAGGGTGTGTTAACTTTTCTCCTGGTTATGTCGACAACGCTGATTACGCTTGTGCTGATTATCTTTGCGCTTGAGCAGATAGGGGCTTATGCATCAATGGTAGGGGCCATTGTTGTTATTTATTTTTGCATTGCCGCCGGTGATCTGATTTGCCACAGTAAAAAGGTATATCATCTGCTTGTTGAAGGAAACATTACCGATGCCCGCCAGGCTGTTGCTCTGATGGTCGGACGTGATACCGACCGGCTTAACTCCACAGAAATTGCCAGGGCCTGTGTGGAATCCGTTACTGAGAATATGGTCGATGGAATTACTGCCCCGTTGTTCTGGGGATTAATATGTTCGTTTATGGTTTATTTTGTTCCGGTTGATCCGCTTGTCAATGCTGCCTTCGGGTTTATGGCTTACAAAGTGGTGAACACAATGGATTCGATGTTCGGATATAAGAATGAGCGATATGTTGAGTTTGGCTGGTTTGCGGCCCGGTTTGACGATCTGTGCAACTTTATACCCGCCCGTTTAAGCGGGTATTGCCTGATTGTTGCCGCCTATGTACTCGGTTATGATGGATCGACTTCGATACGGGTATTTTCAGCCGATCGTTTGCGAAGCAGCAGCCCCAACAGCGGTCACACCGAGGCCGCTGCCGCCGGTGCCCTTGGTATTCAGCTTGGCGGAGAATCATCTTATTTTGGCAAGCCGGCGCTGAAACCATTTATCGGCGAAGGATTGGCTTCAGCAGTTCCTGAAGATATTATAAAATCAAACAGGCTGGTGGTTGTCGGCTCACTGCTGTTCCTTGGGTGCTGCTGTTTGATCCATCTGCTGTTAGTCTATAGTCTGACATGAATAAAAAACCTGCCATTATAATAGCCGCAAACAAGAGTGGAAGCGGCAAGACAACGATAACCCTTGGCATCTTAGCGGCTCTGGTAAAACGAGGATTAAGCGTTCAATGTTTCAAATGCGGCCCGGATTTTATCGATCCCACCCTGCATAGCTCCGTTACCTCAAATGTTTCATACAATCTTGATCTGAGGATGATGGGGGCTGACTGTTGTAAGCAGACGTTTGTAACAAAAAGCAAGGGTGCAGATGTTGTCGTCATTGAAGGAGTCATGGGGCTGTTCGATGGCGGAGAGGCCAGCACCGCAGCCTTGGCCAAGGTACTGGATATTCCAGTATTTCTTATTATCGATGCCGCTTCGAGTGCTGAGAGTTCGGCGGCGATGTTAAAAGGTTTTCAGAATTTTGATCCTGACCTCACCATCGCCGGCGTCATTTTTAACAGGATCGGCTCGCCAAGACATCGCCAGTTGATTGATGAGTCAGTGGCGAAACATTGTTCAATAGGATATGTCGGTTATTTCGGCCGTGATCAACGATATCATATACCCGAAAGGCACCTGGGACTGCATATGGGAAGTGAAGAACCGCTCACCGACTCCGGACTTGCGCACCTGAGGGAGACGGTGGAGCAAGATCTCGACCTCGATAAAGTGCTTAAAACGGCAACGATTGAGATTGTGGGATTACTGGGAGCTCAGAATTCTCAGAAGTATGAAAAGATACCCAGCCGGGATAAACAATATCGTCTCGGAGTTGCCATAGATATAGCCTTCGGCTTCTACTATCCACAGAATTTTGAACTGTTTGCTGAGCGCGGATTCGAGATCGTTGAGTTCAGCCCCATGTATGACAGCAAATTACCCGAGTCTGTGGATATGCTTTATTTTGGCGGCGGCTATCCGGAAAATTATGCCATGGAATTAAGCAGAAACAGGGAATTGCGCAGACAAATCCTTGAAGCACATTATCAAGATCTGCCGATATACGGCGAATGTGGTGGATTTATGTATCTCTGCAAGTCCCTGACGGATATGGACGGCAATGTTCATGAAATGGTCGGTATCTTTGACTGTGATACGTTTATGAACAAACGATTGAGAAAGCTTGGATATCGGCAGGTAAGGCTTCGGAGGGATTGTCTTTTAGGTAAGCAAGGTGATCTGTTATACGGTCATGAATTTCATTATTCCGATGTAAAGAAAAATCAGAACAAACTGAAAACATTAGAAAAGAAAGATGATCTCTATTTACTTGATAATAATTCTCATGAAGGCTATAGTGTTGGCGCCGCCGTCGGCAGCTATATACACCTGCACTTCGGTAACACGGTGTCGGTGATCGATAACCTCTGCAAGCAATTGGAAAGAAGACGTACCAGCGCAACCAGCGAAAATGGCAGTAATTAAAAACATCGCTCCATCAGAAATAGAAAATCAGAGTTTTGCGATTATAGAACGTGAGTTCCTCGATCAGACCGGCATCGATCCCTCAGACGTCGAACCGGCAAAGTTTCAGATAATCCGAAGAGTTATTCACGCCACCGGGGATTTTGGTTTTGCCCGGAGCCTTATCTTTCACGAAAACAGTATCGATACGGCACTATCGGCGATAAAGGCCGGAAGAGACATTTATATCGATGTGTCAATGGGCGCTTCCGGTATCAGCAAATCCATACTGAATGGGTTTGGCGGCACTGTTCGATGCTATATCAATGACTCTGATGTTGCCGATAGAGCCCGGCAGGAGGGTAAGACGAAAACCGAGACCGCGCTTGAGAAATTATCATCCACAGACGCAGGCATCGTTGCCGTCGGTAATGCTCCAACCGCGCTGATTGCGGCTATGAAGTTGATCGATGCGGGAAAATTGAACCCTGGGCTGGTCATTGGCATACCGGTTGGTTTTGTCAACGCCGCAGAATCAAAAGAACTCCTTTCAACAAAAACATATCCGTTTATAACAAATAAAGGCCGCAAGGGAGGTAGTCCGGTTGCCGTCGCCATTGTCAACGCGCTACTGAGACTTGCTCAACAGCAGTATGATCATGATTAAGATTTCCGTGATGTATTCAGCACATATCCGTCACATTTTTATTATCTTTTTTACGTTCATGGTGATCTCGTTATTAACCACCACAACAGCCAGTGCCAATGACGATAAGAAATTGCACTCCGGTGTCGATGAAAATGACAAAATCAATACTTTCAACGATAAAGAGCTTAAGTGGTATAATCGCTTTCAGGAAGGGATTCTTCTACTTGACGGCTGGCAGGCAATAACTGAGGAAATTTTGCGTATCTATCCCGAGGATAAACGCAAAGATGGAGAAATTGTTACCGAGCGTTTAGGTAGAAGTGGTCCCTCGCATTAGGACCAGGGTGTAAGTTATAGTATTGTGTTCATAGTTTCTCTCAATCATCGAGGAGGAATTATGAAGAAGCAGAGAAGGAAGCACTCGCCTGAGTTCAAAGCCAGGGTTGCC
>Ga0056106_100122_pt1 | contig 13780 bp, 27 predicted proteins | sample WorMetcrassitun1_FD_77012 | JGI IMG/M metagenome (GOLD analysis project Ga0056106, IMG submission 77012) | Marine gutless worms symbiont microbial communities from Max Planck institute for Marine Microbiology, Germany - Olavius crassitunicatus.1 ... | reverse complement strand
GTGCGTACTGAGACTTATCGATTTCTAAGAATGCGTTCCTTTGCTTGTTGGGAAAATGCAGCAATGACCTAGGTTGATATCAAGCAGGTTTTAGTAGTTCAAGGAAGTTAACTTGACAATGCCGTTGAAACGTAACGCAAATAACGCATACAACAATATTTCGGAAATAAATGATACTGTCAGAAAAGAAAAACCGGGGGTTAATCCTCCCGGTCAAGTAAGCATTATTATTATTTTTCTTCCGACATTTCTTCCAACGGACGATCTACAAGTTCAACAATCGCCATAGGGGCCTTATCTCCAGCTCTGTAACCACATTTCAGAATGCGTAGATAGCCACCCGGTCGCTCTTTGTAATGCGGCCCAAGCTCATTAAATAATTTTGTAACCGTGCCCCGATCACGAAGGCGCGAAAATGCAATTCGACGTTTAGCAACTGAAGCAATTTTTGCCATGGCAATCAAAGGTTCAGCTACGCGACGCAACTCTTTTGCTTTAGGTAGCGTTGTCCTAATCAATTCCTGTTGCATCAGTGATACTGTCATATTGCGAAACATCGCTTTACGGTGCGAACTGTTACGATTTAATCTTCTGCCACTCTCTTTATGACGCATTGCTTACTCTTTATGCTTATAACTTCTTAAGTTGAAATTTGCGACAATCCAGTTAAAGCCTTATCATTTAAGTCAGCTGGAGGCCAATCCTTCAGCCTCATGCCCAACGATAATCCTCGTGAGGCCAATACATCCTTTATCTCTGTTAAAGATTTCTTTCCTAAATTTGGCGTTTTCAATAACTCAACTTCGGTGCGCTGAATTAGATCGCCAATATAATAAATGTTTTCTGCCTTAAGACAATTTGCGGATCGTACGGTAAGGTCTAGATCATCCACTGGCCGCAACAATATAGGATCTATTTCAGGTTCGATATTTTTCGTCGATTCTGTAGCTTCTTCAGCTTCGAGATCTACGAATACAGATAGTTGGTCCCTTAATATCCTGGCAGCTTCCCTCACGGTATCTTCAGGATCTATTGTACCGTCACTTTCAATTTCGATGATCAGCTTATCCAAATTAGTTTCCTGCTCAACACGAGCGCTTTGCACATCATATGAAACCTTTCTTACCGGACTAAATGAAGCATCTATCTTCAATCGTCCGATGGTCTGAGTTTCTTCCTCAAACTCGCCAATAACAACTGGCACATAACCACGACCTCGTTCTACCTTCATAGTTATACTAAGTTCTCCATCCTCAGTTAAATTAGCAATAACATGATCTGGATTTGCGATCTCGATATCATGATCGATGATAATATCACTTGCCCTTACCACTCCTGGACTATTTTTTTTCAAGGTTAGATAGGCTTCATCCTTTGCATGTATGTTTATAGCCAACCCTTTCAGGTTTAACAGGATATCTGTAACATCCTCCTGCACCCCTTCGATTATCGTGTATTTATGTAGCACCCCTTGAATTTCCACTTCCGTTACCGCACAACCTGTCATAGAAGAAAGAAGCACTCTTCGAAGTGCGTTACCAAGTGTGTGCCCAAAACTCTTGTTCAGAGGTTCGATAAAAATTTTTGAACGCGTATTGCTAATCGTCTCAACGTCGACCAGACGAGGTTTTAATAATTCACTAAATGATGACGACATGTTTGTATCCTGTTGCTATTATTTAGAATAAAGTTCTACAATGAGTTGCTCGTTAATTTCCGCTGGTAAATTAGATCGCTCAGGTACTGACTTAAAAATACCTTCCAACCTTTTGGTATTTACATCTAACCATTCAGGAATATCGTATTGCCCTGCTACATTAACAGCATCCAGAATACGAAGTTGTTTTTTACACTTTTCCCGCACTGATATTTTATCCGCCGGCTTCACCTGATATGAAGCAATATTAACCGTTTTATCATTCACCATTATTGCTTTGTGACTAACAAGCTGACGAGCTTCATTTCGCGTCACACCGAATCCCATTCTGTAAACGACGTTATCAAGACGACATTCCAAAATTGTTAATAAATTCTCACCAGTAGAACCTTTGCGAAGATTTGCTTTTTTATAACAATTACGAAATTGTTTCTCCAGCACGCCATACATACGACGTAATTTTTGTTTTTCACGAAGTTGCAAGGCATAGCCTGACAAGCGTTTTGCCCTTGTTCCCTGTTGCCCAGGTATTTTATCTATCTGGCATTTTGATTCTAACGAGCACGCCCTGCTCTTCAGGAACAAATCTGTTCCCTCACGACGGCTTAACTTACATTTGGGACCTAAATAACGTGCCATGCATTTGCTCCAGATTAAACTCTACGTCGTTTTGGCGGACGACAGCCATTATGTGGGACGGGGGTGATGTCGGTAATGTTTGTAATTTTAAATCCAACAGCATTTAGAGCCCTGACGGCAGATTCGCGACCTGGGCCCGGTCCCTTAATATACACTTCTATATTTTCTACGCCATACTCTAAAGCAGTTTCGCCGGCTTTTTGCGCAGCGATCTGTGCGGCAAAAGGTGTGCTCTTACGTGATCCACGAAACCCACTACCGCCAGCTGTTGCCCAGGTCAATGTATTGCCATGACGATCAGTGATGGTAATAATAGTATTGTTGAAAGATGCATGTACATACGCAACACCGTCAACAACCTTTTGCTTAATTTTCTTTTTAGAATGACCTGCCGGCCTTGTCATATTAAACCTGCTCTATTTCTTTATAATGCGACGTGGCCCTTTACGAGTACGTGCATTTGTTTGAGAGCGCTGGCCTCTAACAGGAAGCCCACGTCTATGGCGAACACCACGATAAGTTCTTAGATCCATCAATCGTTTTATATTCATCGCTACTTCACGACGCAGATCACCTTCCACCTCATAATTACTGATCTCATGACGTACCTTCTCCAGATCATCTTCACTCACATCCTTAACTTTTGCTTCAGGATTCAGCTTCAGCACTTCACAAATATTTTTTGCACGGGTACGGCCAATCCCATAAATGTACGTCAAGGCGATCCCAAGGTGTTTGTTATCTGGTACATTAATTCCAGCTATACGGGCCATCTATATTCTTTCTCTATTCATCCGCAATCTAATTTAACCCTGACGCTGTTTATGTCGCGGATCTCTACATAAGACCCTGATAACATTGTTGCGCCGGACAATCCGACAGTTCCGACAGATTTTTTTTACTGAAGCTCTTACTTTCATCGCCCGTCTTCCATCATGTTCGTTTACCGTATTTCTTTAGGTTTGCTTTTTTTAGAAGCCCATCGTATTGATGAGACATAAGATGCGACTGAACCTGTGACATAAAATCCATAACCACAACTACAATGATAAGCAAGGATGTACCGCCAAAATAAAATGGTACGCTATATTTCCATATCAAAATCTCAGGCAGCAAACATACCAAAGTTATATAAATTGCGCCTGCCAGAGTAAGTTTAGTTAATACTGTATCCAGATACTTCGCAGTCTGTTCACCTGGACGCATTCCAGAAATAAAGGCACCGGATTTTTTTAAATTATCAGCCGTTTCCTTTGGATCAAACACTATCGCAGTATAAAAGAAACAAAAGAATACAATACCTGAGGCATACAATAATACATATAGTGGTTGACCAGGCGAAATCGCAGACGCCAGATCCTGTAACCAGCGCATTCCATCACTTTGTGCAAACCAACCAGCAATTGTTGCAGGAAAAAGAATAATACTTGACGCAAATATCGGCGGAATAACTCCAGACATGTTTAGCTTCAGAGGCAAGTGGCTGGACTGGCCAGCGTAAAGTTTACGCCCGACCTGACGCTTTGCATAATTCACTGTAATTCGACGTTGACCGCGTTCGACAAAGATCACGAAACCAGTCACTGTCAACGTCAACATCAATATTGCGAAAACACCAAGTATTTGTAGTTCACCAGTGCGCGCTAATTCAAGGGTTCCGCCTATTGCAGCCGGAAGTCCTGCAACGATGCCAGCAAATATAATCATGGAGATGCCGTTACCTACACCACGCTCCGTAATCTGTTCTCCCAACCACATGAGAAATAAGGTACCTGTAACCAAGACTGAGACCGCTATTAATCGGAAACCAAGCCCTGGTTCCATGACAACAGCCATACCAGCGGCCTGCTGTCCTTCCAACGCTATAGAGACTCCTATGGCCTGAAATGTTGCAAGGGCAACTGTACCCCATCTTGTATATTGAATTATTTTACGTCGACCTGACTCTCCTTCCTTTCGCAATTGCTTTAAATTGGGATCAACAAAAGACAATAATTGCATGATTATAGAAGCAGATATATAAGGCATTATCCCTAGAGCCACAACAGAGAACCTCTGCAACGCCCCACCGGAAAACATATTAACCATATCTATGATAGTGCCTTTCTGTTGATTGAACATCTCGGTCAATGCAACCGGATTAATCCCAGGCACAGGAACATGTGTGCATACGCGATATACGAACATGGCGAATAACACAAACAGCAAACGCTGCCTGAGTTCTTTTAATTGCCTTAGATCGGACAGACCACCTGGAATTGCTGGGTTAGAAGCGGCCATTTTATTCTTCTACTTTACCCCCTGCTGATTCGATGACAGCACGTGCACCTTTAGTCACTCGTATACCCTTTATAATGACTTTCTTTTTGAGCTCACCGGATGCAATAATCTTTGTATACTTTATGTTTTTTCCAACCACTTTTGCCTTTTTTAAAGCATTCAAATCAATTGCTTCTGAATCCACATCGTTTAACTCATGCAATCTTATTTCCGCAGTGGCCGCGGCAAGCATTGAGTTAAACCCAATTTTAGGCAGACGTCTCTGAATTGGCATTTGCCCGCCTTCAAACCCTACCTTCGTGTACCCACCTGAACGTGACTTTTGCCCTTTATGACCTCGTCCTGCTGTTTTACCCAATCCGGATCCCATGCCCCTTCCAACCCTCTTTTTAGAAGGTTTTGATCCTGCTGCCGGTTTTAACGAATTCAATCTCATATTCAAATTCAATCTCATATTCAAACTCCATCAACAGTCAGTAAATACGATACTTTAGTTTATCATTCCACGATTCCCTGGAGTGTCATCGATCAAAACTGAATGATTGATGCGTCGCAATTCAGGGCAGGCAACACATGTTTTGTGCGATTTAATCCTGCGATTAGCGTTTCACTTCAAAACTACTTTAACTTTTTTAGTTGATTTAGCTATTATTTACCCATGATCTCTTCAACAGATTTGCCACGTTTAGCAGCTCGGTACTCCGGAGAGCCTATTGATTTCAGACCTTTTATTGTTGCATGGATCACGTTCACGGGATTAGTTGACCCAATAGACTTCGCCAGTATATTATGTATACCAACAACCTCGAACACTGCACGCATTGGCCCGCCAGCAATAATACCAGTACCTTCTGAGGCAGGTTCCATGTGCACCTTGGTAGCACCGTGATGTGAAGTTATCGGGTAATATAGCGTGCCGTCGTTTAACGGAACATGAATCATATCGCGACGAGCTTTTTCCATTGCCTTTTGAATAGCTATTGGCACTTCTCGTGCCTTACCGCGACCAAAACCAACTTTGCCATTGCCGTCACCTGTCACCGCTAGCGCTGCAAAACCAAAAATACGACCACCTTTAACTACCTTGGCGACACGATTCATTGTAACCAGTTTTTCCAGAAGGCCTTCATTACCTGTGACTGATTCATTTTTTGCCATTATTAAGAGACCTCTAAAATTTCATCCCACTCTCACGCGCCACATCAGCTAATGCTTTGATGCGACCGTGATACTTAAACCCCGAACGATCAAACGCTAACTTTGTAACACCTGCTTTTTTTGCACGCTCTGCAAGTAACCTACCAACTACCGTAGCGGCTTCAACATTACCACTGTATTTAATCTGTTTTTTAACATCCTTATCCAAGGTTGACGCACTTGATATCACTTCAGAACCGCTTGGCGCAATAATCTGCGCATAAATATGCCGGGAAGTCTTGTGGACACATAAGCGATTTACCTCTAATAACTTTATTCGTGCACGGGTTTTTCGCAAACGTCTCAATCTGGATTCTTTCTTTTTCATAGCTATACCTTCTTAGCTTCCTTCCTTATGATATGTTCGTCGGCATATCGAACTCCTTTGCCTTTGTAAGGTTCTGGAGGCCGATAAGCACGTATGTTAGCCGCTACCTGACCAACTTTTTGCTTATCAATTCCCTTAACAAGTATTTCTGTCTGACTAGGTGCCTCAATCGTAATGCCTTCTGGAATTTCGTAATTTACCGGGTGAGAAAATCCCAAAGTCAAATTTAACTTCTTTCCTTCTATTGCAGCCCTATAACCAACACCTACAATCATTAATTTGCACTCAAATCCATCGCTCACTCCTGTAACAAAGTTTTGTATCAATGCCCTTGTAGTTCCGGATAAGGCATTCGCTGATTTGGATCCGTCGTTTGCAACAATATTTATGACATTATCTTCTTGCACGACTGAAACGAGTGAGTGGATATCATAGGATATTTCACCCTTCTTACCTTTCACTTTAATCGTTCCACCTGCAATGCTGACATCAACACTTTCAGGAACAGAAATTGGATTATTAGCAATTCGCGACATTGTAATTTTCGTTAAGTAACAATACAGAGCACTTCACCGCCGACGCCCTGATCTCTAGCAGATTTATCTGTCATCACGCCTTTTGGTGTTGAAACGATTACGGTCCCCAGCCCACCAAGAACACTTGGTAGATCGGCGCTTGAACTATACTTACGCAAACTGGGATGACTATACCGTTGCAAGCTTTCAATGACAGCCCTCCCCTCATAATATTTCAATTCTATGGATAGAATGCGTTTTGTCCCCAGCTCACTGACGTTAAAATCCACAATATAGCCTTCATCCTTCATTGTACTGGCAATTGCCACCTTTATTTTTGATGATGGCATGGAAACTTCGCGCTTAAACCTAGCTTGACCGTTGCGTACCCTGGTCAGCATATCCGCAATAGGATCCTGTAAACTCATTATTTTACCAACTCGCTTTAACCAGCCCAGGAATATCACCCTGCATTGCTGCTTCTCGTAACTTATTACGGCTTAGGCCAAACCTTCGATAATATCCATGAGGCCTACCAGTCAATTTACATCGGTTTCTCATCCTACTCGGGCTTGAATCACGTGGCATCTTATTCAATCGAATTCTGTCCTCAGCACGCTCTTTCTCACCTAATTCCATATTCATAATTATTTCCTTTAGCTTTTTACGCTTTGCTGCGTATTTTTTTACCGTCAACGCTCGCTTACGTTCACGATTGATCATTGATTGTTTAGCCACCTTTAATTCTCTTACCTCTTATTCAAGTCCGCAAAGGAAAGTTAAAAGCGCTTAATAATGCACGTCCTTCGTCATCAGTTTTCGCTGTAGTCGTAATGGTTATATCCAGTCCGCGAATTGTATCTATCTTATCGTAATCGATTTCCGGAAATATAATTTGCTCCTTAACACCCAAGCTGTAATTACCGCGACCATCGAATGACTTTGGGCTTAAACCTCTAAAATCACGAATACGAGGTATGGCTATTGTGATCAGCCTATCTAGAAATTCAAACACTCTTTCTCTACGTAAAGTAACTTTACACCCGATAGGCCAATCTTCACGCACCTTAAAGTTCGCGACCGATTTACGTGCCCTGGTAACTACTGGCTTTTGTCCCGCAATTTTATTCATATCGTTAAGGGCATGTTCAATTACTTTCTTATCGGCCACTGCCGCACCAATGCCCATGTTCAATGTAATCTTTACAAATCTCGGTACTTCCATAGACGATTTATAACCAAATTGCTCAGTCAATTTATTAACTACTGTTTCCTTATAAAATTCTTGCAACCTGGGCATTACTAATCTCTATATATCAATAACTTCATCATTCGACTTAAAATATCTAACCATGCGACCATCCTCTAGTCGCTTGTAGCCAACACCGTCTGCCTTATTACTTACCGGGTTCCATATAGCAACATTGGAAGCATTAATCGGCATTTCCTTTTCAAGGATCCCGCCAGCGGTACCCTGTTGCGGATCACCTTTTGTATGTCGTTTTGACATATTGACATTTTCAACAACGACCTTGTTGCTGTCTCGCAATACACGCAATACAACACCACGCTTGGTCATATTTTCACCCACCAGCACAATCACTTCATCGCCTTTACGTATTTTCATAATGTACTTAGTTTCAACTAATTTAAATTACTTCAGGTGCAAGTGATACTATTTTCATGAAGCTTTCACTTCTGAGTTCACGTGTTACTGGACCAAAGATCCTGGTACCGATTGGTTGCATCTGACTGTTTAACAATACGGCAGCATTACCATCAAACCTGATAAGTGAGCCGTCAGATCTACGTACGTCCTTTCTGGTTCGAACAACAACAGCATTGAAGATTTCACCTTTCTTGACTTTTCCTCGTGGAATAGCTTCTTTGACGGTCACCTTGATAAGGTCACCTATATTGGCATAACGTCGCTTTGAATCGCCCAATACCTTTATACACATCAAACTACGCGCGCCGCTATTATCAGCAGAATCCAACATTGATTGCATCTGTATCACGTGTGTTCTCCAGTTTTATAAACTTGCATCTTATCGCTAAATCTTTTGTGCCTTAGTAACTATCTTTTGCAGTTTCCGTGACTTATTTTTAGACAATGGCCGCGTGGGTTCAATAATAATCACATCACCCTCACTACATTCATTATCTTCATCATGAGCAAGAACCTTGGTCGATCTTCTCATATACTTTTCGTACAAAGGGTGCTTCACCGTTCTTTGAATAAGTACGGACACGGTTTTGTCCATTTTATTGCTTACCACACTACCAGTTAAGGTCTTAACTTTTTTTTCTGTTTTACTCACGAACCCCACCTGTTGCCTTTTCCACGAGTACAGTTTTAATTCTCGCAATGTCTCTACGCGCAACCTTTATATCGCTCGATTTCATCAATTGCCCTGATCCTTTTTGCATACGTAAATTAAACTGTTTTCTACGCACCGCTAACAGTTCCTCGTTCAGTTCTTTCGGGCTCATTTTTCGTAATTCTTCTGCTTTCACTATAGCAATTTCCTGCTAACAAAGGTTGTTTTTACCGGCAACTTCGCTGCAGCCAAAGTAAAGGCCTTTCGAGCTAGTTCTTCCGTCACGCCTTCTATTTCATATATCATTCTTCCGGGTTGGATCTGCGCAGCCCAATACTCAACATTACCTTTTCCTTTGCCCTGCCGAACCTCCAGTGGTTTTGAGGTAATCGGTTTATCGGGAAATATCCTTATCCAGAGTTTTCCACCACGCTTTACCTTGCGAGTGATTGTCCGACGAGCTGCCTCAATCTGACGTGCCGAAATTCGACCACGCGTTGTTGCTTTTAGTCCGAATTCGCCAAAACTGACTTTGTTACCTACATTGGCTAAGCCGCGATTTCGGCCCTTCGATTGTTTCCTGAATTTTGTCTTTTTAGGCTGTAGCACTTTTCTTTACCGCTAACTGGAAACCACTGGCAGCGAGTCAGTTACTTTTTCATCTTCAGACCTATCCATACCAAAAACTTCACCTTTAAATATCCACACCTTGACCCCGATCACTCCATAAGTGGTATTAGACTCAGCCACACCATAATCAATATCTGCTCGCAATGTGTGTAAGGGTACGCGACCTTCCCTGTACCACTCTGACCGGGCAATCTCAGCAACGTTTAAGCGGCCAGCGATGTTAATCCGGATCCCTTGCGCACCCAGACGCATAGTATTTGATACTGCACGCTTCATCGCTCGCCGGAACATAATCCGGCGCTCAATCTGCCGAGCAACACTTTCCGCTACCAGATACGCATCCAACTCCGGCTTTCTTATCTCTTCAACACTAACAGTTGTCGGAACACCCATCAGCTGCGATACGCTGAAACGAAGTTTTTCAATATCTTCACCCTTTTTTCCGATGATGATACCGGGTCTTGCAGTGTGCATTATCACTTTTGCATTATTAGCCTGGCGCTCTATCTGTATACGACTGACAGATGCGTTAGCCAGTTTTTTCTTCAGGTATTTCCGAACCTGCATATCGGTATATAGAAATTCTGAATAATCTTTAGAATCTGCATACCATGTAGATGTCCAGTTTTTAATAATGCCCAATCGCATGCCGATTGGATGTACCTTTTGCCCCATATCAGCTCTCTTCGTTTTTCGCGACAGTCACAGTGATATGACTCATACGTTTAATAATTCTATCAACACGGCCTTTCGCCCTTGGACGAAGACGTTTTAATGCTAGACCCTGGTTAACACATATAGATGAGACTTTCAGTTCATCGATATCAGCACCATCGTTATGGCTAGCGTTTGCTACTGCGGATTCAAGTACTTTTTTAACAATATCTACAGATTTTTTATTACTAAACGTTAATACGTTTATAGCCCGCTCAACAGATAAACCACGAATTTGATCAGCTATCAAACGCACTTTTTGTGGAGAAATACGCGCATACTTTAATGTTGCTGACGTTGACATAATCAACTCAATTCCTCGAATATACTATCTATTTCGTTTTTCTATCTGCCGCATGACCTCTGAATATTCTTGTCATTGCGAACTCACCAAGTTTATGACCCACCATATTTTCATTTATAAAAATTGGCAAGTGATCCCGTCCATTATGTACAGCTATAGTCAAGCCAATCATGTTTGGCAGAACCATAGAGCGCCTCGACCATGTTTTGATTGGCCGCCTATCATTCGTTTCTTTCGCAGCTGCTGTTTTTGCAGCCAAGTGGTGATCGACAAATGGGCCTTTCTTAATTGAACGTGACACTAATTTATCCCCTTACTTAACTCTTGTTTCATCTACGCACAATCATATTATTAGTGCGCTTGTTTGTGCGTGTCTTATAGCCTTTAGTCGGCACACCCCAGGGTGTGACCGGATGACGACCGCCTGATGTTCTGCCCTCCCCGCCTCCGTGAGGATGATCAACTGGGTTCATTGCGACACCGCGAACTGTCGGGCGGACACCGCGCCATCTTTTAGCGCCTGCTTTTCCTAACTGCTTAAGCGAATGCTCAATATTGCTCACTTCACCCAAAGTCGCGCGGCACTCAATTGGCACTTTGCGCATCTCTTCTGAACGTAAGCGCAATGTTGCATGCGCACCTTCCCGTGCTACAAGCTGTGCACTGGTTCCAGCACTTCTCGCAACTTGTGCACCTCTACCTGGTTTAAGTTCAATGCAATGCACGGTTGAGCCAAGGGGAATATTTCCCAACGGCAAACAATTCCCTGGTTTGATATCGGATTCAGCACCGGAAACTACTTTAGCACCCTGCAATACTCCATTTGGTGAAATAATGTAGCGACGTTCTCCATCCGCATATAACAATAGAGCGATATGAGCACTACGATTTGGATCGTATTCGATCCGTTCAACCTTTGCTGGGATCCCATCTTTGTCTCTTTTAAAATCAATTATCCGATAACACTGCTTGGAGCCACCGCCACGATGACGAACAGTGCTTCGACCAGCATTGTTTCGCCCGGATGCTTTACTTTGCTTTTCCAGCAAAGGCGCATATGGTTCAACCTTATCAAGCTCTGGGCTAACTACCTTTACAACGCTACGACGACCAGGTGATGTTGGTTTTGGTTTTATTAATGGCATCGCTATCTACTCTTCCTCAGGCTTCTACAAAATCAATATTAAAGCCAGATTTTAATCTAACATAGGCCTTTTTCCAATCGGATCGACGGCCCTTTGACTGCTTATGTATTTTAGTTTTACCTTTCACTCTTAGTACCTGTACAGCTTCGACTTCCACTTCGAACATCATCTCAACGGCCCTTTTTACCTCCAGCTTAGTGGCGTCTGTAGCTACTCTGAATACAAATTGGTTATTTTTTTCAGCCACCATAGTGCTTCTTTCCGTTATCCGTGGCTCGACAAGTACTTGCATTAATCTTTCCTTGTTCATGATAGCCACGCCTCAACTTTTTCAACCGCTGACTGAGTAAACAATATTTTTTCAAATCCGATCAGAGAGTAGGGATTGATTTTACTTGCATCAATGACGTTCACGCGCGGAATATTTCTTGTTGATAGGTATAAATTCTCGCTGACTTCATCTGTAACAATTAGCACTTCATTTAAATCAAGTCCGGCCAGCGCTTTCTTTGCCACTTTTGTCTTAGGTTCCTCAATCTTCAATTCATCTATACAAGTCAAGCGTTCCTGTCGTATTAATTCAGATAATATAGAACGCATGGCACCTCGATACATTTTCCGATTTACTTTGCTTGTAAAAGAATGCGGTTTGGCAGCAAAGGTCACTCCTCCGCCCCGCCATATTGGGCTACGAATCGTACCAGATCTGGCTCTCCCGCTCCCTTTCTGTGACCGGGGTTTTTTGCCTCCTCCTCTCACTTCAGAGCGAGTCTTCTGTGCCTTCGTACCAGAACGAGAACCCGCCATAAAAGCAGCTAAAACCTGATGTATTAATAGTTCATTATAACGCGCATTAAACACCGAGTCTGAAACAGTGATTCTAGCTGCTCTTTTTTTCCAGATTTTATGTAATTTTAATTCCACAGCAGGCGTCCTATACCTTAGACTTTACAGCTTTTTTCACAATTACTTTTCCGCCTTTCGAGCCTGGTACAGAACCTTTTATCAACAATAAATTTCGCTCAATATCAACACGTACAATTTCCAAATTTTGTGTCGTTCGATTTACATTACCCATCTGGCCGGCCATTTTTTTCCCTTTAAATACCCGTCCTGGCGTTTGACACTGGCCTATAGAACCAGGCGCCCTGTGAGATATCGAATTACCGTGCGAATTCCTTTGATGACTAAAATTATGTCTCTTAATAGAACCAGCATAGCCTTTCCCTATAGAGGTGGCAGTCACATCAACTTTTTGCCCTGATTCAAATTGATCAGCCTTTATCTCAGTTCCTACTTCGACCTCACTCGCTTCACTACCTTCCAATCGAAACTCAATGAACCCTTTTGCCGATTCAATCTCTGCTTTTGATAACACACCAGCATCGGGCTTATTTATCAAATTGCGACGTTTACTGCCCCAGGCAAGTTGAACTGCGTGATATCCTTCTCGCTCCGGATCTATTAGACGCGTCACCCTATTAGGGACAACTTCAATAACAGTAACAGGAATAGGCCGAACTTCTTCAGTGAAGACCCTTGTCATACCTATTTTTTGTCCAACAATTCCAATCGTCATCGCCTTGTTACTTACTCTATAAGATTTGTTAATTTAATTTAATCTGAACATCCACGCCTGCAGCCAAATCAAGCTTCATCAAGGCATCTACTGTCTTATCTGTTGGATTAACAATATCCATCAATCTTTTGTGTGTCCGGATCTCATATTGATCTCTTGCATCTTTGTTCGCATGCGGTGAAATCAAAATAGTATAGCGTTCCTTTTTTGTAGGCAGGGGGATCGGTCCTTTAACCCGTGCACCAGTACGTTGCGCAGTCTCCACAATCTCTCGTGCAGACTGATCGATCAGTCTGTAATCAAAGGCCTTAAGGCGAATGCGTATTACTTGTTGTCCAGTCATATTCTGTCACTCAATAATCTTGGTAACGACACCAGCACCTACTGTCCTGCCACCCTCTCGGATTGCAAAACGTAAGCCTTCTTCCATCGCTATCGGATTAATTAAGTCAACTATCAATTTAATATTGT
>Ga0056106_100121_pt1 | contig 13782 bp, 16 predicted proteins | sample WorMetcrassitun1_FD_77012 | JGI IMG/M metagenome (GOLD analysis project Ga0056106, IMG submission 77012) | Marine gutless worms symbiont microbial communities from Max Planck institute for Marine Microbiology, Germany - Olavius crassitunicatus.1 ... | reverse complement strand
TTGATCCAATAAGTCTTTAATATCTCGATGACTCAAACTAAATCGATAATAAAGCCATACTGTATATTGGATAATTTCAACTGGGAATCGGTATCTTTATGTACCTGCTTGCATTAATCATCCTGGGGTTGTCGCTGAATGAGCTTTAATTTGGTAGTGCCGTTGTTATTATATGAATAGTATTTTGCAACTTAGTGTTTTTAACATTAGCTTTAATACAACAAGAGGGGAAAGAAAAATAATTTGAGTAAACTAAGAGGGGTTTGTAAACTGCATTAATCGAGACACATGAATGAATAATTGAAGTCAAGTTAGGCTCTATTGTTAAACAATTCATCGGCTTGGTTTAACAAACTTAGCAGAGTAATATTAAGCGGATAATAAATTGAGGCCATGAATAATGCAGCGAAAATATTACCCTCCATCGTCTTTTTCTCTTTTTTTGTTGTCGGTCATACATCCGCACAGACCGTGCTGAAGGGAACGTGGGCTAAAGAAAACGTAACAGTCAGCGGAGGAAAAACTCAAGCAGAAACTAAAAGAGACTCTTTTAAATACAAAACTATACTGAAGTCAAAATCGGCAAAAATTAAAAAATACAGAGCAAGTATATCTAGTGCTTTCCTACAATTAAATACCAAAGCGCGAGTGGATTCGACGATTGAAAGCCCAGATTGTGCAACGTCAAGTGGTCAATATATTGTTTTTTCTGTCGATAAAAGATAACAACGGCGAGTTGCAGTCAATAGAGCATATTGAACATTGGGCAGGTGATAGTGATAGTGAAATAGAATTACAAAATGATTATGAAATCGACACCAATGTGGATCTCATCAGTGTAAAAACGAGGTTAACGTGTGAGTGTGACGAAGCCAAATCCAACGAGTATATACCTGATTAATTAGTAGTTCGAGACATATATGAGCCAGCACTATTGTGTAATAGTAATATTGTCAGTGACGCTTACTTTTCCTTTCAAAGTAATTGCTGAAAATTCTACAAATCCCACCATATCTAAGGTATATATAAAAGCAAGCAAAGATCTGGGAAAAAGAAATATCCAGGAACAAATCAGACAGCTGCAAAAGAATATGATTACTATATCAGCAGGCAAATTTCTCATGGGAGATATTATTGGAGGAGGCGAAGCTGATGAGCGGCCAGTGCACGAAATTCTGATTGAAGAGTTTAAATTAAGTAAATATGAAGTAATTTTTGCACAATGGGATGCCTGTGTCGCAGATGGTGCATGTGATGGTCACAGACCGAGAAACAAAGGTTGAGGACGGGGAGATCGACCAGTTATCAATGTAACATGGGGTGATACACAAAATTTTATAAAGTGGCTCAGCCAAAAAACATAAAATAAATTCAGGTTACCATCAGAAGCAGGGTGGTGGTATGCGGCGCGTGCTGGCACAGTTACAAATTATCATTGTGGTAATGAGATAGGTCGTGACCGAGCCAACTGTAAAGGTTGTGGGAAAAATCTACTAACTCAAATTACTTCGCCGGTTGGTGGCTTCAAGGCTAATGGTTTTGGTTTATATGATATGCACGGTAATGTTTGGGAATTGATGGCAGATTGCTGAAACGGTTCTTATGGTGGTACGCCAAGTAACGGAACAGCCTGGATAAGCGGTGATTGTGACCAGCGTGTGATTAGGGGAGGATCATAGTTTAGTTTACCTTCGATTCTGCGTTCCGCTAACCGCAGCTTAAATTTACGAACACGTCCATTTGATAATCCCGGTTTTCGTCTTGCTTTGGATTATTTTCTATTCTTCCCGGTAAACAAAAAAGGGGTCTATCAAGCTATTCTCACAGGATTTTCAACTAGGTTAGATAAACAATCACTTCCGAGCTTTTTTATATCATCAAAAAACTTTACTCGATGCCACTGATTGAATGAAGTTGTCTCGTAAAATAGTAGTTTGTCAGTAATTGACTTTACAATTAATGCCCTTCTTATTTTTTTATCCAGTCCAGTTTTTAATAGTTTTTTGGATTATTATAAAAATCTGCTATAGATGGATCCAACTCAACATCTCGAAGGTCACTTATTAACTTCATACATTCAGGATGTAGCTTGCGGTATTGCATTATTCCTCTTGTGTATTTGTCAAAGAGTGAACCATCTGGCTTACCACTCATTACGGCAATGATACATTCCAGAATATCATCATATTCTATATGCAATCGCATTCCTTATATTATATCCTTACTTTTGGGTAAAGCTATTTTATATTTACTGAGAGTTTCAAATTTATTATACTGTCTGTCAATGAGGGTTATTGTATTAAAAAATGAAGGCCACATCCAGTTGATCTTCCAGGAATGGAGCAAACGTCACTACCAACAGGACGGCCCGTAAAAAGTCTTGATGAAAATCCATAAATAATGCAGTATCAACGGACAGATTTGTTCCAATCATCCTCATCACAAACAGCACTAGTAGGGCGATATGTCGATGAACAATAAGGCCAGTAATAATTAAGTAGTATGTAGGGTCAACATCCAGACGCCGTAGAAATTCATCATCAAGGTTCATACCTATGCTTATCATTTGAGTAATAAAAACAAGGATAAAATGCATTATTTTCAAGGAGTGTGATTTCTCAAAGGCCATGATATTAATCATATCAGGGGATAAGCTTCTCTCTAAGTTATGTACTTATAAAAATTATGGCCGGATACTGCTCCGTTAAGTGATGCATTGCCTGTCAGTAAGATCAGACACCTTTCTTAAGGATTTCAATGACATCTTCCTGTGTATCAATATCGATTTCTGCTTCGGGTAGCGCCAGAAAAAGAACCTTATCTTCATTTTCATGTAGAATTGATTTAGCACCTTTATCACCGCTTAATTCCAATATATTTTGAAAATAACTGGATGGAAACAATACCGGAACTCCTAATGTTCCTGCGTAACTACCAGCTACAATTTTTGACTGATCCTGTAGCCATAAATCAATCAATTTTTTAAGGTGTTGCTCTGTGATAAGAGGTTGGTCACAGAAAATGATCAGTACACCTCTACAATTTTTCGGCAGTGTTTCTATTCCCGTTTTTAAGGAGGATGCCATTCCTTTTTCCCAGTTTTCGTTTAACACTATATCAATATTGTATTGTGATATTTCCCTTTGAAGTTTATTTGCCCTGAGACCGAGTACCAGAACCACACGCTCATCCATAACACTTGTTGCTGTTTCTACGGCTCGTTTTAGCATGGATTTTCCATCAAGCTCCAGTAGTTGTTTAATGCCTCCAAAACGTGTTGAACCACCAGCGGCAAGTACTATTGCATGTAGTTCGTCTATAGATGTAGGTTTCACACTATTTTCCATTGGTCTCGATAGGGCCATAGATATTGTCAATCCGATCTCCTGGATATTGTTGTTCTAGCGAGTCAATAAGCTTACGATGTCTCTGTGTAATACCCGGCAAACCGATATAGTCAATAGAGGTATTGATAAGCTGTTTAAGCTAACGCTCATCAAAATTAATTTTATAGGTCATTAGAATCGCTACATTGATATCATCAATTGCAATCTCTTCTGCTAATGATTCAGGCATTGTAGTAACAATCTCATCTGCTCTGCTGATTGATTCAAACTGAGTAAATGACTCCCTGAAATCTGTCATTGTTACCTTCCAGCCTAACTCCTTAGCTAGATGCATAATTGGTATGGTATCGAGGACTCACAACCAATAATCAGTAAGTGAATATGAGGTACTCTGATGTCATAAAATACATTCATCAGGCCTTCTTCAAGTAAGTAGGATTCCAGTGATATCGAACCCGAAATCAACGCAGTTTTCATTACGAGATCCAGATATTTTTCCGTTGGCTGCTTAGCTGATCTAAGTTTGTTGTCGACAAGAAAACTAAGTCTGGTTTGTACATCGTTCTAATTCTGAACTACAAATTGTAGCAATAGCCATGGCTTGTCGTTCCTTCACGCTTTGTCTAATTAAACCTAGTATTGAACAATTATTTTGTTGATAACAATATTCTAACAACACATAAATTTCCGCATTTGGCTCCAGCTCGTGATGTATGTCAAATTCATCAGAATAGCTATTATCGATAACGATTATACAGTTTTGTTTTGAGATAAATACTTGGCGTACCTCCTTCAGTGAGGTCTGGCGTAGGGCTTCTCCGCCAAGCACGCCAAACAGCTGCCCCTGTCTGGCAATCAATATTCTTGTCACGGCTTTACGGTATGTTGAACCAGTGGTTTCTATAATAGTTGCTAGAACGGACTCGCTATGATTTTGCCGTAGCGATTGGTACTGGGATACCAGACCCGACAAACTTAAGTTCATATTTGAAGTTTAGATTTGTTTTAGCCGGGTAAGTACAGCAGTGGTTTGTTCACGACGACTTATAACCGTTCCAACAAATGCTTTTAGAAATTGCAATTGTGTTCTTTCTTCCGCCCTATCAAGTGTTAACGCGTTTACTTCGATAAAGGCTATTTCGGTATTCGAAACAACAGTAGCGGTACGCTCTGTGTGAGACAAATATCCCATTTCACCAAAATAATCACCTTCCTAAAGCTTTCCAATGTGATGTCCACTTTCAATAATGCTAACAACGCCATAGAGTAACACATAAAAAGAGTCGTTAATATCTCCCTCTTTAATAATTGTTGTTTCAGCTGGATAGGTCTGCCAATTGCTTGCCCTAACCAACTCCCATATATCTGCGTCCGTAAAACCTTTTAGGAAACCAATTTTTTTGAGAGTATCAAATTTGGCCCATAAGTCATCTTCGCTTTCTACTTTATCGAGATATTCAAAGATCAAAGCCAAATCTGCAGCCAGATCCAAACCGGCGCCATAACATTTTTCCGGTTTTTTTAACATTCTTTTTAAAGTATATTCGAGTCCTTCCGGCAGGTCTTTACGAAACTCGCTTATAGGCGGTGGCTCTTTCTTGGTTATTTTATTGTTTATAGTCATCAAACTATCCGCTCTAAAGGGATTGTGACCAGTTAGCATTTCATACATAACTACACCAAGAGAAAATAAATCAGAATTGCTGGTAATCTCCCATTCATTAATTTGTTCTGGTGACATGTACAATGGTGAGTTAAGAAACCACTCAAACTGCGTAGCCTTGGTATCCTGTCGATTTGCCATAGCAATACTAAAATCAGAAATGCTAATGTTTTTATCTTCTGAATAAAGAATATTGCTTGGTTTGATATCTCGATGAATAATTCGCTAACGGTAAGCGTAATCAAGGGCTTTAGCAGAATAGAATTGTAGATTATATTGACAACTTCGCGAGACGAAAATGAGTCGTTTGCCGAATACACTATTCTCATACTGCCACGGCCAATTTCCTCTACTATGACATACTTACCAACTTTATTTGGTTGAGTAGAAACAGTATGAAAAGTACTCTCCGGCTGTTTCCGAGTTATTTGTTCGGTGATGTATGAGCTTGTACTCTTATTTTTTTGCGAAGTCTAGCACACATTAGTTCATAGCTAAGAATATCGCTATCATGCCAATTTTCGACACTGCCACCTTTCCGTGTAACACTAAAGGGTAGTGATATAAGTGCTGTATGACAAGTGTGGTTATGCAAACTTTCGATTAGTTACCCGGATCGACATATTTAAGCTTTCCAGAGCATTCTCATCTCCATAGTCAACAGCTTTTTGGTACCATTTTCTTGCTTCCTGAAGGTTTTTTGTGATCCCTCTGCCTTTTGCGTAAATTACCCCAAGGTTATATTGAGCAACAGGATGTCCAGACTCGACTGCACGTCTATACCAGTGATAGGCTTCTGTATCGTTTCTTTCCACGCCATATCCTTTTCCATATATATTTGCGCGTTGACATGTCCCTGTTCCGCAGCAGTCTGATACTATTTAAATGCCTGCTTAATATCTTGCTTTACTCCAACCCACTTGTTGCACATGTCTTCCAGATTTACCATGGAGTTTAGATATTCTTTCTCAGCGGCCATGTGATACCAGTTGAAGGCGGCAGTTGTATTTTTTTCTGCACCAATACCTTTAAGATGCATCACCGCCAGGGTCGCTTGTGCAGTAGTGTCCTGTTGCTCAGCAGCTTTTTGATACCAGAAAAAAGATTTGGAATAATCCTGCTTTACAACACCTCTTCACTTCACATAAATGACTCCCAGGTTAAATTGTGAGTTGAGGTGACCTTGCTCTGCTCCTATACCTTTAACATACATAAAGGCAACAGAAGCCTGCGCCGACATACCACCTTGTTCTGCCTTTCTTAGCTGAAGAGTTAGGGCATCAGTTTTATCATCGTCACCTTCTTCTACAGCTTTCTTCTACAGCTTCAACATCATCAGTCAGACGTGTCTTAATGAATGTTGCTTGCCGCTCGGCAATCGTCTGCGGTCTGTCCTGTCGACGAAACTGCATTGCATAATCAATCGCCTCTAATAAGGGAGTGGAGTAGCGCCAGCCACCAATCTCCTTTGCACTGACATAGGTATCACGAGAAGTTACGCTGATTGCGGAGCTTCTGAAGATTGCATCACAGGGTGGTATACAGGCAATTGTCCTGTACATAGTAGCGCCCAGTACATAAATATCAGCCCAGAGCCCCCTCCTTGGTCTTCATCAATCGTGTTGTACTGCTAATAGGTGCATAGCCCTTGGAGAAGATGCTGGTGATAGATTGATCTCTACTTTCTTCAATTGATTGGCGTGCCGAACCAAAATCCAGCAATACTGGTTCGCCGTCAACCCTTATGAACAGGTTTGCCGGTTTGATATCGCGATGGATAAAACCATTGGCATGAATCAGCTTCATCTCATTAATTATCGGATATATGACTGTTTTTACGCCTGCTTCATCAAGAATCTTTCTGCGAGTGAGGATTTCTTGAAGTGTTTCGCCCAACCTTATAGTCCATTACCATATAAGCAGTATTGTTATCTTCGAAAACACTGCATACTCTGACAATATTGGGATGTTTAAACTAGCCAAGAGTACGTGCTTCTTCAATAAAGTTACTTAATCCCCAATCATAGCGATCTTTATGCTCACTAGACATGGATTGAACCTTCCTTTCATCGATTCTAACTATCAGATCAATTAGTAGATATTCTTTAAATTGCGACTCCATGATCGAGATTACGATCATGGACGAGATAGGTGATACCAAAACCACCCTGACCGAGAATTTCATTTATTTTGTACCAATGAAGTTGGAAACCTGGTTTAAGGGCATTAAATAATCTATTTTTTTTGTTTTATCCACAATTTATTGCTTCGATAATTTTGTGATCACAATTGTTGTAGCTTTTATCGCAGGAATTCTGATAAGAGGCCTTTCGGTATGAATCAGTAAAATTGCTTTAGATGCAATTAGTTAACAGTAAATTCATAACATAGGCTCTGAGATTATAGACATATCCGCTTCGTTTCTCATACTTATCCACAAAAAAATAGACATATTTCCCAAATTTTTTGCCTGCTTAGCTTAGAGGTGTTGGGTGAATCTTAGTTAAGAAGAGTGACTGAGTAGAGCTTATTTACAGAGCCAGATACAGCTTATGTTGCTCCATAACTACAGAAACTGGAGATAGGGAATCCTCTACACATGGACCATAGGTACAATAACCGTCATGGATTCGAAATAGTGCACCGTATGTGGCGCATTGAATTTGGGTCTTGGATATATCCAAGAATTGATCCGGTGTCCAGTCCAGCAATACGTGAGTGTGTGAGCACCGATTACGGTAAGCGTAAATATGCCCATCCTTGCGAACGACAAAAATACTTAGCTCACCTATCGAGGTCTTCAGATAGAATTCTTTAGCACCCGGTTCAGTAATATCTTTAAGCAAATACAGTTGGATTTTTTCAGACATTGTTTAATAATGGGTAAACTTGCTACGGCCTTTGGATAGACACCAGTTAGGCCAATTCAGTACAATTTATTAAATCTAGAAGCGGGAGTAATCATTGGATTACTCCCGCTATGTATGCGTGAAGTTCAACCGGAGGTTTTTTTTGACCCATTCTGCACTGCTGGCACTTGAAGATGGTAGCCTGTTTCGTGGAAAATCAATAGGTATTATTGGCTGTACAGTTGGCGAAGTTGTTTTTAATACTTCCATAACTGGTTATCAAGAGATCCTGACCGATCCATCATATTGTCAGCAGATAGTAGCTCTGACTCAGCCTCATATTGGCAATATTGGTGTAAATAAGGAGGATGAGGAATCTGCCAAGGTCCAGTTGAGCGGACTGGTTATCCGTGATTTACCTGTGCAGATGAGTAGTTGGCGTTCTGAGCAATCGCTGCAAAAATATTTACAAGCGCAGTCTATCGTCGCAATTAGCGATATTGATACTCGTTGTTTGACCAGGATGCTAAGCACAAAGGGTGCACAAAACGGCTGTATTATCACTGGTGATGATCTGGATGAAACAAAAGCGATAGAAGTAGCACGAGGTTTTCCAGGATTGAAAGGTGCCGATCTGGCGAAAGTCGTAACTACCACATCGCCTTATGAGTGGACGCAGGGAACCTGGTCGTTAAAGGGCGGCCTACCTGATGCAAATGTTAAAAGAGATAAGGAATGGCACGTAATTGCCTACGACTTTGGAATTAAGCGAAATATACAAAGAATTCTCTCAGACCTTGGTTGTCGATTAACGGTTATACCGGCAATGACACCAGCAAACAAAGTTTTAGTAGAAAAACCTGACGGCGTATTTCTGTCAAATGGACCTGGAGATCCTGAGCCCTGCGACTATGCCGTCAAAGCTATCAAAGAATTATTGACTAGTAATATTCCAATATTCGGTATTTGCTTTGGCCACCAGTTGTTATCTCTGGCTGCAGGTGCAAAAACAACTAAGATGAAGTTTGGCCATCATGGGGCGAATCACCCTGTGCAGGATCTGGCTACGGGTCAGGTGCTTATCACAAGTCAAAATCATGGTTTCGCTGTCGATGAGAAGAGCTTGCCAGCTCACTTAATAGCAACGCATCGATCCTTATTTGATGGGACATTGCAGGGAGTGAGGCACAAGAATGCACCAGCTTTTGGATTTCAGGGACATCCCGAAGCAAGCCCAGGGCCACGTGATGCACAGCCATTGTTTGAGCATTTTATTGGGCTTATGCGAACGAAGCGAGATGTATAAATTTATTGTAGTTCATTAGTAATAAATTGTTACTCGTTTAATTATTATTTAATTCGAATTAATATTTGAACTCGATATGTGAGATACACTTAATGCCTAGACGCGACGATATAAAAAGTATCCTGATCATAGGAGCAGGCCCAATTGTCATTGGCCAAGCCTGTGAGTTTGACTACTCAGGCGCTCAGGCTTGTAAGGCCCTACGAGAAGAAGGTTACCGAGTGATTTTGGTTAATTCCAATCCAGCGACAATTATGACAGATCCGGAGATGGCTGATGCTACCTATATTGAACCGGTAAGCTGGCAAACTGTCAACAAAATTATTGAAAAGGAGAAACCTGATGCCTTACTGCCAACAATGGGTGGGCAAACAAGCTTAAACTGTGCTCTTGATCTGGCCCATCATGGTGTCTTGGAAAAGTTTAACGTTGAGATGATTGGTGCTAGTCGTGACGCTATAGACAAGGCTGAAGATCGAGGACGTTTTCGTGACTCTATGCGGAGAATTGGTCTGACTCTGCCTGAATCTGGCCTTGCCCATAATATTGAAGATGCCATAGCCATACAGGCAGACTTAGGTTATCCAACTATTATTAGACCTTCCTTTACCTTGGGCGGAACAGGTGGGGGAATAGCTTATAACAAAGAAGAATTTCTGGATATTTGTGAGCGTGGTTTAGAGGCTTCGCCAACCAACGAGATATTGCTGGAGCGGTCGATGCTGGGGTGGAAGGAATACGAAATGGAGGTGGTAATGGATAGCAAGGATAATTGTATCATCATCTGCTCTATTGAAAATGTAGATCCCATGGGGGTGCATACAGGTGATTCAATAACCATTGCACCAGCCATGACCCTTACGGATAAGGAGTATCAGATAATGCGAGATACATCGATAGCTGTATTGCGGGAAATAGGAGTTGATACAGGTGGATCGAATGTTCAATTTGCTGTTAACCCGGAAAGCGGTGAGTTAATTGTCATCGAAATGAATCCTCGTGTATCTCGTTCGTCTGCACTGGCTTCCAAGGCGACGGGGTTTCCTATTGCTAAGGTGGCAGTAAAACTGGCAATTGGTTATACCCTTGATGAGCTAGCCAATGAAATAACAGGAGAAGCGACGCCAGCGTCTTTTGAGCCAACTATAGATTACATTGTCACCAAAATACCAAGGTTTACCTTCGAAAAATTTTCCCAGGCGGATGATCGTTTGGGCACACAGATGCAATCAGTTGGGGAGGTGATGGCAATTGGGCGAACTTTTCAGGAATCGTTGCATAAAGCACTGAGAGGTCTTGAAACAGGGGTAGATGGGTTCAAGGAACCGGACTATGGTGAAAATTTTGATATCAAGTTTCTTCAGCATGAACTCAGGATCCCACATTCCGGGCGTCTATTTTATATTGCTGATGCCTTTCGTCATGAAATGACTGTAGAAGAAGTATACGAGCTATGTCGCGTTGATCCATGGTTTCTTGCGCAGATCAAGGATCTCATAGATAAAGAAACTGAACTTAAATCTTTAAAACTCGGGGAGCTTGGAAGAGATAGTTTGTTTGCATTAAAGCAGAAGGGTTTTTCAGATAGCCGCATAGCCTCTCTGATAAATAGTTCTGAGCAGCAAGTGCGCCGACTTCGACATCAACTGGATATAAGGCCCGTGTATAAGCGTGTAGATTCCTGCGCTGCAGAGTTTGCTGTGACAACTGCTTACATGTATTCCACTTATGAAGAGGAATGTGAGGCACAAGCGAGTAATAAACAGAAAATAATAGTTCTAGGTGGTGGGCCAAACCGAATTGGGCAGGGTATCGAGTTTGATTATTGTTGCGTGCAGGCTGCATTTGCCATGCGGGAAGCTGGTTTTGAAACCATCATGATTAATTGTAATCCGGAAACGGTGTCTACAGATTACGATACTTCTGACCGTTTGTATTTTGAGCCCCTAACGCTGGAAGATGTGCTGGAGATCGTTGAAGTTGAAAAACCTAAGGGAGTGATCGTCCAATACGGAGGTCAGACTCCACTCAAATTGGCAAGAGCACTGGAAGCCGCTGGAGTTCCTATAATTGGAACCACACCAGACTCTATCGATTTGGCAGAGGATAGGGAGAGGTTCCAACTAATGTTAAAGAAGCTTGGTTTACAACAACCATCAAACCGAATTGTTCGAAATATTGAAGAAGCAATTAAGGGAGCCAACGAAATTGGATTTCCGCTAGTTGTTCGTCCCTCGTATGTGTTGGGTGGCAGGGCAATGGAGATCATACATAACGAGTCTGATTTAATTGAATATATGGGTAAAGCAGTTGTTGTTTCTCAGGAGTCACCTATCCTCCTGGATCACTTTCTTAGTGATGCTATTGAAGTAGATATAGATGCTATCGGTGATGGATCAGAAGTACTTGTCTGCGGAATAATGGAACATATTGAGCAGGCAGGTGTACACTCAGGTGATTCTGCATGTTCTCTGCCACCTTATAGCTTGGATGAAGACGTGCAAAAAAGGTTGTCTGAGCAAGTGTGTCTGATGGCAAAAGAATTAAAAGTTGTAGGTTTAATGAATACGCAGTTTGCCATCCAGAATGACGAAATTTTTGTTTTAGAGGTTAATCCACGGGCCTCACGGACTGTTCCCTTTGTATCAAAAGCAGTCGGTATATCGCTAGCGCGCATTGCAGCAAACTGTATGATAGGATACAGTCTCGCTAGCCAGGGGCTAACAAAGATGAAACAGTTGGACTATTATAGTGTAAAAGAAGCTATTTTTCCGTTTATAAAATTCCTTGGAGTTGATCCCTTACTAGGTCCAGAAATGAAATCAACTGGGGAGGTAATGGGAGTTGGTGGCACCTTTGGGGAGGCATTTGCGAAAGCGCAATTGGGTGCGGGAGAGAAAATACCAGTTGAAGGGCTTGTATTTATTAGCGTTCGTGATGCAGATAAGGAAGAAGCTCAATCCGTAGCCAGGGAACTTACGGAACTGGGATTTAAAATATGCACAACCCAGGGTACAGCAAAGGCATTGCAGGCAATTGGTCTGGATTGCCCTATGATAAACAAGGTTCGTGATGGACGACCACATATTGTTGATATGCTAAAAAACGATGAGGTTTGTTTTATCGTAAATACAACCGAAGGCAAGCAAGCAATCTCTGATTCATACTCTATTCGCCGAACTGCCCTACAGCACAAGGTATTTTATGTAACTACTATGGCAGGTGCAGACGCAACAATATCCGCTTTGAAGGGATTAACGACCAACAATGTTAATAGATTACAGGATCTACACTCAGGGGTAACACTATGAATACTACGCCCGTTACTGCAAAAGGTGTCAAGAAAATAAGAGAACAATTGCATAAGTTAAAGACAATTGAACGCCAGAAGGTAATTCAGGCGATAGCAGAAGCCAGGGCGCACGGGGATTTGAGCGAAAATGCTGAATACCATGCAGCTCGAGAGCAGCAGAGCTTTATTGAAGGGCGAATTAATACGCTTGAATCAACCTTGGCTGAGGCGCAGCTCATTGATGTTTCAACTGTTAATGCCAATGGTAAAGTAGTATTTGGAGCGACTGTTGAACTGCTCAATCTGGAGAATAAAACAGAGATCAGGTATCAGATAGTGGGTGAGGATGAGGCCGACGTTGATCAGGGGCAGATATCGATTTTATCGCCTATTGCACGTGCCTTGATAGGAAAGGAGGAAGGAGATATTGCTGAGGTGAGTGCCCCAGGAAGTATAGTTGAGTATGAGATCCTTGGCATTCAATACGTATAGATTAAACCGAATATTCTTAACTAATTTTTCGCAGTGTCGAGGAAGAATTAAGAGTTGGTTACAGAAGCACCAACAAGGTTCCTTATGTTAAAAAAGCACAAAATTCCAAGTTACGTTCACGAGCAGTTTACAAGCAGGAAGAAATAGATAGACAGGATGGGCTGCTTCATCCAGGTAGTGCGGTAGTTGAATTGGGCGCAGCTCCAGGAAGTTGGTTTCGATGCGTTAGTGAGCGGATTGACGCGCAAGGTAGACTTGTAGCGGTTGACATTTTACCTATGGAACCCAATACCTAAGGTATTGTTTATTAAAAGTGATTTTAGTGAAGAAAGTACTTACAAAAAGTGTCTGAAAAATTTGCCGGCCGGAAGGAGGAGCAGATCTTGTAATTTCAGATATGGCCTTCAATATTAGTGGTATCAGGAGCAGTGATCAGACCCGGAGTATGTATCTTACTGAACTTGTATTTGATTCTTCAGCACAAGTGCTGAAGGTGAGAGGCAGTATGCTGGTAAAGGTCTCACAGGGTGAATGTAGCGACGCATACAAACGTCAACTTAGTGAATAATTTCAAAGGGTTGTGATCAGAAAGCCTGCGGCATCGCGGAATAGTTCAGGGGAATTTTATATCGTGGCGATGGAATATATTGTATAGTACTAACCCAGATTTTTTAGGAATTTTTAAGAGGTGAATTTGTGAACGATATGGCAAAAAACCTGATCATTTGGATCATCATTGCGCTTGTACTCATGATGATGTTTCGGAATTTTACAACACCCACTGTCTCAAGTGAGATCCCTTATTCCAAGTTTCTCTCTGATATAAAAACTGG
>Ga0056106_100120_pt1 | contig 13835 bp, 11 predicted proteins | sample WorMetcrassitun1_FD_77012 | JGI IMG/M metagenome (GOLD analysis project Ga0056106, IMG submission 77012) | Marine gutless worms symbiont microbial communities from Max Planck institute for Marine Microbiology, Germany - Olavius crassitunicatus.1 ... | reverse complement strand
TGATGGTTCGTGGCCCCGATAAGGTTATGATGCACCTGATGTTTGGGGTTGTCGCTTTGTTTGCGGATCAACTCCTTAAATTGACTGGTTACTGATGAAATGAGTTTTGCAAGAGGCTCAACACTGTTTTAAAATTGCCAAAATACGCTACAGGCTACCCTGTTTGAGTGTTATCCTGATTGACAGAAATGAGTCTACAGGATAGGCTCCACCATCATTTCCTTTTAATACACAAGATAACCAAAAGGGTACCCACAACTATTATCAACAACTGGCTATGAAAAACAGCCCTTCGCTTGCCCTCATCGTCCTTGCCGCCGGTAAAGGGACACGCATGAAATCGACCAAAGCCAAGGTCTTGCATGAGGTCTTCTACCGACCAATGCTGCACCATGTGCTCGACAGTGTCTCACCGCTCAAACCGGAGAAGACGATCGTCATTGTCGGTCATCAGAAAGATGCTGTTGAACAAGTTCTCGGTGATTATGAAGTCATCTGCTGCGAACAGAAAAAGCAGAACGGAACCGGTCATGCGGCCCTCTGTGCCCAGCCGTTACTATCAGATTTTGACGGCAATGTCATGATTCTCTGCGGCGATTCGCCGCTGCTGCTCCCCGAACATCTGGAGCAGATGGTCGAGGCTCATCTGAAAAGCGAGTCAAAGCTGACGATCATGACAACATCGCTGCCGGACCCGACCAATTACGGAAGGATCATCAGTGATGCCAATGCCGCGGTACTGGCCATTGTTGAGGAAAAGGATGCGACCCCGGCCGAACGAGCAATATCGGAAATCAACGCCGGGATCTATATCGGTGGAGCAGCCTATCTTTTTAAAGCACTGAACAGGGTAACAACCGACAACAGCCAGCAGGAGATGTACCTGACCGATATTGTCGGCATCGCCGTCAAAGACGGCCGTTCGGTCAACAAGTTCGAACATCCCTATCCCGAACATGTACTTGGCGTTAACTCCAAGGTCGAGCTGGCCCAGGCCCATCGGCAGATCCAGTCACGGAGAAATTATACGTTAATGGCACAAGGTGTTACCATTGTCGATCCGGCAACCACAACCATTGATCCGGATGCGGAGATCGGTACCGAGTGTTGTCTATGTTCACCAATATCGATCGTCGGTAAAAGCAGAATCGGCAATAACTGCGTCATCGATCCCGGTGTCTATATAAACAACAGCAGCATTGGCAACAACGTTCATATCGGTGCCAACAGTGTGATCACCGACGCAACCGTTGGTGACCAGGCAGAAATTGCACCACTGACGATACTTACTAGCAGCAAACTCAAATAAAGTAGAGAAATCAGGAGTTACTATGAGTGATATAAAGAAGATGTATTCTGCAATCTTAGGCGATCACTTTCCGCTGGAAATGACTCTTAGTTTTGGCGATCAACAGCTTATCTACCGTAAGCGGACCTGGAAAATCCCTAAAGAAGACGGATCCATTGATGAACGGGGAATTCGCTATGGAGAAAATCCTGATCAGGAAGCGGCTCTCTATGAACTGGTCAACGGCAATCTCAGTCTCGGAGACTGCTCTTTTATCGAACCCGGCAACGGTCTTGTTTCGGCAATCACCGGCGAAGACATGCTGCAGGTGGGTAAACATCCCGGCAAAATAAATTTGACCGATATCGACAACGGCCTTAACATCCTCAAATACCTGATGGCTGAACCGGCGGCCGTTATCCTCAAGCATAACAACCCGTGCGGGGCGGCTTACGGGACAAACATCGCCAAAGCCTTCGACCGGGCCAACCGGGCCGACCGCATTGCCGCCTTCGGCGGAGCCGTGGTGTTGAACCGGACTTGTGATATCGATACCGCCGAACTTCTGGCTGAAAATTATCTCGAAGTTGTCTGTGCCCCCGAGTTTGAAAAAGGCAGCCTGGAAATCATCAGCAAACGGGCCAATCTGAGGGTTATCAAAATCAGCAGAATTGACCGGCTGGCCGATTTTGAAAACCATCGTTTTATCGATTTCAAGAGTTTGATCGATGGCGGTATTATCGTTCAGCAGTCGGCGGTAAATTCGATCAGATCCGTACAGGATCTGAAACCCGCCACCGCCACCTGGAAAAACAAAGAATACCTTTGCCGGCGGCAACCGAACCGGCGAGAAATCGACGATATGATTTTTGGCTGGGCCGTCGAACATGGGGTAACCTCAAACTCGGTACTCTATGTCAAAGACGGCTGTACCGTCGGCATCGGCACCGGCGAACAAGACCGTGTCGGCGTCGCCGAAATAGCTGTCCATAAAGCCTATATCAAATATGCAGACCTGCTCTGTTTCGACCGCTTCAATATATCCTATGCCGATCTCGAACTGGCAATTGCTCAGAACCAGCGACCGCAATCGGAAAAACAGGAAATTGATGAACAGGTTAGTGCCGACCGCGGGGGTCTGCCCGGATCGGTGATGATATCTGATGCCTTCTTTCCATTTAGAGATGGTGCCGATGTCGGTATCAATGAAGGAGTCAGCGCCATCCTTCAGGCCGGGGGATCGATGCGGGATTTCGAGACCATAGAGGCCTGCAATGAGGCCGAACCCAAGGTTGCCATGATGTTCACTGGGCAGCGCTCGTTTAAACATTGATGAGCATGGATAAACCTCAGCCTAAAACGGGTATAACCCGGCTGATAAGTGCCTTTCATTATTCAATCAAAGGGTTTTCTGCCTGCTTCAAACACGAAGAGGCGTTCAGGCAGGAGGTGATTCTGTTTTTCGTTTTGCTGGTGGTGATTGTGCTGATTCCGGTGGTGCCCGTGATAAAACTGCTGCTGTTCAGTGTCAACTGTCTGGTGCTGATCGTTGAACTTTTAAATTCTGCCGTTGAAACCATCGTCGATAAAATCTCTCCCGAATATGACGAACTGGCCGGTAGGGCTAAAGATATGGGTAGCGGCGCGGTGCTGCTCAGCCTGGTCGTGGCGGCAGTGGTCTGGGCCTATGCCCTTTACCAGATTTTTTTCAGTTAAGATTTCTGCCTGACGGTCACCCAATGACTGTCCTCAGACGATTCCAAACTGGCCTCACTCACCCTGATTGCATAGAGCCCATCTTCTCCGCTCACCGGATTATCCCCTTCTCCCGCCAGAAATAACCGCCAGTCAGCCAGAAGGTGAGGAATGGTCGGCTCCGGATCGAACGATCCAATTCGATTCTCGCGGGCTGAAGCAATCGAGTCGACATAGCCGTGAATCTGGTCGCCGTGAAGCTGTGCCTGATCACAGATGAATTCGTATCGACCACTTCTCGATGAACTGAGTTTGCTGACATCGACAATACCGGCAACGCCATTTTCCATCTCCACATGAATCAGGGCCATGTCCGCGAGGTTTTTGATCTTGCAGATCCGGCACATGACCGAAACCCGCAGCACTTTTAAGCCGGTAATAAAATGGAGGGCGTCAAAGACATGGACGGCGATATGAAAGGTAATGCCGCCGCCGGCCTCGACCGGGTTTTCAAGCCACTGCAGATCGGAGGGTTCGAGACGCTGGTTTGCATAGACCGTAAACAATTCACCCTGTTTCGGTAATTCTTGGCGAAGCTTCTTAATGACCGGGTTATAGCGAAGTGTCTGACCGACCGTCAGCGGAACCGCCGCTTCCTTCATCATGGTTACAATCTTTTCACCATCGACCGAATTGGTTGCCAACGGCTTCTCGATCAGTAGCGGCTTTTCAGCTCTGCAGCAGAGTCTGGCAATATCTAAATTGAGAACCGGCGGAACCGCTGCGATCACAGCCTCAACCTGATCTGACAGGATCAGTTCCTGGAAATCCTGATAACAGGTAACATTCCAGTCCTGCGCCTGTTCCTGACCCTTGTCCGAGCGCCGGGCGATGGCGCTGAGCTGCAGATCCGGACAATCTTTGATGACATGCTTGGCATACCTGCTTCCATGCCGACCGGTTCCTATTATACCGACCTTCATCTGTTTACTCCTTAATTAACCAGTGCGCCGGCACCAACAACCTCGACGCTTTCAAGAATTTCAGGACCACAGCTCTGCAAGGCTTCAACCGTGGCCCGATGGGGATGACCGATACCGATTGCAGATTGTCGTCGATAAGCCAGCCTGACCAGATCAGCGAGTCGCTCACATACGGCTGCCTCGGTTTGAACGTTGTCTAAGAAAAAGTCCGCCCGTGAGGTCGGGACCCCGTTTTCGGCGGCCACAAACATTGCCCTGCTGTCCTGTGCCGTATAGCTGTCGATAAAAAAAAAGCTGATGCTCCAACAGCACATCGACCAGAGTTTTCATCGCCTTCTCATCTATGGTGAATTTTGAACCCATATGGTTATTTACTCCGGTTGCATGAACCACCTGGGCCAGATTTTCATTAAACAGCTCTTCTATGCTATCGGTATGCTCATCGAGATATATGGCACCGGGACCGGGATCGTTATTGTTATCTATCGGTTCCAGGGGCAGATGGAGCATAATCGTTCGGCCGCGCTCCCTGGCACTTGCCTCCAATTCCTCAAGAAACGGCGTGTGGGGAAGAAAGGAAAAGGACAAATTCAAACCCAGGGCCAGCAGCTGTTTGCTTATTGGTTGTTCATTGCCCATATCGTCTATGATGATTGCCACTTTCGGCTTTATCTGGTTTCCGGATTGATTTCCGGGTAATTCAGCGGCAACCACGACTCTGAAGAAGATCATATAACCGGCGGCGACTATGGAAATGAAGAAAAATACCACCAGGGCGAGGAAAATTAATATTCTGCTTACATTGATACCGCCGGGAAAGAGCGATTTACTGCTTTTCTTCCGGCTGGTGCGTTTTTTTCTCGCTGCAGGTTTCTTACTTTTGGGAGACGTCATCAGGTGGCCGGTAGATCATTTATCTCGGTTGAGGATATAAGTGCAGAGTGCTTGAATAACATTTCTTTCCTCTACTGCCGCGTTTCCCTCAAGCTCCGGTAGTGCAGCCAGGGCCTGATCGATGATCTCTTCGGCTTTTCTTCTGGAATCAGCAAAACCATGATAACGCTCTACGATATCTGTTACCTCAGTCAGACTCTGCTGTCTTTTTTGCTGATCAACCAGAATTGCCTGCAGGAATTTTCTGTCTGCCTCGTCGGCACGCTGCAGGGTATAGATCAACGGCAACGTCAATTTGCCTTCGGCCAGGTCGTTACCGCTGCTCTTTCCGGTCTTACTGGAGTCGCCGCGATAGTCGAGCAGATCATCAATGATCTGAAAGGCACAACCGAGGTTGATACCAAAAGTTTTCAAGCCATTGCGAGACGTATCATCGCCGCCGCCGTAAATTCCCCCAATCTCGCATGCCGCACCAATCAGAAGCGCCGTCTTGCCCTTCACTACGGTAAAATAGTCGGCCTTGGACTGGTCCGGATTCTGGGCGTTGCGGAGCTGCCGGTATTCACCGTCAACCATCGCAGAGGTCGCCTGACAAAAAACCTTCAAGGAACTTGGTCCACCATAGCGGCTGACAAGTTCCATCGAATGGGCATGAAGGAAATCGCCGGCAAGAATCGCCTCGGCCAGGCCAAAATGTTTGAATACAGAGGCTGAGCCACGGCGTTCATTGGCATTGTCGATGACATCGTCATGGATCAGGGTTGCCGCATGCAGGTATTCAAAGGAGGTTGCCAGCCGGTAAACCCCCTTGTCGTGACAACCGCATAAACGGGCGGCCAGGATAGTCAAGAGCGGCCGAATCCGCTTGCCGCCGCTGAACAGCGCATAATTCAGGATTTCAATGAGTAACGGGTCAAAACCGGCGGCCATGGCATCGATCTCCTGCTGCATCACCTGGTCAATCCTGGCAGCCTCTTCAGCAATAAGCGTTTTTAATTCCATTAGGTATTTATCAATGGGTCAATCATTATTTGTTTCCAACACACCAAAAAAGTCCTGAATCTCAACCATATCCCTGACAACCGGAGACGGAGGCAGACTTCTGAGAAAGAGTTTGCCATAGCGCTTGCTGAACAGCCTGGAATCAAGCACTGAAATCAGCCCCCCGTCGGTGGAGGAACGCATTAACCGACCAACCCCCTGACGCAGACTCAACACCGCCCGTGGAATCTGAAAATCGAAAAAAGGATTGCCGCCGTCCTCCCGAATCGCCTGTACGCGAGCTTGAACCACCGGATCGGTGGGAACTTCAAACGGCAGCTTGTCAATAATCACACCACTGAGCGATTCTCCTGGAATATCAACCCCTTCCCAGAAACTGGCAACGGCCAGCAATACCGACTCAGTCTGCTTGCGAAAGCGCTCGAGGAGTCTGGTTCGTGAGGCTGTTCCCTGAACGAAAACGGGGTAGTTGAGTTTTCTGATCAGGTACTCGGCGACCAGGTCCATCCCTCTGAAACTGGTGAACAACACCAGAGCCCTGCCCCTGGTTATTTTCAGCAGCGCTTCCACCTGCTCGCACAAGGCGTCTTCGTAACCGGCGGAGGCGGGCTCGGGAAACCGAGAACCGGGGATATATAAAACGGTTCTGGACTGATAATCAAACGGTGATTTGAGCTGCAGGGTCGGCGTCTCACCTGCCAGCCCCAACCGCTGCATGATATAGTCGAAGCTGCCGGCGGTCGAAAGCGTTGCCGAGGTGAGAATAATTTTGGGTACCGAAGCGTACAGACTGTTTTGCAAATCTTCAGAGACATTAACCGGTGTTGCCGACAGATTAACCGCCCGTTCCCGTTTTTCGTACCAGTAAACATGAGAATCCGAATATTGTTCAGGATCGGGTAAACCAACAAAAAGCAGATTGCGATGCAGTTCCCGGGCACGCTCAGCAAGGGGCTGCCAGTTGTCATGCTGAGCGCCAAGATCGTCTAGCTGTTCAGCAAGCCGCTCAATTCCAGCGGCAACCAGTTGCACTTCAGAGATCCAGTTGTCGTTGCCATGGACGAACTCGATCAGGCTGAAACGTCCGCGCTTCTGGGGAAAAATCGCCACAAAACTCTCGACCCGTTGCCTGACCCCTCTGCCGGCACCGATAATGCGGTCGCCTGCCTCTACAGGTAAATCGGCTTCGGCCTGTTGGGAGATGTCGCTGATCAGATCATAAACCTGATATTGGCTGAAATTGGTGTCAAAAAATGAGGTTGCCACCTGCTCCAGGTGATGGGCCTCGTCAACAATGACTGCTTCGTGCCTCGGCAGAATTTCCCCAAAACCGCGTTGCCTCAGCGCCAGATCTGAAAAATAAAGATGATGATTGACGATCAGAATCCGTGCCGAGGCCGCTCTTTTCCTGAGTTTGTTTACAAAACAGGTCGACCATTCGGGGCATTCGCTTCCTAGACATTGGTAGGAATGGGCCGAAATTTTAGGCCACAGGGACGCTTTGTCGGCAAGCCAGTCCAGCTCGGCTCGATCGCCCGTTTCGGTTTCATCGAGCCAGGCCTCTATGCGGTCACAATCTTCATCTCCGACCAGCGATATCTGCGGCGAGTAGCGGTGTTGATACCAGCGGTATAGACAGAGGTAATTCTGCCTCCCTTTTACACAGACGGCAGCAACATCCTCGCCAAGGACATCTTCGACCAGCGGGATCTCTTTTTCAATAAGCTGATCCTGCAGGTTTATCGTCGCCGTTGAGATCACGATCCGCATGCCGGAAACAATCACTGGCACCAGATAGGCGAGACTTTTGCCGATCCCGGTCTCGGCTTCAATAACGACGATATCGGCGTAATCGGGTGTGCCGGCAACACCACGCCCCGGTGCGGCAAGAAACATTTCGATCTGCTCTGCCATCAGCAACTGATCGGGTCGTGACTCGTACTGGTTGAGGTGTTTTGACAGGGGTCCGCCAGTAGAAAAAAAACTATTCACAAAATATCCTTCATCCCGATAGGTCGAGACAATTAAAAGTGATGCAATACAAGACTGATACTGCAGTTCAGGTGTCTCAGGTTATACGATTTTTATTTTTATTTTTCAACCAAACCAGTACACTATTATTATGAATATCATTCTCATCCTCGATCCGATTTATTTATCACAATCGGGTCTGAGATAGCAAAGATATCCTCATGGTTGAATCATTTTCTCTTCCGGATTCATCTGGTCACCTCTCTGAAGAAAATCTTCTCGAATCTAATGAAATAGTTGTCGGCGTTGATGATTCCGAGGAGTCCGTAGCGATACTGCAAAACTGCCTGGAAAAGAGAGATCTGCCAACCATGGCCGCCGGCAGTATTGACGGATTATTAACGATACTTGGTAGACACCGTGTCGCCCTGGTTCTGCTCGACCTGGAACTGCCCGATCGAAACAGCAACACCGTATTAGAGGAGTTGACTGGCTATTATCCCGATCTTGGCATCATCATCGTAACCGCCACCACCGATCTCGAGACTGCGCTTAACTGCTTACGTGATGGAGCCGACGATTACCTGACTAAACCGATCAATGACTCTCATCTCTACTATACCGTGGTTCAGGTTTTGAGAAAACGGAAGCTGATTATCGAAAACAGGGTCCACAGGCGGGAGCTCCAGTTGACCAATCTGAGAACCCAGTTTCTACACCATCTCATTTTAAAGATGAACAGCGGTTATCTCAGTGAGATGGAACTCGAAGTCGTTCTGCAAACCATACTGATCGGTATCACCTCTGAAGAGGGGTTAGCCTTTAACCGAGCATTTCTGGCCTTGTTTGACGAAGATGGCTCGACACTTAAGGGTGAACTCACCATTGGCCCCGATAACCGTGAAGATGCCCTGGTTATCTGGGAACAAATGAAAAATGAAAAGCTCGACCTCCAGGCCCTTTTTCAACAGACATCTGAGGATATGGCAAAAACAAACGGAGTTGTCAACGACATAATCCGTTCACTGCAGATCCCAGCCAGTCAGATTGAGCATCCACTGATCCAGGCCTGCATGAGCAGGTACTCAATTCTGGTTGATAAGGGAATCGCCGACATCGACATCCCGGAGGATTTGATCGCCACATTAAATCAGGACAGCTTCGTCATTGTCCCCCTTTACTCTCCTGCCAGATCTTTAGGCGTCATCATTGCCGATAATTTCATTACCGGTAAGGCCATTGAAAAAAATGATGTCAAAGCCCTTGAAATTTTTGCCGGCCAGGCCAGTCTGGCCATTGAACATTCACGGCTATACAGTGACATGCAGGAAAAGATAGAAGAACTTGAACTGATCACCGAAGAACTCGAACAGAACAAAGATCTGTTAATCGAGTCGGAACGTTTTTCGGCCCTGGGACAAATGTCTGCCCAGTTGGTCCATGCCCTGCGCAATCCGACAACCTCAATCGGCGGCACCGCCCGTCTGCTCGATAAACGCATATCAGAGCAGCGGAACAAGAAATTTCTCAACGTCCTTACCAAAGAATCGGCCAAAGTTGAATCGACCCTGAACGATTTGTTCAACTTCGTCACTGACACCAAGCTTGCCAAACAGAAGCAATCCCTGTTCGATATTGTCAAAAGATCGGTAATGGTCTTCTACGGGACCATGAAAAAACACAATATTTCCTACAAGCTGGAACTTCCTGAAGACGAGGTGCTGTTAAACATTGACGGAGAAAAAATCTGCCAGGCCTTCATGCACCTGATCAGAAACAGTATCGAGTCGATGGATGGCGGTGGAATCCTCTCGGTCGGTACTGACAATCACAACACCACTATCTCGATATTAATAAGCGATACCGGCACCGGCATCATAAACGGCGACATCGCCAGAGTTACTGATCCGTTCTACACAACAAAGACCTATGGAACCGGAATGGGGCTGACGCTTGTCGAACAGATTTTAAAACAACATGACGCCCGGTTTGCCCTGAGCGCCAACAAAGACCAGGGGATGACTGCAACAGTTACCTTCGACAAAAACTAACGGCTACCTTGAAAAATTCGGACCTTGGTTCAATATCCTAATTTTTCAAGGTAGCCTGGCAACTCTTAGGTCTATTATTTGTCCCGCTGCCAGGAAATAACCACGTTAATGATTGACATTGCCGCTACGCAGAACATTGTGGCCCGCAGCGAAGCGATAAATGCGTTGGCAAGCAGAGGACTGAATCCAGCCAATTCACCACCGGACGAAAAGTAGCCAAACCAGGCGGCAAAGATCATCGAACCAAAGGCCGCCCCTGCCAGCATCCCAAGATTTCTTGAAGTGGCCAGCAATCCGGAGGTAATACCGGCATCAACTTCTGGTATCCGAGACAGTAGCGAAGCCGTGTTTGGGGCCAAAAACATCGACTGTCCCATTCCTAAAACTGCAAGGATTATAAAGATATAGATCAAACTGGTATCGGTCCCAACCAGTGCCAGCATCAATAGAGCCAAAGTGCAAATGGTCAAACCCAGGGTGGTTAAATACCTGCTCCCCAATCGATCGTAAAGCATGCCAGCTGTCGGTGAGACAATGAACAGGGTGAGCGGCACGGCCATCATCACGGTGCCAACCAGATCTGCCGAAAGCTCCTTGATATGGGTCAGATAAAACGGCATCAAAATCAACACGCCAAACAGTGAGGCAAAGGACAACGCCGCTGTTATCAAGCCGATATGGTAATAATTCTTTGAAAACAGATGCAACGGCAAAATATTTGATTTTCTAGTCTTTTCCGCCAGAACAAAGAGCATGATCAAGCCACCGAGGAAGATTGCACCGATTAACTTTTGAACTGAGCCAAGAGAAGGCAGAAAGTGACCGTAGAGCACGATCGAGGTGACAAGAAGAGCCCAGATAACGGCTCCTTTCCAGTCAAACATTCGATCTGTTGCAAGCGATGGAAATTTTCCTGAACTTCGCATTACCATTATGCCAAACCCAACGATAACAAACCCCACCGGAACACAGGCCAGAAAGATTACCCGCCAGGAAAAAGCCGAGATCAGGATTCCGCCCACCACCGGGCCGCTCATCAGTCCGGCCGAGGTAGCAATCCCCACCAGTCCAAGCGCTCTACCAAGCTGATTGCGCGGAAAGACATCTCTGATGATGGTCGGGCCGGCGGCCATCATCATTGCCGCCCCCAGTCCTTCAACAAATCTGAAACTGATCAACATTGGCAGTAATGGTGCCAGGGAGCAACCAACAGATGCCAGCATAAATATGGTAATCCCAAGGAGATAGGTGCGAAATCTGCCGAAGCGGTCGGCAACGATCCCCCAGAACAGCAGCGTTACCGTAATTGACAGCAGATAAATCAGAACCACCCACTGGGTGCGCAACAAAGACGAGCCAAAACTATCCATGATAAACGGCAAGGCCACATTGACCATACTCGAGTCCATGGTCGATAAAAAGACACCGGCCCCGACCAGAATCAATGTCTGGTATTTTCTATCTGAGCCCACTGTGGTTTGATTGCGGCTATCCATCAATTGGTGTCTGACATTGTTTACCGACCTCTACAAGTAACGCTTTGAACTATGCCTGATTTATAGCATTAGTAAAGTAAGAAAATATACTGAAAAATCACTTTGATTGAACAACCTTTCTAAGAAAACTCAACAGAATATTTTATCTGTAATCAGGAGGAACAATATGCACCTATTCCCTGATCCAAAATGATCAGGTTGACGTAAATAGTCAGGATGTATAGGATTAAGAGGACGATAATTTATGGAGGTCACAATGAATCGTACCGTTTTATTACTACTTTTTCTGGCACTTCCCCTGGTAACCAGTGGCTGCGTGGCCACGACCGGCAGCCAGAATCTTGGGGGCATAAAGGAAAGCGGTGAAGTCACTAAAATGTATCGATCCTACACGATCAACCCCAACTACAATTATTGTTACTCGGGTGTGGAACTACAGCCGGATGCCATTATGGGCATAGACAAAATCTACACGGTGCAGAGTAAATTCTGGCACCCGGTGGATCTGACAGAGGAGCAGCTGAAGAAATGGGTGGTATGGGGAGACCGTGAGAGTGAAGACTCAGGTTTTTCACGCAGATATATGGGCCGCTACATGGGCGCCTATATCCTCGACCTGCAGGGCAAGGTTGTTGGTGACTGGTACTCGAAAAAAGACTGGGGAATTTTTGAATTTCCCGGCAACAATGTGATTGTCCCCCACCCACCGAGAAACAAGGCAGGATCGGATTATTACAGATTCTAAAATTTTAACACCAAAGTGTTTTTTATAATTTTTTACCATAAAAAAAGGCCGACCCTTGCAGGGCCGGCCTTTTTAAAGTAACGCTATTTTCTAATTAATCAGCAATTAGAAGGATACGTTAAAGGTAATAGCGGTACCGAACGGGCTTTCCTCTTCATCGGTATCAGTGTCAGCACTGTATCCGAGATAGCCAATATCCCACTGGAAGTTCAGGCCATCAGAAATCAGGTACTTGGCAGAACCGGAGATCTCAAAAGCGTCTCCACCGGTATCGAAGTCAGCATAAGCCAGTACAGCTTTGAGTGACAGCATTTCAGATACGGCAAAGGTTACCGGTACACCAATCCACCAGGTGTCTCCAAGCGCACCAACACTGGTCGGAGTGATGGAGTAACCGCCACCGATCATGATGAAACCGAAGTCGCCGTCAGTTACGAAACCGTCAGCAGTGAAACCAACGTTTAAAGCAACGCCGGTGCCGCCGAAGTCCATACCACCCTGTATGAATCCGCCGTAACCGGTGTCAGCACGTTCTTCACCTCTGTCGTCACCAGCCAAGGCACCGGACAGGGCAATCGAGCCGGCAGGACCGGTAAATTCGATACCACCGAACCAACCGGAACCGTCGTCAGCACCGACACCAACCTGATCGTCTTCGTACAAACCGGCAATACGTAGGCTCATGCCGCCGGCAAAACCCATCTGTGCATAGGCACCGTAGTTAACGACGTCGTTATCATTTTGCAAGTCGCCATTCTGCGTAGCTTCATAGTCTACGGTGTAAAGCAGTCCAAGTTCAGCGGTATCGCTGACGTTGAACATTACCTTGGCACCGTCAACCGTGACGTCCTGAAAGAGGAACTTAGTTGCCACCAGCAGATCCATCGGTACACGACCAGCTTCGATGGTTACCGGACCAATAGGTACACCGATATAGGCTTTGCTGGCACCTACATTTGTAGAATTGCTATTGCCGCCATCCCAGGTGCTGTTGCCGTAATCGGCACGACCAACTGCATAGGCTCCGCCAGCTGCTTCGGCACGGGCCTGGATTCTCACACGAGAGTGCCACTTGTTTTCTTTTTCATTTTCACGTTGAGTACCAGTGACGTTACCGTTCGCATTTGTTACGTCTTCCATCGCACCAAAATCATAGTTCGTCTGATAGTAGTAACGAGCACGACCATCACCACCAAAGGATACAGCCGCTGCGGCTGATCCTACCATGGTACCAACCAGCATCAGGCCGGCTGCTGCAGCAATTACTTTTTTCATTTTTCCTCTCCTAGGTTTGTTTATTACACCCCGGTTATCAGGGCCTGCAGTTTTTTCCACACCGTAAATCGAGAATACCCAAGACGGGGATATCCTGCACTTCACGGCATAACCGCAATGTTATTATCGACTTTATATACCTGAGAAACGGTCATGTCAAGTTTTTTTTACTGAAAGTTTAAAAAATTATACCCCGCGTTTTGTCGACGAATTTCATATCTAAAGAGCCTCTTGCAAAACTCATTTCATCAGTAACCAGTCAATTTAAGGAGTTGATCCGCAAACAAAGCGACAACCCCAAACATCAGGTGTATCATAACCTTATCGGGGCCACGAACCATCACATGACGGCCGCCAAATTCTTCCTTTAAGCGGCCGTTAAATCTCTCGCATGAACTACGTTCATTGTATCTTATCGCCTCATGTGGACTCATT
>Ga0056106_100119_pt1 | contig 13870 bp, 18 predicted proteins | sample WorMetcrassitun1_FD_77012 | JGI IMG/M metagenome (GOLD analysis project Ga0056106, IMG submission 77012) | Marine gutless worms symbiont microbial communities from Max Planck institute for Marine Microbiology, Germany - Olavius crassitunicatus.1 ... | reverse complement strand
CCGTTTCCATTCCGAACACGGAAGTTAAGCTCTTCTGCGCCGATGGTACTGCATGGGCAACTGTGTGGGAGAGTAGGTCACCGCCGATTTCTTTTTGTCTTTTTCTGTTTCCTGTTTCCTGATTCCTGATACGGTAAAACCCTTTATTTTACCTCTTCCTTGATCTCCCGGTCGTGGATACCGATCAGGTAGAGAAGCCCGTCTAGACCGACGCTTGATATGGCATTGGCGGCTTTCTGGCGGACAACGGGTTTGGCATTGAAGGCAACCCCTAGCCCGGCGATTGAAATCATCGGCAGGTCATTGGCGCCGTCACCGACGGCAATGGTCTGCTCGAGAGCGATGTTTTCTTTTTCAGCAAGCTTTCTCAATAATTTTGCCTTCATCTCTCCGTCGACGATATCGCCGACTACCTCGCCGGTAACCACCCCGTCTTTGATGTCGAGCTCGTTGGCATACACGTAATCGATACCGAGCTTCTCCTTGAGATAATCACCGACAAACCTGAATCCGCCGGATAGGATTCCCAGCTTGTAGCCGAGTCCTTTCAGGGTTTTGACAACCAGGTCGGCACCGTCGGTAAGCGGCAGTTTTTCAGTTAATTGCATCAGCTTATCTTCTTCCAGCCCTTTTAACAGAGCCACCCGCTGGCGAAAACTCTCCTTGAAATTGATCTCGCCGTTCATCGCCGATTCGGTGATTTTATCAACCTGATCCCAGACGCCGGCGAGTCTGGCCAATTCGACAATGACTTCAGCCTGAATCAGTGTAGAATCCATATCAAAAACCACCAGCTTCCTGTTTCGACGGTAAATATTATCGACATGAAAAGAGATGTCGATACCCGCTTTCTGGGAAATCTCCATGAACCTTCTGCGCATATCAAGAATACTGAGCGGTGTGCCGCTGACGGACATCTGCACACAGGCCCGTGGGTTGCTCTGCGGCTGCTTCAAGGAAATTCGGCCCGTCAACCGGGTTATGCTGTCAATGTTCAGCCGGTTCTCAGATATAACCGAGGCAACCGAAGAGAGCTGCTGGGCGGAAAGGGTCCTGCCTAGAATTGTGATAATCCTTCGTTCCTTGCCCTGGGCATGAACCCAGGTTTCATAATTGTCCGGCTCCACCTTTTTTATATCCACGTCCAGTTCCATGTTGTGTCCCTCAAACAGCATATCCTTGAAGATGGAAGAGTAATCTTCTACTTCAGGGATCTCGGCGAGAATCCCCAACGATATATGATTGTGGATAACCGCCTGGCCGATATCGAGAATATTGACATCGTATTCAGCCAGGATTCCAGTGAATTTCGCATCAAGGCCTTTGCGGTCCCTGCCGGTAATATTGATCAGTATAACGTCACTCATTCAGTTTTCCCTTCCTCTATGATCCTTGCTTTTGCCACAAAGTTAATCATTCACTCCCCTGGTACCACTGCTTATTCATGGCTAAATTGTAATAGCGGTTCAAATCGATAATGCCGACCTGCTCAGGTTCGGACTCCAGGAACTTTTGCTGAAACAAGTCATAAACATCCCAGAAATGATCTTCGGCACGGTCTACACCGTAGTTTTCCAACCTTTTTATATGGGCGTCACTCTGATCAAAATCAATAAGTATTTTTAAAACTGGGTAGATCCACTACACTTACTTCAAAGAAATAGTTAGGATCGGAGACGACAAACCCTTCGATAAAATCAACCCGATTTGGGGTCGGATCAAGATACAACTCTTCACTGCTTACATGTTTAACGTTATTGTGCCACCTATCAACGGCCGCCAAGACGACAACATCATCTTGCCCGGGTATGTTGTCTTTTATCCGTATCCAGGCCAGGTTGGCGTTGTGATCATCGATATATAATATCCCCGATCTCATTGTTCCAGTTTCTTCAAAAAATTTCCCAGCTTTTCGTTAAAAACAAAATCGGCATAGCCATCAAGCGGTGTCTTAGACAGGGTAATAATTGCCAGTTTGGCGCCGGCCTCTTTGGCCACCAGCGGAAATGAGGCAGCAGGGTGAACCTGCAGAGTTGAACCTGCGGCGATAAGCAGATCACAACTTCTGACCATACGTTCGGCCCGGGCAAGGTCTGCTGCCACGAGCTGCTGGCCGAAAGATATGGTATTGGGCTTCAACAAGCCCCCACATCGATCACAGAGAGGCGGATCGTTGGCGTCGAGGGTTTCCATCAGCGGTTCGGCAAGGCTTATCGTTTGACATCCCAGACAAATAATTTCCAGCGTGTTTCCGTGCAGATTGATAATCAAATCTGAAGGCAAACCACTTTTCTCATGCAGCCCATCGATATTCTGTGTAATCAGCCCTCGTAATTTACCCTGATGATGGAGATCAACGAAGAAACGGTGGGCTTTGGTGGGCCGAGCATTTTTGATACTGTCCCACAACGCCTGCTTACGCTGCCAATACAATACCCTTTTCTCCGGCTCATCTATAAATTCAGACAAATAGACCGGCGTGAATTTTTCCCAGATACCACCCTGGCTACGATAATCAGAAATTCCGGCCTCGGTGCTAATCCCTGCCCCGGTAAAGCCGACAATAGTTTTACTGTCATCAAGAGTTTGTTTGAATTTGAGCAGATCGGACATATTAAATCAGCGAATCATAAACAGATTGAAGCGATGACTGAACCTCTTCTGAAAAACAGGCAAAGACGACCTGTGTAATGGAGTCGTTGCCTGTTAGAAAATCAACAGTCTTTCCCATTGCAATTTTGGCTGCCTCTGCTATCGGGAAACCATAGACACCACAACTGATGGCCGGGAAGGCAATAGAGGAAATATTGTGACCAACAGCCAATTTAAAGCTGTTCAGATAGGACGATGCCAGCAACCCATGTTCACCTTCAGTTCCTCCATGCCAGATTGGGCCAACCGTATGGATAACGTAACGGGCAGGCAAATTATACCCTTTGGTGATTCTCGCCTCCCCCGTTGGACAGCCCCCAAGTGTCTGACACTCGGACAACAACTCAGGTCCGGCAGCACGATGAATCGCCCCATCAACGCCACCTCCACCCAGCAAAGATGAATTGGCGGCATTGACAATTGCATCGACATCAAGGATCGTAATATTGGCCCTGATAATTTCAATTTTAGCCATTTCTCCCCCCTTTTCCGTTTGTGTTGCAAAAGGAAATTAGATCGCTCCGCATAAGAATCGTACCTTACCGATTCCAGTTTTGCAATCAGTGGAGACTGATCAGGAAATTCTTGCTGAGAAGAGGGAAAATACAGAGGAAGGAACGACGAAGGGAGCAGCATGCCCCCCTCGCCCAGAACAATCTACAGAAGTTTTGCTATAGCCTGGCGTTCGCCGACAAGTTCCTCTTCTGTTTTTGACATCATTTCTCTGCTGAAATCACTGATCTCAAGACCTTCAACGATTTTCCATTCACTATTTTCGGTGGTAATTGGAAATGAGTACATGATGTCTTCATCGATCCCATAGGGGTTGCCGGCTGCGTAAACACCCATGCTTATCCACGACCCGGAGCTGCCCAGGGCCCAGTCACGCATATGATCGACAGCCGCAGATGCTGCCGAGGCGGCACTGGAGGCGCCCCGTGCCTTGATGATGGCTGCACCCCGCTGCTGGACGGTGGGAATAAAGGTGTCGATATTCCATTGGTTATCGACTTTTTCTTCAACCGGAGTACCACCAACAGTGGCATAACTGATATCAGGATACTGGGTCGCTGAATGATTCCCCCAGACCACCATCTGCTCGATATTGGTGCTGTGGCCACCGGTCTTCTCGGCAACCTGGGATTTGGACCGGTTATGGTCGAGGCGCATCATCGCGGTGATATGTTTGGGGTTGAGGTCGGGAGCATTTTTAAGGGTAATCAGTGCATTAGTATTTGCAGGGTTACCAACAACCAGCACCCTCACGTCTTTATTGGCATTATCATTCAATGCCTTACCCTGGGCAGAAAATATCTGAGCATTGGCTTCTAGAAGATCACCACGCTCCATTCCAGGTCCGCGCGGCCGCGCACCAACCAGAAATGCATACTCAACATCTTTAAAGGCGACGTTGGGGTCATCACTGGTAATGATGTCTGCCACCAGCGGAAAAGCACAGTCATTCAGCTCCATTACCACACCGTTCAAAGCTTCCATGGCCGGTGGTATTTCAAGCAGCTGCAGAATAACCGGTTGGTCGGGCCCGAGCGTATCGCCATGGGCAACACGAAAAATAAGGGAATAGGCAATCTGGCCGGCCGCACCGGTGACAGCCACACGTACAGGTGTTTTCATCGTTTTCCTCCTCAATAACTTTTATTTGCTGACTATCTTTTTCACGAAGAAAAAGGGTTCATAACAATCTAATAACACTAGAAAATCTGCTAATTACCCTGATAATAATGAACGTCGTTGGTGTTACCTGATTACCAGAAAATTATCCAGATTAAATTGGAATTCAATTGTAAACGATAATGATGATAGTAGAAACAGAAAGAGGATAATACTTCAAAGTTAATCAGATTTACTACATTATTCTGTTTTAATAAGTTACCTGCTTCCATCAATAAGTGGTTCAATTAAGATTGTGGTCTGCGGAAGTAAGCCGGGCAGCAAAGTGGCTCCGTGTGCTACGCTTTCGGCCTGATCTTCCGGCCAATGAGGCCGGCTAATGACGGCCCAAATACCGGGCCTATTGGTAGCTGGTTGCTGCGCAACCCTTCGGGCCTTTTTTCATTGGCCTCCAGGGCCTGTCGCTAATGCACACTCCGCCACTTTACTACCCTCTTTTCACGGTGGTCATAAAGGGAATTTAATAAATAATCCAAACGTGCCGGAAGCGGCGGTGGATTGGCTCAGGCTGCATTGCGGAGGCCCGCCGTATCAGTGAAAACGCTTGTCGATCGCCAATAGGCCGAAGGCCGTCATCCGGTCGACTTCTCACTGATACGGCGATAAGGCCGGAGCGCAGCAGCATGAGCCAATCCACCGCCGATTCCTTGCCCCAATATTAACCACTAACCACTTATTGATGGGCAGCAGGCCTGATCATTAAAACTCATCGAGACGCCTGCCCTTGTCGATGGTATCATTGATCTCATCATTGCCGGACTGAACCGCTCGGGCCATTTGATATATTTGCTCGAAAACAGGATCATCGCGATCCAGAAGTTGATCCGCCTCTTCCAGCAGATCTCTGCTGTCCTTCAGAAACTGATCCAGTTTTTTGTGCAATTTCTTGCGATTCTGGTGTTTCTGCTTTTCCTCTTGTATCAGAGGCATAATCCTTTCGATAGAAAATTCGACCAGGGCATCACGAGGCGTCTGATACCGTTTACAGACCTGTTCGAGATTTTCCAGCGTCTTTCTTGATATCACGTATGTCTTTGCCACCCTGTTTTCTGCAACTGCCTCTCTTTTTTCAATTTCGCGAGCCAGGGCCTGTAGTGTACGGGTGTCGTCAACGAGATGATCAAAGATCGATTTCTGTTTAATTCCCAACTGTCCTGCCAGCAGACTGAGTGCATCAATGCATCGAGGAGGCAGTTTAAAGGTGGTTCTGACCGATTGGCGCCCCCTTAAATCAGCTGAATATGTTTCGGATACCATTACGAACTCAACAGTTTTGTTCTGATTTCACATTGTTATCTCCTATGTTTGTAGAATTGAATATTACTTTTATGTTTATTTATATAAAGTAACATTCTTCTTCTTGACATGTTCAATTCCATTATTACCATTTAAGGCACAAAGGTAAACCACAAAAACCAAAAAGAACAGCATAAGGAGAAAAAAAATGCATCTTACAACCTGCAATCCAAGACGTGGACTTAAACCGTATCGCAATGCCGGCATCTTTGATGACTTTTTCGGACCGTTTAACGCCGTATTTGATGACGTCACCGAAAATGGCCTTCAACCTGCAGTAGACATCTATGAAAAAGATGAGAAACTCGTTTTTGAAGCAGAGCTGCCCGGTATCGAGAAAGAGAATATCAAGGTTGATGTAAAGGGACGTTTGCTGACCCTTTCAGGTGAGCACAACAGCGATGAAGAGTCCAAAGAAAACGGTAGGTATCGTCGGGAACGAAGATTCGGCAAATTCGAGCGGACATTCAAGCTGCCGTTTGAGGTAACCGAAGAGCAGATCGCCGCCACCTACAAAAATGGTATTCTGGTTCTGAAGGTTGATAAACCTGAAGAGCAGAAACCGAAGCAGATAACCATTAACTAAGCAACAACTAGGTCTCATTCCTCCTCAGTTGGAGAAGGGCGTAACCGGGCCCTTCCCCTTTTTTATTTACAAATCAACCAATTGCTGGTTACATGCGGCAAAAACCACAAGACAACTGCACGTATGGCAACCAGAATCTTTCTGCACGGGCTGGACTCTTCCGGCACCGGTACCAAGGGAACCTTTTTCTTAAAACATTTTCCGGACATGCTGCGACCCGATTTTGCCGGTACGCTGCGGGACCGGATGAAACAACTTTATTCCCTCCTCGATGACACTGAAGATCTGATAGCCGTCGGTTCGAGTTTCGGAAGATTGATGGCTGCCTGCCTGGCCATTGAACACTCGGGAAAAGTGCAGAGACTGATTCTGCTGGCACCGGCCCTGAACTTTCATGAATTCAGGATACCAGATAAGAAAGTCGATATTGAAACCATTGTTGTGATAGGAAAAGAGGATGTAGTAACACCGCCCAATATCGTTGTCCCCTTAGCCGAAGCAACCTTTTCAAACCTGCAGTTGAGCATCGTCAACGATGATCATCTGCTGCACAACACATATCGTAATCTTGACTGGGATTTTCTTCTCAGATAACGAAATAAGACATCAGGTTAGAAGCATAGAGTCGTTCGCCAACTCTTCTCCTTGCACTTTATAAAACTGCTGGAGCAGGTCATCAACGCTCAGATTGCTTTTCTGATCGCCGCTCACATCTAAAATAATCCTTCCCTGGTGCAGCATGATAAGCCGGTTCCCGTAATCAATGGCATGCTTCATATTGTGGGTGATCATTAATGTGGTCAGCCCCTGATCGGAGACGATCTCCCTGGTCAGGGTAAGAATCTGCCCGGCCGTTTTCGGATCCAGGGCAGCGATATGTTCATCGAGCAGCAATACCTCCGGCCGCACAAGGGTGGCCATCAGCATGGTCAAGGCCTGACGCTGCCCGCCGGAGAGCAGCCCGACTCCATCCTGCAGGCGATTCTCAAGGCCGAGACCGATTTTGCTCAATTCGCTATAAAAAAAATCCCGATCCCCCGATCTTACCCCCGGACCCAATCCCCTTCTTTTTCCTCTTCTTCTTGCCAGAGCCATATTCTGTTCGATAGTCGCCGACGGGCAGGTTCCCAGTAACGGGTCCTGAAAGACACGGGCGATCAGCTTCGCCCGTTTATACTCAGGCCACCTGGTGACATCCTGTTCTTCAATAGTGATGGCTCCGGTGTCGAGTAAGAATGAGCCGGCAAGGGCGTTGAGAAGAGTTGATTTTCCGGCCCCATTGGATCCGATTACGGTGATGAAATCGCCATTGTCGATATCCACACTGATATCGTTAAGCGCCAGTACCTCATTGACACTTCCCCGATGAAAATACTTTGTGCAGCGATTAATGGTAATCATTGGGCAAGCAGTTTTTTCTTAAGGTTTGGTGCAATCAGGGCGCTGATTACCAGCAGAGCGGTAATCAGGTTAAGATCACTGGGGCTGAAGGTAAAGCCGCCAAATTCGAGGCTAAGGGCCAAGGCGATGGCCATCCGATAGACAACCGAGCCGAGCACAGCCGCTATAACCGCTCTGGTTATGGAATTCGAGCCAAACACTGTTTCGCCGACAATTACCGAAGCCAGGCCGGCTATGATCGTGCCAATCCCCATGCCGACATCAGCCGCCCCCTGGTTCTGCGCGATCAAAGCGCCGCTCAACGATACCAATGCGTTGGAAATACCGACTCCGACAATAATAATGAGGTGAGTATTAACCCCCTGGCTGATAATCATCTGGGGATTGTCTCCGGTGGCCAGGACCGCCTGCCCGAATTCCGTTTTTAAAAACCAGATGACCACAGCCATGACAACCAGGGCAAACAGGCTGAAGACAACCAGACTGGCCAGATGGGGAAGAACACCAAGGCTGATGACCGGGTCGAATACGGTTTGTGAACCGATCAAGGCAATATTGGGACCACCCATTATTCGAATGTTGATCGAATAAAGGGCGATCATGGTCAGTATCGAGGCGAGAAGGTGAAGAATTTTAAATTTGGTATTTAAAATTGCGGTTACCGTACCTGCAACAAATCCGCCGACCAAGGCGAACAGGAGCGACAGGTGAGGATTGAGTCCCGAAGTAATGGCAACGGCGGAAATTGCCGCCCCAAGCGGCAGACTTCCATCTACGGTCAGATCGGGAAAATCGAGGATTCTAAAGGTCAGATAAACCCCGATTACCATAATTCCGTAGACAAGCCCCTGTTCAAGGGCCCCGATCGCCGCATAAATTGTCATGGAGGCAAGTTCTCGCTATTAATCCGGTTACTCGTAGACCTTGCTAGCCTGCTTTACAAGCTGCTCAGGGGCCGGCGCTCCCATGGCTGCCGCCGACTTGAGATTTATCTGCAGCTGCAACTCTTTCTGGAATTCAACCGGTAGTGAAGCAGGGGCGGCTCCTTCAAGAATTTTCTTGGCCATGGCCCCGGTCTGATAACCGTGCTTGTAATAATCAAATCCCATCGCCGCCACCGCACCACGCTCTACCGAATCGACGTCGGCTGCAAAAATCGGCATTTTGTTCTGGGTGCCAACCTTGATTACCGACTCAAGGGCGGCAACGATGGTGTTGTCCGTCGGGATAAATACCGCATCGCAGCGGCCAACCAGACTCTTGGCTGCGGCGTAGACATCGGCAGTCTTCGGAGCAGTTGCTTCAACAACACTGAAACCGAACTTGGAACTCAGCTCTTTTACCGAGGCAACAATCGATTTCGAGTTGGCCTCGCCGGCGTTGTAGAGAATTGCCAGCTTTTTGATACCGGGCTTATAGGTGGTGATCATTTGAAGGTGCTTTTCCACCGGCAGAAGATCGGAAACACCGGTGACAAACTCTCCCGGCTTATCGATTGCCTCGACTAGACCGGCAGCCACCGGGTCGGTTACCGCAGTGAACAGCATCGGCCTTTTCAGATCCGCCGGCGCTTTACTCAAAGCCTGGGCGGTAGCCTGGGCGGACGGTGTGGCAATGGCAACAAGCAGATCATTTTTTTCACCAACCATCTGCTGGCCAATCTGGGTGGCTGTTCCCATGTTGGCCTGAGCATTGTGGACCTTGAATTCAGCACTTACACCGTTATCCTTGAGGTAGTCCTGAAGCCCTTTCAGTACCGCATCCAGGGCCGGATGCTCGACAAACTGATTAACCGATATAACTGTAGGACCGGCCATTGCCCCGGTTGCCAAGAGAACAATAGATGCGGACAGGATCATCAGCAATTTTTTCATGGTGTCTCTCCCTTTGTATGGGTTTATTAAGGGTTTATTTACAGAGGCTGAGCAAGATTTCTAGTCCATTCTAAGGCTCAGGTCAATACGATTATCCCGCACCCTATCCCTTTTGCCGGTTATTATAACACAGGGATAGTATGCCCAAAATATGCAATGCTCTCCCGTATCAGGAGAAATTGTTTCTAATTCCCCGTAATGCTGCAAAGACCTGTACCCGATCATTTCCTGTCAGCCTGTTCTCAATTACCAGTTTTTCTACGATGGAGCCGTCTTCTATCCGTAAAAACGGGTTGGTAGCCAGCTCCTCACTCAGTGTCGACGGCGACGATGGCAGGTTCTGTTTTCTCCGCTCCGCAACCTTTTGCGTCCGTTCTTCGACTTTACCGTTGGTCGGATCAACCTGGGCAGCAAAGCGAAGGTTCAACTCGGTATATTCATGGCCGAAGTAGAGCTTGCTGTTTTTACTACTGGCAATGATACGGTCCAGCGAGTTGACCATCTGCTCGGGTGTGCCCTCGAACAATCGGCCACAGCCGGCCCCGAACAGGGTATCGCCGACAAAAAGATGATCCTCGATTTTAAGAACGATATGGGTTGATGTATGGCCCGGCGTGTGCAGGACGTCAGTCTCCAACCCGCAAACTATAAAACGCTCATTATCTTCAACCAGCTCAGTAAGCAACGGAATTCGTTTGTGATCTTGATGAAAGCCGAAAATTTGAAGGCCCTTATACTCGTCGAGCAGATCCTCAATGCCGCCGATATGATCCTGATGATGGTGGGTGCATAAAACCGATGTCAGGTCCAGGTTCCGGTTCATCACTTCCTGCATAACCGGCCAGGCTTCTGATGGATCGACCACTGCCGCTTTATCGCCATTTATGATCAAATAGGAGAAATTATCGAAGAGACAGGGAATGGTAACAATTTCCATGGAAATCACCTCATTATCAATGACATTTTAGATTCCTGTTTTATTAGTGAAAGGGGTGCCATGAAAAATTAGGATCTTTGATCAAAATTAAGGCGCATACGGAAATTTTACCACAGACATATAGGTACGGTTGAGGATAAAATTTACACATGCAACGCAGAGTTTGAATAAAGAGACAATTTTTCAAGGTAGCCAACAGTATAAGCAGTGTTGACAATTTCCTCTTTATTTTTTTAGACTCATCAGAGTCATCCACTATCCAATGATATACAGGCGATTTGGGATAACGGAACTGAAAATGCCGGTTCTGAGTTTTGGCTGTATGCGCAGTATGCACAGCTGGCAGAACGTAAAGTCTTCTGAGATACCGGACAATTCCCAGGCAAAGCTGAAGACAATTGTCAAGACGGCCCTGGCCCACGGCATAAATCATATCGAAACAGCTCACGGGTACGGTAGTTCAGAGCAGCAGTTAGGTCTGATTTTAGCCGATCTTTGCAGCGACGATTATATTCTCCAAACCAAAGCGAGCCCCAGTCAGGACCCTCAGGAATTTGTCGATAAAGTCAAATTATCGATGCAGCGGCTTGGCGGCGATCGTCTCGATCTGCTCGCCCTGCACGGAGTCAATGATCACCGATCCCTCTGGCACTGCTGCAGGAAAAACGGCTGTCTGGCCGCCGCCCGTAAACTGCAGGATCAGGGACTTGTCGATCATATCGGCTTCTCCGGGCATGGGCCCACCGATGTCATTATAGAGGCTCTTTCCCATAAAGAAGACGGCGGTTTTGATTTCTGCAATATCCACTGGTATTACATTTTGGATGCCAACCGGAGAGCTATCAATTTTGCCGCCGAGCACGATATCGGTATCTTCATTATCAGCCCGTCCGATAAAGGCGGGCACCTGCATTCCCCCAGCGAAAATCTTATTAAGCTCTGTGAACCGCTCTCGCCGATGCTGTTCAACGATCTCTATTGCCTCGACAAGCAAGGTGTATGCACGCTTGGCATCGGCGCCTCTGAACCCCACCACTTCGATGAGCATCTGAAAGTGTTGCCATATCTGGAAAACCGGGATCGAACAGAATTTTCTCAAATAAATGCTGGGTTGAAACAGAAGATGTCTGAGATAACCGGCTATGATCGTCCGGACCATTTCTGGGATATGCTTCCAAACTGGGACGAAACACCCGGCAACATCAATATCAGGATGGTTCTCTGGCTCGCCAATATTCTCAGGGCCTGGGACATGAAAAGTTTTGCCCAGGAACGCTACGCAATGCTGAATCGCGGCTCCGCCTGGGTACAGGGAAACAACGGCGCCCGAGCCGGTGAGCTTGATTTTTCGAAAATGTTGAAACCGTTTAACCTTGCCGATGAGCAGATAAAAGAACTTCTGCTTGAGGCCCACACCCTGTTGCAAAAAGATGAGCAAAGATCGAACGATACATAGGTCGCTAAGCTTAATCGCAGTTGCTGATTAATGACCGTTCTTATCGATGTCCCGATGAAATACTACCAGTTCTATGGACTGATCCTGTTCTAAATTCTGTTTAAGCGCCTCAACCACAGTAACAGAGCGATGCCTGCCGCCGGTGCAGCCGATACCGATTCGAAACTCTTTTTTGGTGGCCGCCGATTGTTCGCCGACAAAGTTTACAAGTGGACGCAACAACTCGAAAAACCTTCTGCCCTGTTCACTGCCGACCACATAATCGGATACTTCCCGATCACGTCCTGACATCGGCCGCAGATTCTCCTGCCAATAGGGATTAGGCAGGAAACGAACATCAAAAAGCATGTTAGCATCAACCGGTACCCCGTGTTTGAAACCAAACGAAAATATAATGATTTTCAATAGTTCAGATTCTGACTTAGGTGCTGTTCCGGTTGTATCTTCCATGTTGCCACGATCATTCGGAGAATTTTATAATGTGCGGCTGCCCGCCCTTTCTGCCCACCGGTCGAAGAAATTCAACAGCGGGGTATCCCAATGCTATTACACTATAGATTCGATGATCTTTATCAAGGCCCAGCAGTCTGTTTATCGCTGCCTCTCTTCTTGCCGCTTCAACCACAAAACCGATTAGGCAACTCCCCAGCCCCAGCGTTTGAGCCGTAAGAAGAATATTTTGACTGGCCAGCAAGGCATCCTCTCCGGGACAGCTGGAAGACTTATCGGCGGCCACGACAATTGCCGCCGGAGCGCCATGGAAGAGCCAATCTTCCTTGTGTTGATCCCAGCCTTTCAGAGCTATTTCAACCGTGTCATAATATTTTCCAAAATATCCGTCCAAAGACCTGTTGCCAAACAACCGAACGATAAAACGCAGCAGCGGATTCGCCGCCTTTTGGTTGAGCCGCCGGTAAAAATCTGCAGTGGCTTCTCCAAGCTTGACCACATTCTCCCGTTCGGGTAGCAGAAGAAACTTTCATCCCTGACTGTTAGTGCCCGAAGGGGCTGTAATACCTGCTTTTACCAGGTCTTCAAGCAGCAGTCCAGCAACCGGTTTATGTGAATATAACCGGCAGGACCTACGCTGTTTCATTAGATTGAGGAGTATGAAAGAATCGGCTGAGCCAGAGGATACCGTTGCATCATTTTCTGATATGGATGCAAAGGTTACCGGATCCTCCAGAAATGGGACGGCTATGGCTTCAGTCGGGCATACGGCGTAGCAGTGGCCGCACTGCATACAGTGATCGCCAATGAGTGTCGGTCGTCCTGAATCATCAGCTTGTAAAATCCGGTCTGGACAGATTACAAAACAGGTTCCACAACCGGTACACTTGTCCGGATTTATGATTGGTAATTGCTGCCCCATTGAAATTAGTGGTTTTGCCCTTCTATCAAGGAAATTATCAGATCTCTTGTTAAATTATAGATGCGGGGATCAGAACTGCCCCGCGGTCCTGCCACATTGAGCGTTTGTATGGAGAATCTTTCAATCCAGGCTGATACAACTGCTGTGGCTCGATCAGGGTCACTATTGCTGAAATCAACATGAAGACAGGGTTTATCCAGCCTCCGGGCAATTTTTTCAGTCAGTGCCGAGCCGCCGGTGAGTGGTCCGTTCGATAAAATCAAGGTAGCGTCACCATCTCTAACATTCTGCTCTGTTCTATCGGCATAATGACTCGAATTAAGCTCGTGCATTTTATAAGAGCGCGGCAATATGCCCGTTTCTGTCTTCCTGCCCGCCGGTATGGTTCCGCCGTAAGGAAAACCACAGGAGATCGCCCCATCCAGGGCGCCCTGATCAGCTCCCGTCTGTCCTCCGGAAATTATTTTCTCAAGCACTTTTGTTAATCGAGCCTCTTGCAAAACTCATTTCATCAGTAACCAGTCAATTTAAGGAGTTGATCCGCAAACAAAGCGACAACCCCAAACATCAGGTGCATCATAACCTTATCGGGGCCACGAACCAT
>Ga0056106_100118_pt1 | contig 13991 bp, 14 predicted proteins | sample WorMetcrassitun1_FD_77012 | JGI IMG/M metagenome (GOLD analysis project Ga0056106, IMG submission 77012) | Marine gutless worms symbiont microbial communities from Max Planck institute for Marine Microbiology, Germany - Olavius crassitunicatus.1 ... | reverse complement strand
TAAATCGATAATAAAGCCATACTGTATATTGGATAATTTCAACTGGGAATCGGTATCTTTATGCACCTGTTTGCATTAATCATCCGGGGGTTGTCGCTGAATGAGCTTTAATTTGGTAGTGTCGCCATATGGGCTAGCTTACTCGCCGTTCAAATTCATTCCCGATGAATTTGTGGTGTTTGCTCACCGAGAAGTAACCAAGAAGGAGAGTTCCACGTCGCTTGTCCTCTCGTTGGTCGGATCCCCTGTCGGTTAAAGCTTTCTTAACGGTAAGCCTCAACGTGCCAGTCGTTTCGGACTCCTATTCTCTCGCGACACTAATACATCCCTGTATGTCGTCCTGTCGTGAATCGGCTCATCTCGCTTCCCTGCGAGAGATTAGTTTAAAAGCATTAACCTCCTCAGCAAGCTTCAAAGGGGATTTAATGCGCTCATAAAAAAGCTGAAGATTTAAAAACCGACTCCTGGAGGGGATTGGTTGGCGATTAAATTGGAAAAACAGTTGATGCTTCAAATACCGGTCCATCAACGCAAACTCTTTTCATCGCCGGACCACTATCTGTAATTACTTCAACTGCACAACCCGCACATCCACCAACTGCACAGGCCATGTATTCTTCCAGTGAAACCTGACATGGGATATCAAATTCATTGGCGAGCTGTGCTACGGCTTTTAACATAAGGGTGGGACCACAGCTGAATATCTCGACGTCTGTCAACTGGTCAGCAACAAAATTCTTTAGCCAATGACGAGCTAGATCGGTTACATAGCCATCGAAACAATCAGCGTAACCTTGCAGGCTGCAAAGTCGAGAAGCAACTTTCCAATCCTCTAACAATGGCATGCTGGCTATGATGTCGTCGGGCAAACCAGACACCATAATCTGTGATGGTCTTACCTGAAAAGGAAAGGGGACTTCAGAACCCAATATAACGAAAGGGGATATGCCTTTTGCAGTGTTTTTCATATGTTCTGCCAGAAACACCGTTGGCGGTACGCCAACGCCACCACCTATTAATAAAGGCTTTTTTCTGTATTCATCAAGCTTGTACGGGGTGCCGATGGGCCCAAGAATATTAACTACTTCATCAATTGTTCGATGCGTTAACAGTTTTGTCCCGCGGCCATGGACTTTGAACAGAATGTCGATCCATTCATTTTCAGGGTTTGCTCGCATGATTGACATCGGTCTTCGCATGGGCAAAGAAGGATCGCATACAATGTGAATGAAACTGCCTGGTAATGCTTGCTTAGATACTTTCGGGGCATACAGGCGCATAACATGCTGGTCACCCTTGAAGGACTGATGCTCAAGAAGCCTTGCGTCTTCCATATTGATTGTATTTCTTGTTGCTGGACGACTCATAATTTATATATACGGAATTTAATTAACTGTTCCAAGATTCTTAAGTATCTAGTTCTTAAATACAACATTATGATCCATGAAGATCGCCAGGAACATAGAGCAAAACACTAAAGGACAATATTTAAACGATTATTTTTAATTTCGTAATCTTGGTGGTTTCGGTCTTCGCTCCGGGCGAGTCTCTACCGATTACTTCCCTGTAATCGTCCGTGGTAATTTTAAATTTTAAAAACAACATTTCCATTCATAATTGTATATGTGACTTTACCGCTAAGTTTACGACCATCAAAGGGCGTATTTTTTCCGAAACTCAATAGATGTTCTTTTTCTACCTGCCAAGATAATTGTTGATCAATGATGCTGATATCGGCCTTGCTACCCACTCCCAATGTACCCAGCTCAAGGCCAAGTATATGCGCCGGTTTACTGGTAATAGCAGCGACAGCTTCAGTGAGAGACAAGGTGTTATCTGATACTAGTTCATTTATGAGTGGGAATAACATCTCGACGGTGGACGCACCGGGTTTCGCCAGACTGAATGGTGCAGCCTTGGCATCATCATCGTGCGGCTGATGGTCTGAACATATGCAATCAATGCTTCCATTTTTAATACCTTGACGCAAAGCTTGTTTATCAACTTCGCTACGAAGCGGTGGAAGTATAAAAAAATTAGTGTCGTAACTTTCGATATCCGTATCTGTAAGATGCAGATAGCAAATGCCAGCATCAGCGCTTACAAGCAGACCAGTATTTTTGGCATCAGCAATCATCGACAGACTTTTTGCCGAAGACAAACGGCAGAAGTGAATACGTGCGCCGGTCTGTTCTGCGAGTAGCAAAACCTTACTAATTGCGACAGTTTCTGCGGTTTCCGGGATTGGTGGTAGTCCAAGACGGGTACTCATAGCTCCTTCATGCATGACACCGTTGTTACGCAAGTATAAATCTTCCGCATGAATAAACACTGTTATATTAAAACTAGCCGCATATTCTAGAGCTCTGCGAAATACCTCGGTATTTTCAATATTCTGACTTGCGTTGCTGACACCAATACATCCCGCATCGATTAAGGTATGCATATCTGCTAGGTGATTGCCATCAAGGTTTTGGGTAAGGGCACCGAGTGGGTAAATGCGTACCCTGTTATCACTGGCTGTTCGTTGATTGATCAGTTCTACCACTGCGCTAGTATCGATAGCCGGTTGGGTGTCAGGTGGATAACAGACCGTTGTGATACCAGCGGCAACTGTTGCTGCGGACTCACTTACGATAGTTGCCTTGTGCTCCTGTCCTGGTTCACGAAAACGTGCGCAGATATCAACAAAACCAGGAGTGACTAATTTGCCACTTGCGTCTATTTCCTCATCGGCATTAAATCCGTCAGGTTTGTCCAGCACAGAGACAATACAATCATTTTCAACACAAATGTCTCCAACATCATCAATCTGGTTCTCCGGGTCAAGTATATGACCATTATAGATATGTAGTTTCATACACTATCTTCCGTTTGCTCATCATGGTCCGCACCCATCACCATGGTCATTACTGCCATGCGTATTGCAATTCCATAGCTAACCTGTTGTAAGATCACTGAACGACCGCCATCTGCGATATGTGAATCGATTTCAATACCACGATTTATAGGGCCAGGATGCATGACGATAGCATCATCTTTTGCAATCTTAAGTTTATCTTCTGTAAGGCCGTAGCATTTGAAATATTCATGTTCACTTGGAATAAGTGCGCTTCGCATACGTTCACGCTGTAAACGTAACATCATTACTACGTCAACACCTTCGATACCCTGCTCGAGTGAGTGGAAAACTCTGGCACTCAGTGCCTCAATATCTGTGGGGATCAGGGTTTTGGGTCCAACAACCCTTATATCCTTGACACCAAGGATATTGAGAGCATGAATTTCTGAACGTGCAACACGTGAATGAGTAATATCACCAACAATCGCAATACTGAGCTTATTGAAATCTTGCTTGTGCTTACGGATAGTGTACATATCCAACATCGCTTGAGTCGGATGGGCATTCCTGCCATCGCCGCCGTTAATCACGTGAACATGGGGTGCTGCCTGCTGGGCAATAAAGTGGCTCGCACCGCTGCTAGCATGTCTTATCACGAACATATCTGCATGCATGGCTTCAAGAGTATGTAGCGTATCCTGCAGTGATTCACCCTTGGTCGTTGCTGACGTATTAACATTTATATTCATAACGTCAGCAGAAAGCCGTTTCGCTGCCAGCTCAAAGGTTATACGGGTACGGGTACTTGGTTCAAAAAAAAGATTGATAACTGTTTTACCGCGCAGCAGAGGTACTTTTTTTACTGCCCGGTCAGAAACACCAGCAAATGAATCGGCATGATCGAGAATTCTTAATAGAACTTGACGGCTAAGACCTTCCGTTGAAAGGAAGTGTCTGAGGTGACCCTGTTTGTTTAATTGAATATTGTTAGTCGTCATCCAGCAGTTTTTATTTCCAGTGCCAGCGACCCTGGGCCCAGGAGTTTAACATGTTCGTTCGCTTTAAGCTCGAGAAATTTTCCGACAATACCTGCTTGAATCGGTAACTCACGGCCGTTACGTTCTACCAGAACAGTCAGGCATATACTGGCAGGTCGACCATAGTCAAAAATTTCATTCATCGCTGCCCGAATGGTTCTGCCCGTATGAAGAACATCGTCGACCAGTATTACGTGTTGTTTCTCTACATTGAATGGCAGATTCGAAGGTGTGACGCGTGGGTGCATGCCAATTTGGCTAAAATCATCCCGGTAGAACGCAATATTCAACTCACCAAGTGGTGAGCCAATATCGAGCTTATCTTTTAATCTTTCCGCAATCCATGTGCCTCCGGTACGAATGCCCATAATAACAGGATTATTACGTTCACCTTTCAGCAGGAAATTCTTTAATTGAATACTCATTTCTTCTATGAGTGAATCAATATTTGTTTTATCAGTAAGCATTATTATTACTTATCTAAAGCTGATGACCTCCCATTGTATCATTAAGGAGAGCATTGTGCTGACTGATGATTTAGCCAGGATTCGAGTATTACTTGTGCCGCTGCATTGTCCAGCTCTTTCAAATCCTTTGTACGCTTTTTTGCTTCATAGGTACTTAACCTTTCGTCTGCATTATGGACTGTAAGCTTAAATCGACCTTTTAGCTGTCGACTAAATTTTTCTGCGAGTTCGGTAAGTTCCTGTCCGCTGCCGTCCATTTCCAGAGGTAGACCAACGATTAGGGCAAGTGGTTGCCAGTCACGAATTAAATTAGAAATTTTCTGCCAGTCAGGCTTACCGTTTTTAACCGTGATGATTTCCAGGGGACTTGCCGTTGCAGTCAGGGTTTGGCCAACTGCTGTGCCAATCCTTTTTTCCCCGTAGTCAAAACAAATATAGGTATCTGTAGTCACGCGTGGCCGATGTCAGGAGATAAGTGCTCCATGTCGATTCCCAGAAGTGCAGCAGAGGATTCCCATCGTTTTTCATAAGGAGTATTAAAAATAATTTCTGAATCAACCGGGCTGCTCAACCATGCGTTTTTCATGAGTTCCTGTTCCAGTTGACCTGCTCTCCAACCTGCGTAACCTAGGGCAATTAGAGACTCTTTAGGTCCTTTTCCTTCAGAAATAGATTTCAGCATGCCTCCTCTGGAAGTTGTGACGCCAATTTCATCACCCACATTAATAGAGGAGCCCCATTCGCTATTAATTTGGTGTATGATGACAAATCCCCTGTTGCATTGTACAGGGCCGCCTTGATATACAGGAATAGACTGTATTTTCGGATCAGGAGTTTTCATGTCCATTTGGGTTAGCACCTCATCCAGGTCAAGATCCAGTGGGCGATTGATGATTATGCCCATTGCTCCCTTTTCATTATGAGCACAAACATAAGTAACGGCCTGGCGGAAGTTAGGATCAACCAGTCCGGGCATGGCGATCAAAAACTGATTTGTAAGATTTGTCGATCGCATAAGTCTAGTATCATTTTTACCAACCCAAGAAGACTACAAACTTTGACAGAATAATTCACTAAATTTAATGTGCAATTATCGAACCGAATGAGCGAGAATTTGCTTACTCAGCGATACTGCAACAAACGCAACTAATTGATTTTCTTTGTCTATTCACCTAAATTCTTTGTTATTTAAGAAACTGCCAGGTTCGAGTTATGTGGAGAATATCTGTCTCCTTTCTTATTGCCCCTGGAAATGGTGCGAATGGTGATGCCAGGTTAACGATCCTTATCGCCGCATCATCCAGGATCTTATAATTTGAAGAACGCCTGATAACAATGTCATTAACGCTACCATCAGGATTTAAGGCGACATCAAGTATCAAATTACCGGAGAATTTTTGTTTTCTTGCTTCATCCGGGTAATTCAGGTTACCAACGCGTTCAATCTTGGTGCGCCAGGCCTCCATAAAGGCAGCATATTTATATGATTTAGTACTTGCTGAGATAAAGGTTCTTCTAGGCCGTCGTGACTTCGCTTCCAGTTTGCGTTTAATTTGAGCGCTTAAGGAGGCGATCTCGAAACTGTTTCGTAGCAGCTGTGTTGCGCTGGGTTTTTCCTTAGGCTTTACTATAGTCTCCTTAGGTTTCTGTTTGGTGATAGCCACTTCTAACGTTTCAGATGTTGCGGCCAGCTGTGTTAAAGCTTGCTCCTTAGTTGTCCCCAACGTTTTATTCTTTATGAGCTTATCTTCAAGTATTAGTTCAGAACGTGGCAGCTCTTCAGGTGGAGAGACTAATTTTGGTTGTGTATCCTGGAAGGGGGCAGGAAGAGGGGTAGATAGTTTAATAGGATCTTCGGCCTCACCTTCACCATGAAGGCTTGCCTGCGTTAGTAACTGTGCATCATTCACAGGTTCATGATCTTTTTGCTGTACCAAGATAATCTCCATGGTGTCAAAGCGTGGTGTTAATCTGTCTTCAGAGGTAAATGTGACCCCAAGAATAACAATGGCGTGGGAGAGTATCGCCAGACAGAGCGCTAAACCTAAACGGCCGAGAGACGTAATGTTCGCTTGTACATATGCCGTGCTCAAAATTTGATTACACTCAAAAAATTGACGCTATTATACCTAAGTTGCATGTTTATATGACAAAGAACATTATCGTTTGTCCTGTATTTTTCTCTCAATAACGTCCATAAGTTTTCCTGCAATATCGATACTATAAATTGATTCAAGTTCACGTATGCATGTAGGGCTTGTGACATTTATCTCAGTCAAATAATCGCCAATCACGTCTAAGCCGGCAAACAGCAGGCCCTTGCTACGAAGCACTGGGCCGACCTGTTCACAAATCCAACGATCTCTGTCAGATAGTACTGTGCTTTTACCTGTACCGCCAGCTGCAAGATTGCCTCGGGTCTCACCTGCAGAGGGTATACGAGCCAGAGCATAATCAACTGTTTCGCCATCAATAAGTAATATACGTTTATCGCCATCCCGAATTTCAGGAAGATATTTTTGTGCTATGACAAAATGATTTCCATGATCAGTCAGAGATTCAATAATTACATTGGTATTATGATCAGTAGTATGGGTTCGAAAAATTGAACGTCCTCCCATACCATCCAGAGGTTTTAGAATGATATCTTGATGTTCAAGGATAAATTCATTAATAATGTTTGCCCTACTTGTCACCAGAGTAGGTGGAGCACAATTGGGAAAATGACTAACAAATATTTTTTCATTGGCATCACGAAGACTGCTGGGACGATTAACAACTAAAACCCCTTCACGTTCGGCATGCTCCAAAAGATAGCTAACGTAGATGTATTCCATGTCAAAAGGAGGATTTTTTCGCATCAATATTATGTCGAGTTCGCTTAGCGGAAGAGTTTCTTCGTCACCAAGCGTAAACCAGTCGGCAGGATCATCTTTAACAAGCAATCGGCGTGTGCGGGCCTTAACTTTGTCATTCATTAGAAATAGATCGTTTACTTCCATGTAGAATATGTTCCAATTCCTGCTTTGCGCTGCTAAAAGCATGGCGAAGGTACTATCTTTTTTGGTTGTGATCCCAGATATGGGATCCATAATAACGCCTAGTTTCATAAAATATGCTCTGTTTATTGTGTTGAGCCAATCAATCGATGCTTTGTAGTGTATATCAGGTGCAATATAAAGGTATTATCCTAATTGAATTTGTGACAAAAAAATAAATGTATACAAAAAAATTAACAATTATTACCAGAGAAAGTCCTTTGGCAATGTGGCAGGCGAACCATGTTGCAGGCAAGTTGAGATCCCTTCATAAGGATCTAGAAACACTTATTGTTGGCATTAAGACACAAGCAGATAAATTTCTTGATCGTTCACTGGAGAGCTTCGGAGGTAAAGGTGCCTTTGTAAAGGAACTGGAAACGTCCATACTGGGCGGACATTCTGATCTGGCGGTACATTCAATGAAGGACGTTACCATAGATTTACCGGATGAGTTATCACTACCGGTAATTCTAAAAAGAGAAGATATCAGGGATGTATTTGTTTCGAATCAATTCAAGCGTTTTAAAGATCTGCCAGAGAATGCCCGAATTGGGACGTCCAGTTTGCGCCGAAAATGCCAGCTAAAGGAAATACGTCCTGATCTTGAGTTAATCGATGTTCGAGGAAACGTGGGTACCAGATTAAACAAACTGGATGAGGGGCAGTATGATGCACTAATCTTAGCTGCTGCAGGTATGATACGACTGGGATTGCAGGATCGGGTAAGACAATTCCTGGATGTAAATATGATGATGCCAGCCATAGGGCAAGGTGCTATCGGGATTGAAACACGTTTTGGAGACAGTCAAACGATCGAATTGATTAAACCATTAATTGATGTAACAACACAACAATGTGTCACAGCAGAGCGCGCGTTGAATCGCAAGCTCAATGGAGGCTGCTATGCCCCCATAGCGTCATATTCTGAGATCCACAATGGTAGGCTGTTCTTAAAGGCGTTGGTGGGTAGTCTGGATGGTAGTACGATCATAAGATCATCTATAGAGAGAACAGTTAGTCAAGCTGATGAGTTAGGCGAATCTTTGGGTAGTGACCTCTTAAGCAAGGGTGCAGACTCAATACTGCAGGATGTCATAAATGGTCAATCAAAATGATCTCCAACTAGATGGCTACAGTATTTTAGTAACCAGGCCAAGAGATCGGGCAGGTTTGCTATGCAAAAGGATTGAAAAACTTGGTGGTCAAGCAATCCGCCTTCCGGTCATTGAAATAAATCCGCTAAAGTCTATTGAGGGAAGGGAGGATAGGTGCACTCGCATCGGCGAGGCAGATATAACTATTTTTGTTAGCAGAAATGCTGTTTTATTTGCAGAAAGAAGTACGCCAGGTGTGTTTGAACTAGTAAAGGATCAGATAGTAATTGCCATGGGAATAGGTACAAAGCAGGAACTTAAGAAAAAAGGGCTTGCTGATGTGTTGTTTGCAGATGGTGGCAGTGAAGCTTTGCTGGAATTGAAACAACTGCAAAATAGTGCTATACAAGGGAAGAAAATTGCTATCGTGCGAGGTGTAGGCGGTAGGGATGTTTTGGAAAAGTGTCTCAATCAACGATTAGCTGAAGTATCAATTATAGAGGTTTATCGTCGAGATGTATTGAATGCTGATCACAGTGTGTTAGAAAAAGTCTGGCAATCCTCTCCGGATGTTGTTGTGATTACAAGCGTAGAGGCCTTAAGGAATCTTGTTGATATGACAGCAAATTCCGACAAAGAAAAATTACTGAGAACGCCTTTGGTTGTGATAGGTTCCAGAATAAAATCAATTGCATCGATGATGGGCTTTAAATCGACAGTGGAAGTTGCGCCCGAGGCAAGCGACGATGGTTTAATGCATGCTATAACAGTAACCTTTGAGGAAGTGGAATAATGAATTGAGGAAGTGGAATATTGAGGAAGTGGAATAATGAATTGAGGAAGTGGAATAATGAATGAAGAGGTAGAAGAAATAGATATTGAACCCATCACAACGGCCAAGATAAAGGTTTCTCGAGAAATGTGGCAGAAAGCGGGGATATTTATTTTTACTTTGTTGTCATGTGTGGCAATTTCATTTTCGTTTCTTGCCTATCAAAAGCTGCAAGGAACAGACAAAGATATTGATGATCTTAGATCAATGCAGAGTCAGCTTACTAAGCTGGAGAAGACTAACAATGCCCTGGTAAAAAATAGTCAGGAAGTTAATAAAAAGCTTGGCAATATCGATGCCCTTAAAGCCATGCAGAGTCAGCTTACTAAACTGGAGAAGACTAACAATGCCCTGGTAAAAAATAGTCAGGAAGTTAATAAAAAGCTTGGCAATATCGATGCTCTTAAAGCTATGCGGAGTAAGGTTAATGAACTGCAGTCAGCCAAGGATACTTTGACAAAAAATAGTCAGACTGTGAATAAAAGGCTTAACAGTATTGATGCTCTTAAATCGATCCAGGGTCAGGTTAATGAACTGCAGTCAGTCAAGGATGCTTTAATGGAAAGCAATCAGCTAATTGATAGCAAACTTGAAAATCTGGAGGCGAGTCAAAGGAGTTTTGTATCTAGCCTGAAATCACTTGGTAATAAAGAAGTAAAAACAGATCTGGACTGGACGCTGGCAGAAATAGAGTATCTTATGATTATTGCTGCTCATAGACTAGCTTTGGAATGTGATGTCAACACAGCTCTAGCGGCAATGCAAACTGCCGGCTCACGCCTAACAAGTATTGCTGATCCAAGGGTGCTGGGCATCAGAAGACAAGTTACCTCTGATATTAATGCATTGAAAGCGGTTAAAGTGATTGATATACCTGTACATGCTATGTACCTGACAGACATAGCGAAACATTCAGAAGATTTACCTCTTAAATCAATGCAAATTGCTGATGATGTTCAGAGAGATTCCCAGTTAAACAGTGGCGCATCAGAAATATCATTTTGGGAACGTATTAGTAATGGAGTTTGGTCGGAACTAAAAGATTTGATTATTATTTCTCGAAGTGGGGGAAACAATGCTATTTCACTATTGCCGGCAGAGCGTTACTATCTATATCAAAACCTAAGGCTGCAAATTGAAATGGCCAACTTGGCACTATTGCGGCAGGAAACTGAGCAACTAACATCGGCGTTCACGAATATTCTGGAATGGCTGAATAAATATTTTGATACCTCTGATGACGGTATAAATAATATCCTGAAGACTCTTAAGCGGATGAGTGCAATAGAGCTTAAACCAGTTTTGCCGGACATAAGTTCGTCGCTCAAGATGTTACGTTCAGTCAAACATGTTCAGTCAGAATCGGCAAGTGCTAGTAAGAACCCGACATCATGAGACTTCTGTTCACTTCTTTTACTGCAATAGCGGTAGCAATTGCCTTGGCAATTTTTTTAAAAACCAGTCCTGGCAAGCTTGTTTTCAGTTATGGTGATGTAACCATACAAACCAGCTTTGCTTTTTTTGGAGTCGCATTGGTGTTATTGTTTGTTGTCATGTATTTTGTTGTTTCGATTACGAGTGGATTTATTCGTTTACCGAAAAATTATAATCGTTGGAAACAGCATCGTAACCATCGACAATCAGGAAAATATTTGTCACGGGCTTTCTTACTATCACTTGAAGGTGATTGGCACAAAGCAGAAGTAGCGTTTCGAAAAGGCGCTTCTGCTAGTCAGAAACCAATGTTGAATTATCTGGGTGCTGCCAAGGCGGCGCATCAACAAGGCGCCATACAACGTCGGGATCATTATTTACGTCTTGCCCGGGAATATAAAACAGATTCTTCACTTGCTGTAGATCTCACCCAGGCAGAATTACAATTAAATCAGAACCAGGCGGAACAAGCTTACGCAATTTTAGAGCATCTTGATGAAAAAGGTCTTGGGCAGAATCAGGCAAAAGTCATGTTACTTGATGCAAGTATTGAGTTGAAAGAATGGCAAAAGACACTGGATCTACTTGCAGATTTGGAAAAGAAAAAAATTGTTCCGGCAGAGAACATCAAGGCCAAAAGACTAGAAGCTTATGCAGGTATGATGAAAAAGGCGGGCGAGACATTGGATCAATCCAGTTTGGCCGATATCTGGAATGTAGTACCAAAGAAATTGCGCAGTGAACTTTATTTGATAGAAGTCTATGTTAGTGAGCAACTGCATTTTGGAGGTAGTAGTGAATGTGAGTTATTACTCAGGCAAACCTTGAAACGGAATTGGGATCCAGCTCTCATAAGACTCTATGGCTTAGTTGGGGGAGGAGATTCAACTAAACAACTTGCTGCTGCCGAAAGTATGTTGAAAGCACATGGCCATGATCCGGTATTATTATTAACTCTGGGTCGTTTAAGTAAACGCGACTGTCTTTGGGATGATGCGAAGACCTATCTGCAAGAGAGTATCGATGTTCAACCAACGGCCGAGTCGTATCAGGAGCTTGCTAGCTTACTTGAGCAGCAGGGCGATCCCGGCGGAGCGACAGAGTGTTATCAGAAAGGTTTAAATCTGGCGACTGGGATGAATACTTTATCTTCTTCAAACTTGTTAAGTGATGCATCGTTTGAGGAAGTGATAGAGAGTTGACACTTAATCATTACTGTGAAGCAGACTGGAGCTGGAGTGACACCTGAACGTTTATATGGATGTAAACGGTTGAAATCGTATGGGACATGATTTCCAGTAATTACCGGGGAATCTAGTGGAAAGCAACCTCTCGTTTTTTTAGTCAGTGGTTCCGTTAAAAGGCGTGTTACTTTTTACAAAAAGTAACCAAAAAAGAGAACACCCAGATGCCTTACCTGCTACGCAGGTTCTCTCGTTAATCAACTGTTTCTAACGTACCGCAGTCAACGCGATATCCCTATCGCGCTCCTGCTCATTTGGCTATCCAGGCCAGATGTCCTAAAATAGTTTCAATCTTCGGTAAGGCTTAAGGGAATTGGAAGCCTAAAACAAATTATAGAAGTTAATTCAAACCTGCAACCAAAACGTAACCGGGCCATCATTAATTAAAGATACTTTCATATCTGCAGCAAACTCTCCTGACCCTACAGGCGAATGAACAGCCTGTGCCTGCGTTACTAAGTAACTAAAGAGTTCTTTCCCTTTTTCAGGTGGTGCGGAGGAACTAAAACTGGGTCGCATACCTTTGCTGGTATCTGCCGGAAGAGTGAATTGAGGTACCAGAAGTAAACCGCCTTGAGCGCCGATAAGGCTAAGATTCATCTTACCGTCTTGATCAGAGAAAACACGATAGCCTAGAAGCCTTTCAAGGAGCCGATATGCTTTGGCCTCAGTGTCTTGTTTTTCGATGCCAATTAGTACTAAAAGACCAGTATTTATTGCAGCAATTATGTGGGAATTAACCTCTACTCTGGCCTCGCTAACCCGCTGTAAAAGGCCAATCATAGGCGGGTGTTAAATGATCTTCATGTAATCCAGTATATTCACCGCAAATAAAGCAACGGCAGCAACCATTGCTATCCAATCCATTAGCCAACCGGTGAAATGTAGAATTGGCACCACGATAGACAATATATATACAGAATAAAAAATTATTAGTTACCCCTTAAAGTACACGAAATCTTGATAGAACTTGATTATTTTTTACAGATTCAATGCAAATAGTATGGCAGGTTTTTAATTTTAATAAACAAAATAGGACAAGATAACTCAGTGTTTTTAAACATATTATCTCTGTTTCGATCTAATTAAAACACAGCAATTATTCGATTAATTTTAACAGAATCAGTATCAGCTAACAGCAATACATCCGCAGGACGACTGGCAAAAAGACCATTGCATACCACACCAGTGATATTGTTAATGCTTTGTTCTAACTCAGTTGCTTGCAGGATCTTCATATTGTGGGTATCCAGAATAATGTTGCCATTATCTGTTTTAAAATCCTCTCTCAAGATGGGTTGTCCGCCCAGCTTTATCAGCTCACGCGCAACATAACTCTGTGCCATCGGGATTACTTCTACCGGCAATGGAAACTTTCCGAGCGTACCTACCAATTTTGAATCATCTACAATACATACAAATTTTTTACTGGCTGCAGCGATAATCTTTTCCCGCGTTAAAGCACCGCCTCCGCCCTTAATTAACTGCAGGTGTTTGGTTACCTCATCAGCGCCGTCGATGTAAATTGCCAATTCGTTAACGCTGTTCAAGCTAAAAACAGGAATATTATGTTTTTTTAGTAGTTCCTCTATAGCAACAGAACTGGCGACAGCCCCTTCGATTCTGTGTTTGATTTTCGCCAGTTTTTCAATAAAGAAATTAACTGTGCTTCCAGTACCAATACCTACAACGATGTCATCGTCGATATAGTCAATTGCCGCTTCAGCAACTCTTTCTTTTTTTGTGTTTTGATCCACCTGTTTCTCCACGCATCATAACAGTAAGTTATCTTAAACCTCATATGGGTGAATACAAGTAGTTATTGAGGGTGTCAAGCACCAAGATAGGCTTCACTAATAGCTGTGGAGGTGTTTAGGAGACACTACCAAATTAAAGCTCATTCAGCGACAACTCCCGGATGATTAATGCAAACAGGTACATAAAGATACCGATTCCCAGTTGAAATTATCCAATATACAGTATGGCTTTATTATCGATTT
>Ga0056106_100117_pt1 | contig 14056 bp, 13 predicted proteins | sample WorMetcrassitun1_FD_77012 | JGI IMG/M metagenome (GOLD analysis project Ga0056106, IMG submission 77012) | Marine gutless worms symbiont microbial communities from Max Planck institute for Marine Microbiology, Germany - Olavius crassitunicatus.1 ... | reverse complement strand
CCTTGCCGACCCGGTAGATACTGATTTCCTGGCCGGCAGTGTATCCGGCAGATTGTCCTTTGTTCAGGGTGACCACTTTACCGTCCACATCTGCCACCAGTACCTGGCCGGCCAGGGCCGGATTGGCACGGGCGGCACCGGATTTTAAGGGTGTTTCGGCAATTTTTGCCGCCAATTGCTGTATCGCCACCCGCATGACTTCCGTGGCCCGCTTTGAGTTAAACCGCTCACCACCGCCAAAGCCGAACACCCGGACGTTTACGGTTGACTTGCTATGACTGCTTGAGTCGGCAAATACGATTTCGCTGGTTTCGGCATCGACAATACGAATATCAACGGTGGCATGGTATCCCTTTTTACCCACACGAACCCCACCGCCACTGCTTTGGCCGTATTCGGTAACCGCACCGGTAATAATATACTCCACACCGATAATTTTCCCGATTTTTGCGGCTGTGGCGGGATCAATGCGACCTGCCCTTCCCAGGTTTTGTTTTTTTATGATCGTACGCAGGTTCTCTCTTTCCATCATTTTGAATTTACCGGTTTTTACCATTTCGGTCGTTAAAATATCGGAGGCGCCATGTCCCAACCGCCACCCGCCATGCTGAGATTTGTTATCAAAGTCCATAACGCCACACGCGGTTTGGCCCATAGGCCTGCCGGTAAGAGCAAGCCGGCCACAACCAGCAACATCCCAATTCGTGATATTCTTTTCATAATTAAGTCCTCCAAGATATGACATAAATAGATTAAATTTAGATGGTTAGAAAACACTGGAATAAATCGTCTTTTCCCATCTGCCCTGATTAAATATATGCTTCCGATTCTTTTTTCTTGCAACAACCGCCTTAATTTATTAATCAACCCTTATCATGCCGTCTTCTAAAAAAGAAATATATCTTATATGTGCCCGCAAAAAAGGACAACCTAAGAAACATATCACTGTTTGCCACCGATGCCGATGGCGAAATAACTGTAAACCTTACCAGAAGTATCGGCAGCCGGGGCTCCCCCTTGACCATTCGCCGGAAAAGCGGCCCACTGCGCCGATGGTGCCGCCCAATCAACCTCGGTTAAAAAAAACGCCTGCCTCACCCACGCCGGTTTCATCACCGGTTACGCTGGCCGATGCGATGGATTTACTGGATACCCTCAAAAAAGAGCTCAGTGACATCCGGGATCTTTGTGGTTGAACTTTTAAACAGGTTCGATTTTTCTCTGTCGGACAAAGAAAAGGGGGTGCATATCATTACCATCCCCCACCACCGCCACCGCCGGAAGACCCACCACCGCCAAAGCCGGATGATGACCCCGGTGCTGTGGCAGAAGATGATACGGCGCCGACCAGCCCCTGACTAAGATTCGCGGCCATATTATTGATGCCCATGTCACCTGGCAGACCGCCGACGTACCATCCGGCCTGATAGCCGGCACCGTCATTGGCCCGGTTCAGCACATTGGTAAATTGGTTTCCCCACTGATTTTCAAAGCCCAGCGCCATGGCATAAGGCAACCACTTTTCAAATAGCGCCGGAGTCTTTTCAGGCGGATGGAGAATTCTCAGACGTTCGCCTTCGGCAATGGAAAGGTATTGCTTGAATCCGGCGATTTTATCCAGAACCTGTCGCCCATAGAGGGTCGGGGCTTTGAGCAGGTGATAAAAAAGCGGCGTCAGTAAGATCAGCCCAACAAATAAAACAGCGGCTCGAAACGAAACCACTTGGGCAAACATGAATAAACCGGCAATTTCGCCTATTAAAAACGGGATGGTAAAAAAACCGCCCCGCCCTTTTTAGTGAGGCGGGTTCCCGATTGGCGCCACGCGCCGATGACTTTGGATACCAACAAGGTACACCCGGTGGTCCACACACCCAACCAGATAATCATGAATCCGGCAGCCGTCATCTGTTTGGCTGTCAGGCTGATAGCCACCAGGGTCGCGATGGTAATCGCCACGCCCGGTATCAGATAGCGTGTATTATGCACAAAGCAGACTTTCTTTAAATCGGTATTTAATGTTTTCTTCAATATCGAAATAGCGGCCTGGACCCTGGCATGGTTGCTTTTTTCAAGCCGGAAGGTGTTTTCTACCACAAACATGCTGCTGAGCATTTTCTTTTCACCTCTGGAAAGCGCTGACAGGTCGGCTCCTGGTTTTTTTCAAGGGTAAAGACCCCATCCTCATCCGCTGCAATGGTCAATGCGCCCTTCACCGCCATGTCGACCAGGGCCGCGGCAAAGGATTTATTATCAAACCCCATTTTTTTCACATGGCGTATGGCCGCAGGGGAAAAACTCTCGGGCGGGTGAAACAATGGAATGATGGGGCCCTCTCGGGGATCCTTTCCCACTTTTACCCAGGCCATCAGGTAATAAATAGAACAATGCATCCGATCAGGGCTGCGATGCTGCTGGCATTTTCTCTGACTGCATAATTTATTTTATCTGTCAGTGACGGTTCTGCGACCACGCCTTTGGGCCAAGCCACAGCGATTGTTAATCCTTCACCCGCTTTCAGCGGTCGGGTCGTTTCAAAGGTCGTGCTTCCCATCTCATCATAACTTTGGGTATAGGCCTGCCCTTTTGCACCCCGTCGGCCGGTGTAAGCCACCGCCTCAAGCACATCGGCACGGGGCGGCAACACCACGGTAGCCCCCGCCTTTTCGATGACAAATTTCCAATCATTGCCGGTTACATTCCAGTACAACTCGTCATGCTCATCGAAATATCCCAATTGGCGTTCCGTTCGATATGTGATGGTATAGGTATAGGTTCCCGGCTGTAAAAAGACTTTTTCTTTTCCGATGTAGATCCGCTGACCATTCATGTCGGATTTCGTATGATAGGCTTCGGGGCGATCATTCTTCAAAACCCCCAGCACTTTGAACGAGACCTGCACCTTGTTTCCAGCACGGTTTTTATACACAGTCGGAAATTCCCGATAAATCCCCCGTTTAATCTGCTTGCCGGTGCTGACTACTTTAATCTGCTCGGTTACAACCAAATGACCATCTTCATGGACTTCGATATAGCTATGGTAATCAAGGATTCGTTCGGTCGTTCCGGCAAGGGCGGTTGCAGGTCCGATCAGAACAAACGCAATCAATCCCGCCAGCATCATCTGGTACTTTAAAGCTGAGATGCCAATGCAACGTATTTTACTAACCTTTGTAGCCAAATTTTCCATGGTGGAGCACTCCAATGTCTAATTAAAATCCACTTAGAATTGAACTTGCGGCATCTTCCGATCCTGTTGATCTTCGATTTCGAAAAATTCGGCGCTTTCAAAATCATATTTTCCGGCAATAATATTGCTGGGAAATGATTCAACCCTGATGTTGAGCTCGCGGACCGTGCCGTTATAATATCGCCGGGCCATTTCAATGTCACTTTCAATGACCGACAGCTGTTTTTGAAGATCACGGAAGTTCTGGTCAGCTTTTAGTTCCGGGTATTGTTCGGCCACTGCCAGAATATTGGCCAGGGATCGGCCGAGCGCTCCTTCAAGGGGGCCTTTCCGGGCCGGATTTGTGGCCTGCATGCTCTTTGACCGCAGCTCGGTCACCTTTTCAAGGAGTTCTTTTTCATGCCCCATGTATCCCTTGACGGTTTCCACAAGGTTGGGGATCAGGTTGGCGCGTTTTTTTAACTGCACATCAATCCCGCTCCATCCTTCTTCAACCATGGTTTTTGATTTGACGAGTTGGTTGTAAATGACAACCCCCCACAACAACACCATCCCGATTAAAAGAAACAGCACAATCAGTACAGTCATGGTAAATCCCTTCATTTGTAGAAATCGCTCAGTTCAGATTGAACCCCATACTATCTGTCCGGACTTCATTCAACTATTAAATCCACTCGTCTCCCGTTTTTTAAACTCACCAGTCCTTCTTCGCAAACACGTAAAAACGGAATCGCAGCCCCGGTCAAGGTTGCCAGCGATAACATCGGATCTCGGAAAGGAATGCCGATACCTGTAGCTGCACTCGATAGTTTATCGGTGGCAGCAGCGATTTCCCGAATAGATAAAGGTGACATGATCCCGAAAATCGGCAGGGCCATCTCGGCCAGTATCTGCCCGTCGCGGACCACGACCGTGCCCCCTTTGAGTTGTCGAATTCTATTAACCGCCACTGACATATCGTTATCTGTGGTGCCGACGACGATAATAGCGGTACTATCCCAGGCAGCGCTGCACGCCATGGCACCGGTTTTTATGCCAAACCCTTTGATCAACCCGGTGAATTGTTTTCCGGGTCGGTGGGTTCGATCAATGGCCGCAATCTTGATAATATCCCGGGTGAGGTCCGGCGAAATTCGGCCGTCGATTACCGGCATCTCTTCGCGACCTTCGCGGGTCACCAGGTCAGTTATCATTTCGATGGTTCGAACGGTAGCGGCGGCGTCCTTGTTTTTTGCATCAATAATAAAATCTTCTGCCACTATCTTTTTTTCAAGCCGGATACTATCCATACTGGCGGGTGCATACACATGGGGGCGGGGTTGAACACGGATTTCGCCGTTTTGGGCGATGACCCGGCCCATACTGACAACAGACGTGGGGTTAATCGTCCGGATATCGGGTAGAATTAACAAATCGGCATACCGCCCCGGCGCAATCCCGCCGACCAGGTGATCCAGACGAAAATGTTCGGCGACGTTCAGGGTTGCCATCTGAATAGCAACAAGGGGATCAAAGCCGCAATCAATGGCTTTTTGGAGTACGTATTCCATATAACCCTTGTCGATTAAATCTTCAGGAGACACCCCGTCGGTGGATAAGATCAAACGCCGCAAGTCCACATGGGTATCTTTAATTTTGGCGATATCGGCCAGATCGCGACGGATACTTCCTTCCCTCGCCAACACGTAAAAGCCCATTCGGAGGCGGTCGATCACCTCTTTTGCATTAATCGGCTCATGGCAAGATGACACCCCGGCCGCTGCATAAGCACTTAGCTTATCAAAATTGGCACCGGCCGAGTGCCCCTCCAAGACTTTCCCCATGTCCAGTGTTTGGGAAAATAAGGGCAGGTATCGATCCGGTTCCTGGATTATCGCCTGCCAATAGGACTCCCCCAGCCCCAGGACTTCGTCACGATCCAGTAACGTCTGCAAGTCGGCCATGGTAATTTCTTTGGTTTTGCGGCTGATCGATACCATGGGCGGGGCCGTGGCAAAAATCTTGATGGGTTGGTCACGGATGGATTTAAGAAAATCGATAACCCCCGCCACTCCGGATACTGAAAATGGTTCCAGGGTTTCAGTGATAATCGTGGTGGTGCCGCCTTTCATGGCATAGGGCAAAAACTCAGCGATGGTAAACAAGCTCGCAAGGTGAGTATGGCCGTCAATAAGACCGGGGATCACCACTTGCCCTTCGGCGTCAATAACCTTGGTATCGGGGCCGATGGCCGATTCTGCTTCTAATCCCACCCGGGCAATACGCTGGCCACAAATGCTGATTGTACACGGAGTCATTACCTCCTGGGTATACACATTGGCCACCGCTCCATTGACAATGGCCATATTGGCTGGAATCCGTCCCATCGATGTGGCCATTAAACAGGCTATCTGCTTTGGGTCAGGTGCTGATAATCGGCTGGACTTGTTCACTTTGCAACCTCGTTTTTTCGTTGACATTGACCCATACCATATTTTAAAAGTAGCCACAATATCTTTACAATACAACTATTTACCGGGGGGATTTTCCATGCGGCTATTTTGATGATCTTTCCCCAGGTAAAAATCTCCCCACTTGATCGAATAGGGATCATAACTTTATGCGTAACACAACACCTTACTGGAACTCGATTCTTGAAACGTTGCCGCCGGAACAATTGAGACAGCTTCAATTAAAAAAATTCCGACGAATATTCAAATGGGCGTACGAGCACTCATTATTTCACCGCTCTTTGTATGATCAAGCAGGGGGCACACCGAACGATATCCGTTCTTTTGCTGATATCCGCCGTGTACCCAAGGTCGAAAAACACATGATGCGGGATATTCAGGGCAAAGCCCCTTTCCCCTATGGCGATGCACTGTGCGTCCCATTAGAAGATGTTACCGAATTTCGTCAAACCAGCGGGACCACAGGACAACCGGTTTACCAGCCCGACACCTGGCAAGACTGGGAATGGTGGGCCGAGTGCTGGGCCACGATCCTCTGGGCCCAGGGGTATCGCCCCAAAGATCGCGTATTTATACCTTTCGGGTACAATGTATTTGTTGCGTTTTGGGCCGGTCACTACGGGGCGGAAAAAGTCGGCTGCGAGGTGGTGCCCGGCGGCGTTCTGGACACCGCCGCACGGGTAATGAAGATCCAGGAGTTAAGCGTCACGGCCCTTATGGGAACCCCCACGTATATGCTTGGCATGGCCGAAGTCGCCCGGAATCGATTGGATATTGATCCGGCGGGGTTAACCATCGAGAAAATTACCTGCGCGGGTGAACCGGGTGCCGGGATACCCGGCACCAAAGACCGTATCGAATCGGCCTGGGGCGCCAAAGTCTACGATCACGCCGGGGCCACCGAGATTGGCGCCTGGTCATTTGAATGTCAATCTCAACCGTATGGGATGCATATCAATTCCGCCATGTTTTTAGTCGAGATTGAAGATCCGGAGACCGGTGAACTGATCACCGAACCGGGACGGCGGGGTAAAATGATCATCACCGCCCTGGATCGGATCGCTCAGCCGTGTATCCGGTTCGATGCCAAGGATGTGATTGAATGGGCGGATGAACCCTGCGCCTGTGGCCGCACCTACCCGATTATTAAAGGTGGCGTGTTGGGGCGCGTCGATGATATCACCAAGGTAAAAGGGGTGTTACTGGCCCCTACGGCCATTGAGGAAGTGGTACGGAGCGTTGACAGCCTGAGCGATGAATACGAGGTCGTTGTTAACAAAAAAGGGGATTCAGACCAAATTTGCCTCAAAGTGGAACTCCTTCCCGATGCACAAAACCAGCAACAAGAGATCAACGGACAACTGACCGATCAACTCCGTTTGAAAACGAACCTGCGTTACGACATTGAATATTTTGATTTCGGCGCCCTTCCCCGTTATGATGTTAAGGCCAAACGATTTAAAGACCTGAGAAAAAAAGGGTAGTCAATATGAACACTCAAATTGATCCGACTCGCATGGCCGATTATATCGGCCGATTGCGCCAAACAGCCGAAGCATTGAAAAAGATGGGAAAAGATCTGCCCGCCGTAGAGAAAAACACGGCCCGGATTCTGGCCAGTATCAAAATGCTGGAGCTAAACATCTGTGATCTGGTTGAATTTGTCGACTCATAAAACAAAGCAGGCAATCATGAATTGTCCAATTACCACCTGATATGCCCCAACTTTTACCAGAACTGAGTGCATTTACGCCGTCAATGGTCATTTTTGATAAAGAGGGTACGTTGTTCGATTTCCATGTATTGTGGGAAAATTGGATGCTCGACCTGGCAAGACGGTTAGAGACTGAAACCGGCATGACCCTCAGTGACCGGCTTCTTGCGGTGGTGGGGTTTGATCCTCAGTTGCTGAATTGATGAATTTATTCCCGGCCATTGCCGGGCCTGCCGTTCCATTCATCCGGAGCTTTAACAGAAACGAGAAAAATATGTTTAAACAAATCCAGGCCGCGCAAAAAAGACTGAATGGAAATGCCAATAAAACACCGGTAATCACTTCCCGTACCCTGAACCGACTGGTCGGCGGAAAGGTATATTTTAAATGTGAAAATTTCCAGCGAGTGGGGGCATTCAAATTTCGCGGTGCATTTAATAGTATCTCCCAGCTTTCAACAGCAGAGAAAGCCCGGGGCATCATAACGTATTCTTCCGGAAATCATGCCCAGGCAGTCGCTTTAGTGGGCCGATTATTCAATACCCAGACAACAATTGTCATGCCCAACAATGCCCCATCAGCAAAGCGGGCCGCAACCCGGGAATACGGTGCGACGATTGTCGAATACGATCCTGAAAAAGAATCGCGTCAAGCTATTGCAACGGCGCTTGAAGCGGCAAACGGTTATTCAATGATTCCACCCTATGACCACCTGGACGTCATTGCCGGCCAGGGAACGGCCGCGTTGGAGATGTTTGAAGAAATCGGTGACCTGGACATGCTGTTGGTGCCTTGCGGCGGCGGTGGATTACTCAGTGGCTCGGCGATTGCTGCCAGGGGAATGTCGGCCCATTGCCGAGTCATCGGCATCGAGCCTGAATTGGCGGACGATGCCACAAAATCATTTATGACAAAAACGCTCCACAGTATAAAAAACCCCCCGACGATTGCCGATGGAACCCGGACACCGTCATTGGGGAAATTAACATTTCCGTTGGTGCTGAAGTATGTAGATGATATGAAAACGGTCTCGGAAGAAGCAATTATGGACGCGGTCAAATTCCTGTTTTACCGGATGAAACTGGTGGTTGAACCGTCTGGGGCCCTTGGGCTGGCGGCATTGCTGAGTCAAGTGGTGATACCGGATGGGGCCGCCGGCATCATATTGAGCGGCGGCAATATAGATTCCGCCACAATGATACGCATCTTGAATGCATAAAATGTTAAGTGGTTTTTGCGCGAGTTCTTAGGTCGTCAAGGTTTTTTTGCATGGTAACGGGGCTGTCGGAAAACAGCCAGTCGACACGCCGATTGACCTCTCTGAACAAACTATTGGTTGAATTGACAAAGCCGGTAGCCATTTTTAATCCCTGACACCGACAATGGGCCAGATGGCGATTACCGACTAACAGATAATGGCCGCCGACCCCGGCATACCCACTATGAATGGCACGTTGACTCAGATCGCGGGAATTCAGCCGGGCGATAGGAATAAACACTTCCGGCGGCCCGATGTTTAATTGATCAAACCGATCGGGATCAAAGGAAAGAAGGTGAAACTCTTTTATGGGCGTTAACGATCGCAATATATCCGCCAATTTCCGGCCCTGTTCTGCTGGATTCGGGTAGGGTTCTTCTTTCAACTCAATCATTAGGTGGCTCCGGCCACCATAACGATCAACCATTTCGGTAAAAGACGGAACTATAGGATAGCGTGCCCGTAGATCATGAAATGACAACTCACTGATCCGTGCCGGGTCACCGAAAATCCGGGTCAAGTCAGGATCATGACAAATCACGGGCACCAGATCCGAGGTCCAGCGGATGTCAAATTCAATACCCCATACCCCGGCCGCAACTGCCACATCAAAAGCAGGAAAGGTATTTTCAAGGACAAGGCAATTGTCGAATTCACCGCGGTGGGCGACAATCCGGCATGCACTTAATTGGGCAGGGGGCGGTTTCTTTTGCGGCCATTTGGCGAAAAAATGGTCCGCCATTCTATAGCCCCACGCTTCAATCAAATCCTTTAGCCGGGCAGACATTAGTTGACAATGAGCACGGAGATATCCGTGGCTAGATGAATTACCTTTGTTGAGATACTTCCCAAAAACATCTCCCGAACCGGCGAGAGCCCTCTGCGGCCCATAATGATCAGGTCGTATCCTGATCGCGCTTCGGAGACGATATCCTGGGCAACGTCTTCTTTTTTTATCTGGATTTTTATGGTGATATCGTCTGGAGAAAAACCTTTTCCAACCAACTTTTCCTTGGCACCATCAAGGGCCTCCCGAACAATTTTTTTCTTCTGATCCTCCAACGCACAAAAATTGCTTTGCCGTGCCTTAAAATAGGGTGTCAGTGGCGGGCTGTCCATGTTGCAAAGGGCCTTCGTATCCGGGACGACGCTAAAAAAGGTAATCGAAAGATCTCGGACAAAGTTTTCGGCTAAAAAATCCGCCACCCGCCCTCCGTTTTCCGAGTCATCTATCGCCACTAAAACTTTTTTCGCCATCTTTAATGCCTCCTGTTAGGTTCTCATTGTCACCATGCGATATTTTGTGTAAGATCCGCTGGTTTATTAACCGACAATATAGAGATTAGATGGTTTCGTTTAATCCGTCAATAATTATTGGAAACGCTATGAAAATCAACGATCTGTTAATCAAAGCAGTACTTTTTGACTTTGATGGAACCTTAACCCAGCACGGGGGTTTGGATTTTTCCGTCATTAAAAAAACGGTGGGATGCCCCCTCGACATCCCGGTCCTGGAGTTTATTCTGGACATTAAAGACGAGGTGCGCAAACAAAAAGCCAATGCCGATCTGGACGCTTTTGAAACCGCAGGTGCCACAGACTCAATCCCCTGTGAGGGCGCCGAAGCGCTTGTCTGTTTCCTGCGGGAAAATGGCGTTCCGGTAGGAATCCTCAGCCGAAACAGCATGCCTTCCATTGAACGGGCTTTGGAAAACTTTCAGCACCTCAAACCATCCGATTTTGGCTTAATCATTTCCCGGGACGAGCCGATTGAGCCGAAACCACACCCCGCGGGTGTTTTATTGGCCGCCGAGCGCCTGGGGGTTTCACCTGCAAACCTTTTAATGGTCGGTGATTATCTGTTTGACATTGAGGCAGGGAACCGCGCCAAGGCACCAACCGCCTTAATTACCCATGGCGAATCCCCGGATTTTTCCTGCGACCCCGATGTGACCGTGGCAGATATGGCAGAATTAAAAGATTTCATTCGTCTGCACAGGCCAGTACCGCCCGGTAAATTTCCCAACGATTTGCTGCAGGATTATCTTGGCGGGTTTACCTTTGATGACCCGCAACTGCTGATCAAACCGAGTGTCGGAGAAGATACGGCGGCAGTTTCCGTTGAAAATGAAGAAGTACTTGTTCTAAAGTCGGACCCTATCACTTTTGCCACCGATGCCATCGGACATTACGCAGTTCTCGTTAATGCCAATGATATTGCCACAGCCGGTGCGGATCCCCGCTGGCTGTTGACCACCCTTTTGTTTCCCAGTAAGACTACCGCAGCGCAAATCCTCGCAATCTTGGGCGATCTTAAAACCCATTGTAATAACTGGGGCATCACCCTTTGTGGTGGACATACGGAAATTACCGATGCGGTCACCCGCCCGGTTATATGTGGCATGATGGTCGGCACGGTCACAAAGTCAAACTTGATTGACAAACGAAATATTCAGCCGGGTGACCTGATATTGATTACCAAGGCTGTGGCTGTCGAAGGAACCTCTTTGATCGCCCGGGAATTTGACCACCGTCTCGAGGGCATGGGAATGGCACGATCAGAAATCGAGCGCTGCCAGTCGTTTTTAAACCAGATCAGCATTCTGACTGAAGCTAGAATCGCTCAAAAAATACCCGGCGTCTGCGCCATGCATGATGTGACAGAAGGCGGGGTTGCCACCGCTATTTCAGAGCTCGGCATTGCGGGAAAACATTCCCTGAAAATCGATTTGGATAAAATTCCAATTTATCCGGAAACCCAAAAAATATCTGATTTGCTCGGGATTGATCCGCTGGGCTTAATCGGCTCGGGATGCCTGTTGATTTGTTGCCGAAAAGAAGATTGCGCAAGACTGATCGATGAGGTTCAAAAAGCGGATATCAATATCACCATTATCGGAGAGGTCATCGAGTCAGGGGAAGAAATAAAGGCGCTTCGGGGGGATCAAGTGGTAAGCTGGCCCCAATTTGATGCAGATGAGATTACACGGTTGTTCGATTCGGTGTAGGACTTTAGCCCTACGCTTTTTACTATTGATCTGCACTTTTTATTGATAAGTGCTTGCGTTCTTCAAGGGTGTGATCGAGCCAGTCAGGGTCCATTTCAGGGACAGATGACAGCAATAGCTCTGTATACTCATGATGGGGCGGGGAGAAAATAGACAGTTTCGAACCCTGCTCAACGATTTTACCCTGGAGCATCACAATCACTCGGTCCGCGATGGCTTTAACAGTGGCCAGATCATGGGTGATGAACATATACGCCAGTGACAGATCCTGTTGCAAACGGTCAAGCAGCCGCAGTATCCCCTCGGCCACCAACTGATCCAGGGCGGATGTCACTTCATCGCAGATGATAAATTCGGGTTCGGCCGCCAGTGCCCTCGCAATGCTGATACGCTGTTTTTGCCCGCCCGAGAGTTCGCCTGGGAATCGGCCGATAAAATCGTTCGGTTCCAGTTCGATCAAATCGAGTAATTCGCGGATGCGGGCCTCTTTTTTGGCACCTTTCATAACCAGATAAAACGTTAAGGGGCGGCCGATAATATCACGAATGCGCTGGCGCGGGTTGAGTGCTGTATCAGCCATCTGATATATCATCTGGGCCTGGCGTAATTGATCTTTTGTGCGCCGGCGATAGTCTGGGGGAAGGACCTCTCCTTTATAAAATACCTGGCCTTGCTTTGGCGGCAGCAATCCGGTGATGACCCGTGCCGCCGTGCTTTTGCCGCTTCCCGATTCTCCCACTATCGCCACCGTGTGCCCCTTGTGAATTTCAAAAGAGATATCGTGCAGCACCGGCACATCGCCGTAGGCTGCGGTCACGTTTTCTACCTTGCACAAGGGAATAGGCTCAGGAGCAGGTACATCTGCTGTTTTTTTAAATGATCGCACCGCCCAGAGAGACTTGGTATAATTTTCCTGTGGATCCGATAACATCAAACGAGTGCTGGCTTCCTCGACCACCTCTCCATAACGAAGCACGGTGATTTTATCGGCCATCTGGGCCACCACTGCCAAATCATGGGTAATATAAATGGCCGCTGTGTTAAATTGTTCAACGATGTCGCGGATGGTTACCAACACCTCAATCTGTGTAGTAACATCCAGTGCCGTCGTCGGTTCATCAAATATGATCAGGTCGGGCCGGCATGACAGCGCCATGGCTGTCATAGCCCGTTGCAACTGCCCACCTGAGACCTGGTGGGGATAACGAAAACCAATGGTATCTGGGCTCGGCATCTGCAGGCGGGCAAACAGGTCAATGGCATCGGCTTCGGCCTCTGTCTTGGAATTGACACCATGTTCAACCGGTGTTTCAGAGAACTGATCGATCAGCTTATGCACCGGGTTAAACGAAGCAGCCGCACTTTGCGCTACATACGCGATTCTAACGCCGCGCATGGCCCGACGTTCCCGTCGTCGCAATTCCCTCAAATCAACCCCGTCAAAAAGTATTTCACCAGAGGAAATGCGGCAACCAGGCTGTGCATATCCCATAGCGGCCAAACCGATGGTTGATTTCCCGGCCCCCGACTCCCCGATCAATCCGAGGATTTCCCCACGGTCAAGGGTGATATCGACGCCTTTGACGATCGGTATCCAGACATCATCCGTTTGCCCTTCAATACGCAGATCTTTGATTTGAAGCAGCAATTCACTTTTGTTTTTTTCTATAGTAGCCATTATTTCAATCCGCTCGTTTTATGGAGGAACCAGTCAACAACAAAATTGGTCCCAATGGTTAAAAGTGCGATGGCGGCAGCCGGCAGCAACGGGGTAATATCACCGTATGTAATCAGGGTCGCGTTATCGCGCACCATGGAGCCCCAATCAGCCGTGGGCGGCTGAAGGCCCAGCCCCAAAAAACTCAAGCCTGAAATCAGCAGAAAGACAAAACAAAACCGCAGACCGAACTCAGCCACCAGCGGCGGCATGATGTTCGGCAATACTTCCTTAATAGTGATCCAGCCCAGCCGTTCACCCCGCAGCCGCGCCGCTTCAACATAGTCCATCACCACCACATTGAGACTGACCGATCGTGCCAGCCTGAATACCCGGGTGGAGTCGAGCACAGCTATAATGCCGATCAAGACGGGAATAGATGTGCCGAAAATCGTCAACAGGAGAAGGGCAAAGATGAGCTGCGGAATCGCCATCAGGATATCAATGATCCGGCTTAACAACATATCCATCCACCCACCCAGGATCGCTGCAAAAATCCCGGCGACCCCGCCGATGAGAAAGGCGAAAATCGTTGTGACAAAAGCGATGCCGACGGTATTTCGCGCACCGTACAAAAGGCGGGAGAGCATATCCCGGCCCAGATTGTCGGTACCCAAAAGGAACTGTTCCCCCCAAGGCTCATACTCTGAACCGACAATTTCGGATTCGCCGAAGGGGGCAAGTGCCGGGGCAAACAGGGCCGCAAAAACATAAGCAAT
>Ga0056106_100116_pt1 | contig 14144 bp, 21 predicted proteins | sample WorMetcrassitun1_FD_77012 | JGI IMG/M metagenome (GOLD analysis project Ga0056106, IMG submission 77012) | Marine gutless worms symbiont microbial communities from Max Planck institute for Marine Microbiology, Germany - Olavius crassitunicatus.1 ... | reverse complement strand
CCGATAGCAGATTCAAAAACCGTCCAAAGGCCTAAAAACTCCTCGGGGATAACGGCATTTCGGTCTCCCTGGGATAGATCGCGAACCAACCACGAGATCTCCGACAGCCTCTCCGGGTGTCGGCTGTAAGTGCGGGTCAGCTCCTCCAGAAGCGGGATATCCTCACCGTCAGTCAGCCGAGACAACCATTTGACAAACCCGGGACCATTGCCTGAATCAAGTCCGAGCACCAATTCACTGCCCAGCAAGAGCAGAAGGCAACGAATGAATCCATCCTTGTTGTTGATTACGATTTGCAGGATGGCGGTGTTGCGTTTCTCCGGTATGCCAGCAACAGGAAGATTGAGTACAAATCTACCCGTCACATCCAGGTGATTGGTCTTTAGCTCAAATGCGATAAGGCCCGTTGCAGAAGATACGGGGAACTCTCCAAGCCTGATCACGCCACGAGCATCGCTATTCAGAATGTCCACCGCGAAATCTCACGTGACGGTTATCGGCCATGCAGAAGTACTGACGATTACCGTAAGGTGAGGGATTTTTCCAGTCAGCACCAATGCCCACAGTCTCTCCTTCGGTTCCGGTCTGCACCCGATGGACAGAGCTGTTTCTGATATCCGGGAGCGAGCCATTTTAACAGAATCCTCGGCCTCCTGCCGGAGCGCATCAATCTCTGCTTCCTTGTTCATGACGAAATTGACAAGATATTCTTCTAATCCATCAGGACCAAGAATCTCGTCGATACCGTCGACTTTGTTCTTCCTTCCAGCCAGCTCAACCAGAATCTCGATATTCTTCGAGGCGTTCAGCGCCGCGTTGATCACATTCGCTGACCCCATAACCACATGAGTGTAGTCCGAATAGTATCGGGCCTCAAACAGATAGACCTTTGCGTGAAGGCCGGTTACAAGCGGCTGCTCGGTGGCATCGTCTTTCTCGCCATTCTTAGTTTCCGTTGCTTCATCCAAATGAAGGCATTGTGTGAAGAGCTCGAGAGTATTTTTCTTCAGAGCTGATAAAGACTCTGGATGAGAGATGAGAGCATCAGAGATCTTAGTTTTATTCGCCAACGCTCTAAGTGCTACGTCAGAACAGAAGGGCGAGATGATGACCATCCGATTCGCCATGAGCGGTTCCCAGTCAAACCATTTCGTTCTCGGAAGATAAGAAGATCATCTCGTCAAAGCCGTCCGAGAGTTCCCACTGGACTCGGTGCAGTTCATCCGAGAATCGATGAGCTTGTTCAATCCTGCCCGATTCTGTCGTTCCTGCAGCCAGATCAGGAAGCGCCTTGAAGAAATGTGCCAGTGGTTTATTGGATATGGACTTCCGGCCTGCAATCGTGCCTTCGAGTTGAAGGGATAGATCCCAGGACTGATCGGCAGTCATATTTCTGGCCAACACCACCAGGCGATATATCGAGCTACTTTGGCCAGGGCTGACAAAACGAATTGCCCAGACTTTAGGATGGAAGACACCTCCCTCAGGAGTCGTTATCTCGACAACCATGTCTTTCAGAAAGCCAAATAACGGGTTGGGCTTGGCAATCTGTGACACTTGAATCCGACCTCGTTGCACATAGACGGTAATCCGTTTCGAGTGCCTGCGAATGGCTTCAAGTACAGACAACGGGTCAGAACTTGCCTGCCCATCCGATGCCATTAGCGCCAGGTAGGCATGGGCCTCAAGCAGTGGGGCTGGATCCATCGAAAAGATAGTCGTAATGATCTCGTCGAAAATCATTCCCGGTGGAGGAGTTAATGCAGAGGTATAAAGACTTCGGGAGTTTGGATTCAACATTTCTCTTCCCGGTTTACCCCTTGGTGCAAGTTGCTTAAAAGCACCTTCATATTCGGTCGCCGGTAGACCAGCCTCACGACGCCGGAGTACCCACCCCACTGCTCAAATGCTCTTTAGGTTTATGAACCACGAGCGCGAGCCTTTGAGCCTCATCTCCCGTCTTTTGATCAGGTTTATCGCCTCGGCATTCGAAAGGATGTCTTCGAGAGATTTCCGGGTATGGCCGATCCACTGCTGAACAAAAGATCTCGTTTGTGGGGCAATGGTGTGGCCGCGATCCATGATCAATTCCCATAGACGACTCACTGACCAGGCTCTAATCTCCTCCAGGAGAAAATTTGCATTCCATACGTCGAAACTTGCCTAATGCTCAGCGACAAGGTCGTCATGGTTTCGAAGTTTGGCGAGCTGGACATTATACGAAAGTGCTGCTCCGTGCATGGACCAGGAGTTCTCTATGCTGTTCGGAAAAGCGGCCGTAATCCGAGTGCTCCCATATGGGACTTTGGTGTCGGCAGGCTCGCAGTGCAGCGCCAAGAAAGAAAGAAGGCTGTTTGAGCAAGCGGCCTGGATGCGATCCCGGATAAACTCGGCTTCTTCTCGGGATAAAGCGAAGTGCATCATTGAAGGGAATTCTTCCGGAGACGCGGGCGATCGCGGATGTCAACTGAGTGAGGCCATTCACTGTTCAACGTCGATGTCGTCTTCTCGCGCCTTTGCGTCTTTCTCAATAGCCTTCAGGGTATTCCAGCGGCGATAAGTTTCGTCGATGCACCTGTGATATTCGTCCTGCGAGAATTGCGTGAGGCGTATTCCCCAGACACCGAGATCAGCCCAGTAGACGGAGTTAGGCAATCGTTTGAGTCTCTTTCCTGCGGTTTTCCCGAATACGCCAGCCTGATCACCGAAGTCCATCAAAGGTTGAGTCAGATCTCTTTCAAGCTTGTCAGCTTGGATTGCGAAACTCTCTGCAGAGAGTCGTTTCCCTTCCAGGGAATGATAAATCCACGGCATGAAAAGCATGTAGCGGAGACGTGTCTGAATTGTGCTTGCACCAGGAAACAACTGATCGACGAAGCTGTCACGTACAGAGCCTAGCCCAGACTCGTCACAACTTTCTTTTTCTTGAAAAAGCGAGAGAATGAGAAATATGCGTTCTCTCGCTTTTGAGTCGCGGTCAATCCAGGCCAAACTCGACGACACCGGCCATCTCCCTATGCATTCTTTTACTGACTGATTGTTGTATTTTTCGATTAACATGGCTTATGATAAAACATACCGAACACGCATACCTGCCTTTTCGAATACATAATTAGATTTGTGTGCACGATTATAGGGATTTGAAAATAATCCCATCTCCGGCGTCTCAGAGAGTGCATCTAAGATATGGATAATTCGAAATTGCTTCTTGCGCTCCTTTGCCAATTCGATAGCTAGTCGCATTTCTGAAGAGCCTAGCTCGAACATTTCATCGGATCCCTGTGTTGCCTTCACTTCCAGATAATAGGTTTTCCCGTCCTTCTGGATAATAAAATCGCAGCCCAAGCCATCATCGACCTTATTCTTTGGAAATAGGTATAAACTATTCTCCGACTTCCTGTTACTTGGGCCTACATACTCCACCCCGTAGGATCGCTGCAATACACGGTAAGCATGTATCTCTTCCGCTACACCGATGAGTTTCTTCATGGCCTGTGAGATAGTTTTCCTTTGCTTTACGCCAGCCTTACCACCTTCCTTTCCCTTACGCTTTTTACTCCTTTTCTTGCGCCCCAACTCTTCTAACATTAAAGAATCGTCGAGCTGCAAATCTATTACCCGGTTGTCGTCAACGCAAACTGCAATGTGTTCCCATAGTTGTTCGAGGTTATCCTCTGTGTTTTGAAAAGGTTTCCCAGCCACTTGAACAAATTGCTTTTCCACCTCTTTTCTTCTTCTCTGCTTCTCAAGCGCAGGTAACGCGGCCTCCAATTCCTCTTGGCTTAACTCAAGGTACATCAATAACTCTGCCAACGTCTCTGATACCGCAAAACTGTCAATGAATTCCCCTTGTTCTATGCAACCTACAGTCTTAGCAACCTTCTGAAGACAGCGTGACTCATCCCACAACTCCAAATAAATGTCGTTCTTGTCCGCCACCAGAACCCTATTGAGAAGGTCATCAACGCCATGTACCCGCAGACCAAGTGATGTCTGCCCTCGAAGACTCCAGGCAATAGTCATTTGCCTTAGCTTACTGAGCAAACGCTTTAATACTGCTGAATTCGTGGTTTGGATCTCGACCGGATCAAGATCTGGTTCCAGCCCCTTATCTTCTAGAACTTTTGTCAAATCTCTAAGGCTATCTACAGTTGTCAGGCTTTTTGCCAAAATCTCCTCAAGGCCTCTATGCATGAACGCTTCAGTCGCAACCATCATTACGTGAGAAATCTCTATATGCCAATATTTTGCTGCAAACGGATCTGGGTATTCGATCTCATCGATACTCGCATCAATAACCTCGAAATCCTCTTCCAGAACCCCCTTAACCAGCATATATCTTATGATTGCACGTAATAGTCTTCTCGCTTCTGCAATTCAGGTTTTAAACTCATCGCCTGCGTCCTTGTTCTTCAATGGTGAGTCACCAAGCGCAATGAAAACATCGTTCCATTTGCCTAATTGGACTATTGATCCGTACTCGTCACAAAACCTTTCTCCTAAATCCCAGAGTCCTTTTGTATCACGCACAAACTCGAGAATTCTTTCGGCAGATGCTGGTGAGAGCTCATATCCTTCTATTACTCTCCGTAAATCTGCTTCACTTTTTACGACTGCCGCTGCACTAAGGTTCACAGTTGGATCAAAAAGCCGTATCGCTGGAAAGCACAATCGAATCCGTCACGCCAGATCCACGATCCATGTTTACTCTATCTCGGCTAGACGATCACTGGATATATGTACCTCTTGCAACGTGGATACAGCATCTTCGTGAGAAACGCTGAAAATATCAGCAAACTTATTGAAAACAAGCTTGAGGTAAGGCTCGAGATCCGCTCGCCAAATCATTGTCGAGAGCCCCTCGGCCAAGGCATTTGGCTTTTCTATGACATCCTTTGAGCAAAGCAAAATATCCTCTGCTGAATGCCAATATATCTCAACCAGAGTGCGCGTTATAAGTTCTGAGGCAGCCGAGAGACCTACTTCTAGATCACTCACCCATTGAATCTTTGCCTGTCGCAGCACCTCTATACCGGATCTGAACGTTTTGGTACCCGTGCTCCTGCTTTGTCCGCTGGCATAAGCGAATAACGCCAGTATTACCAGCTGGATCCATTCCAACTCTGCCCGCAAGAGTGTTTTATCACCAGAATCGATCCAGTGACCCCCTTGTACCAATGGTGTTACCGATAGTTCTGACGCCAGCCGAATTCCATCCCTATACGCGTGTTTAAATTCTTCTCACAGCCTCTTTGCTTCCTTTGTATCAATTGCGGCGATAGATACGCCATGCAACCCTAGCGCTTTGTGAACCGCTGTCGTCGTGTCAGGAAGGAATAATGGAAACTCTTTATCTGGCCTTCTCCGCTTGAGTGTTGATCCATTTTCCTGAACTATTAATGATGCTGGCATCCCCTCATCACCGTTCGGTTCAAATCGACCCCAAGCTGTTCTGGTCTGATCGAGAAAAACATTGATGTTCGCTATCTCAATTTTTTTCATCAGATAGAGTGTTTGCAAGATCAACAAGTAGTCTTTGATTGGTGTCTGATATTTCAGTATCTGACTCATAGCGCGGAAGCCCTAGCGCAACAAGTGATTCTGTACCGCTCGGGGTTCTTTCAATAAGAGACGCTATTGTTGGGACGAGCGGTCGTAAATGAACGAATTGATGAGCCCCGCCAATTAACGCTTGCAGGGGGATATACCATCTATCCTTAGGACGAAGAGTTTCTATCCCTTCATCCGGTTCTAATACAAGCCACCTTAATTCCTCGAGGGCATAGAGTAATGGCGAATTTGCACGAAAAATATGACGTTCCACGCCAATCTTTTTGATCGAAATTGTCTTCAATCCTGACCATCGAATACCCCACTTTGGCATTGAACTAACGATTACTTTCATCAGTGCGCGTTGGCCTGCTAACTCCATTTTGGCCAGCCGATCCAGCCCAGTAACTCCAAAAATTTGCTGAATCTCGCAGGCAAACTCCTCTGAATAATTTGGCTCTAAGGAGCCGGAAACCATATCCCTATATGATTTTCATATATCTGATGAAAAAAGTGGTGGCGGTTTTTTCGATAATTCTACCTTCCGCCACCCAGCTATTATAATAGTTGGGAACCAATCGGAACTCTGCATTGGTTCCAGACGAAGCCCATCAAATACACCAGCCCTCAATAAAAAGTCTCGTATCGCATCAGTTAGCCCACCCCATCTATCATCACCAGGCGGAATCAGAAGACGTGCGTGCGCCTTTTTCGCATTTTCTGAATTCTCGAGTTGCTTAAATACTCATTCACGTACTCGCCAGCAGTTCCCGGCCACCCTGGCCCAAACATCGTTTCATGGAGCTGAAACCATCCGCCCAGACAATGGGCTGGTAACCGCCAAACGAGCTTGAAAGTGTCATCACTTGCTTGGCGAGCGCTTCTTAATAGCCGTACGTCACATACAAGGATGTCTTTGTACAAATCAGACCCTGGTGTGCCAAAAGTGATGGGGAGTGATGGCGTAGCTTCAACAAGAACGCTTCTTAGTATCTGCTCTACACCAAAGCTTTCAACCAATCTTGTGGAGAGAAAAGCGTGAACTGCTATAGTCCTTACTCCCACCTTTGTGTCGGGTTCGTGGATACGGATGACTTCGTTTAAAAATGCGACGCGATCACACAATCTTTCTGAGGCATCCTCAACGGCCACTTCAGACTCTACTTCGTCATCTGCCCCACCCATTCTCGGCCGAAAAAATACGGAACATGTTTTGTCATTTGCGTGCAGTTCTCCATCTGTACCGAGTAGTACCTTGCGCCCGTTCAAAGGTCTTGCATCACTACCAAAGACCTTGGCGACATCTTGCCAAAAGGATGTCAGGTCCGAGTTTTCTTGCTGGTAAATGCAGTGTACTACCCTTTTCACTGTCTTACTGATTTGTTCATCCGTGCCGTATGGATCAATACCCAAAGCATCAAATAGAGTCTCTATTCGCTGCGATCGAGCGTAGATACCCTCAGTAAACAACGAATACGTGGCGAATGTTCGAAACAATGACTTCGTCAGCACGGATAATCCTTCTAGCTTTGGCGGCAGACGAGTCACGGCTATAGACTGTCAGCCAGAATCAGACAAACAGATGTGGAGATCCTTGAGATTCAGCCCACGTCGCGTTATTGCCTCTAAAATTGATTTCCACCACCGATCACCTGAGCCACCATCTAAAGGGAGACAGGAGATCGATGATTGCAATGGCTTCACTCCGTAGTGCATCAAGCTTTCAACTACAGCATCTACCGCCAACATCGCGAGATGTTTCATCAATAACTGATTAATGTTCTGACTAAAATCTACAAAAGTTCTACTCATATCCACGAAAAATGAGGCACTCAGATGAGCAGAGCTTCCGCTATGCACGTCTGCCGGGAAATAGATATTCAAGTTTCCAGGGAAATCAGCAACTCCTATGAGGATAGCGAGAGCAATCGTTGCCTCTCGTATCTTTGGCCATTTTCCTGGCAGATCACGAACTGCATTGACTATCGTTTCCGTCTCTGATTTTTGGCTGCCTCCACCGATTTCTCGTGTCCACTGGAGGTAACGTGCCTTACTGATGGTTTCATTGCCATCAGTAAGGCTTTGGCTATGAATGATGATCTCATCTCCGGACGAACCAGAGTCAGAGAGAACGAATTGTTTGCGGGAGAAAATAATGGAATTGCTATTATTAATAACGCTTAGTTTTGCAACTAGATCTAGAAACAAAACTGTCTAGGGTGTCAGTTCCGCGAGTTTTTACTCAACTTTTTCGAGTATGGATTTGTTTACCAGCGGCAATCGAATTACTGTTGAAAAACCGCTTTTTTCGAATTCGATGATTCTCTGCATCAAGCCTGTTTCAACTGGCAAAGGCAGAGCATACGGCGAAAGATATGCTAATTCTCCACTAAGCCATGGCTCGTCTACTTGAATGCTGATTTCTCGTAGAGAAATCAGCATTTCTTCGCCCCAGTTAACTAGGTTCGTTCTATCACCGATAGGCGCTAGGACCTGTCGGTCGTCTGAGAACAGCGATAAAATTGGCTGAATAAATATGTCGGTGACGTGCGGATCGAATCGAAAGCAGTATCCATCGTAAGTGCTACTGCTGCGGGAAACACGTGAGTATATTTCCGGTGCCTTTGAAATTTCCAATACGTTACGAAATCCAATCTTTTTATTACCGATAGATTTCTGTGGATCTTTATCATTCTGCCCAAGATTCGAAATGGCTTTAAAGTTCGAATCGGTAAATGGTTGGCCATCATTGGCCACGTACAGTGTTCCGCCATCTCCTTCAGTGCTGTTTAAAAGAATTGTAATTCGTTGAATGGAATCTTCCTGATTCGACAAAAGGGCGTCATGCACATTCTACAGTAACTCCACCAGGTATCTTCCGCGATACTGGCGCTCTACCTGCTCCGTTAAGTTGTGAAGGCTCCTGTACCTCTGAATGTGCCATTTGACAACTCATTGAGAAAACTGCGAATCTCCTCTAATGTTTTGGCAATTATTGTTTTATCGGATAACATTGTGGTGGATTGTTCTTACCACAATGTTGGCCCATTATTGTTTCTGTGCCTGTTTAAAATTCCCCTTCTCTCACCTGCTGTTTATCACTAACTATTTTCTTAATAAAATTCGGTGAAACCGGCTCATTATCCGCCATCATACTCTCACCTTTTTTAGCTTTTTTGCCGCCACACTATCCAGGCCCACCAGTTTCTCTGCACCTTCCAGTGCCTTCTTCTGGTCAGCTGCGTAATACTCGAACCAGGGTAAGCCGACGTCGATGTATTGCTTTGCGGCCGGAGGTTCAACTGGAGGTTCAGTCCCAGTTACCACAAAGAACTGAAGACTATTGAGGATATGCGCAAAACAGCGTGATCGTGTGGACTGTTCCAAGACATCGAAGCCGTAATCGTCCTCATAGATCTCCTGACGCATCAAACCACCAGGCGCAAGATTCATGTTCGCCATTGGCTTTGCAAGGCTATGACAGGCATCTTCCATAAATATTCACTGCTGCTTATAGCGTTCCTCATAGATTGCCGCTTTCATTGGATAGACCGCGACCTGCAGACCACCATGTTGCGCTTCACCTGTTAGTTGTTCTTCGACGGTGTATCCCTCCCCTAACGGCATGACGACAAACTGGCGGATTAGCCACTTGTCGACACAAAAGCCAACAAGCCAGGGTCGGTCAGGCACTACCAGGTAATCATGTGGTTTTTTTCGACAGTTCATTTTTCCAGCTCTCCCCGGTCAATGCATCGATTTTTCCAGTGACCACCTTTACCGCCATTGGGTAATCGCCATGGAAATTGATCCACATGGCTTCTGCCTGGTGCATCGGGAGAAACACACCATCGTGATCGTTCTAAGCTGTCGGCACCATGTCTGAGTAGTCGTCAACATGGTTCAGGCCGAAACGTCTCGGTCCCGGTGGCAGCGGGTATTCTCGATTGTCGTCTGGTATACGGAGGGTGCACTGGAACTTAATCCGACACACCGCATCTTCGTGTATCGGATGATCAGCTGATCATTTTTAAGCTTTATCATTTTCGTTTTCGCGTATCCTGTATCTAATCCCTACCAGTTCTCACCTCGAATCTCCCGAACGACCTTTAATATGGCGTGGTCCGGTGCCTCTTTAAGCTGACGCAACAGATCAGCGAACAGTTGCGACCGATGCAGAATGATCGCTTGCAGGTCGCTGAATACCTTTCCCGCCATGGCAAGCAGAAGGTCGGTATTCTCGCCCAACTCACGCGCCAGCCGCCGAATGGTGTCCTCGGATGGTGACGTCATCTGTTCGCGCTCAATCTTGCTCAGGTAAGCCGGCTCGACCCAGATGCGTTGAGCAACCTGGCCCGGACGGAGAACGCCAGGTCCTCGCTACGGCGCCGCTCACGAACCTCACGAACATACTTTCCAAAAGTCATGTGTACTACGCAGTACACGCTTCTCATTTTGTCAAAGCAAAATGTCTTAATCAACTAGCTTGCACTCGCCTGCAAGGCGATCCAGTACATTCAGGAACGTCGGCTCGTAGACTTCATCCACATGATTCGAATTCCACAATCCAGACTGCTTAACCTTCTCACGATTACTGAGTCGTCCAAGCCAGTTGCCGGACGGCGGGTCAATCGCGGTACCTCGATAGTTACTCAATAATGCGATGGAATTTCGCTCGATATAACCGCGAAGGCTTCCTGGGCCAGGAGCATCTTCGATGGGAATCCACAACAGCTTCATAGCGCCAAGCATCTTGCTAACTACCTGCTCAACCGGTTGCTCCAAAGATTTGACCTGTTCTCGCTCTCCAGCCACAATCGTGCAGCCGCCTTTCCCGCGTCTCCACCAACGCCCCGGGCTGGAGCGTCCACTCCATATCTGACTATCAAAGCCTGACCAGTCAGTAGGCGAAAGATCGATCCCCGGTGATTACCACTGTCACTGCGCCGGACACCACGGTGCTGGGATAGCCGATTCCAAAGTGTGGTCCCGGAGCCGTACTTGAGTACGTGCGTACCGACCCGTGCCACTCTAGTCCCGGCGACTCCGGATTGCGCACGCTTCTCTCCCCTTTCAAATAAGAAATAGGTCACGCATTGTGCCCAATTCTGACGCCCGTCGCAATCTCGCTGCAATCTCTTACCTCCACACCGCCGTTCCAAGGCTTGGAGAATCTCGTAAAACATCACCAAGTTATCGAACCAGCTCATTATTCCGTGTTCCTTTTGAGCTATCGCAACTGCTTTCCAATACGCATCACATCAAGGGGTATTTCGACGGTCAAGTCATTATCCCGGATCGCGTTCACCAGAAATTCGCGGTAGCGTGCACCTGTCAGGATCATCATCAGATCAACGCCTTTGAGGTGAGGCTGAAGCTGTCTGATCACTTTGGGTGTCAAGCCCCGACGGGTCCGATATACGCATGATGTTCAGGGTTCTCTCATAGGAAGTAATAACAGCCTGAGGGAAATCAATCCGTACTCAGCCGAGAGAATGAACCACTCGCCACCGGCCTATTTCAAATACGCTCGTGCTTTGTGGGACCAATCCGATATGTAAAGGTCCCTCGCTGCTGTCTGGTGGTCTCTTTTAAGAGAAACACACGACACAAGATGAACGGTTTTCACAATCTCTGATACGAAGATTTCACCCTACCAACAACACTGCTCATCCGTTTGACCCTAGCTGTTGCAACACCACTTCCCCGTGGTGAGCCCAGTTGATCACGACACCAAGCACAGTTTTTCCCTCCTTCGAAAGTGCCGCCGCATAGGACTTGAGCTGGGCGCGATAACCTCCGAATGCTTGGGCCGGCTCATCAACCTGATCGGACTTGTGGCCGATCACCTAAAGACCTTGCGGAGTTTCCACAATCAGGTCGGCCATTCCAGATACAACCGCACCCCTTATTGTCGAACGCCAGAACAGGCCATTCGTGCAGTACTGATTTCGTATTGAAGTAAGTTTCCATCCAGGTCTCGAACTGACCCACGGCGGCGGTGATCTTTTCCAGTTCATCCGGCTCGATCACCACCCCGGTAATCTGAGTGATTCGCTTCTTGAGATCAGGTTTCGCACCCAACACCTCGAAGCATCGGTGAATGAAGGTTCCGAGACCCATCTCTGTCAGGCCGGCATCAACCTCCAATCCTTCGCCGTACCGCTCAACGATCAAACCTGCCTCACCCTCGATATCCGTCCCCGCCTCGGTTTTCGATGGCGTCCGGCTGTCCGGGGTAGCCATCTCCTGGAGAAGGCCTGGTTGGATCGCCCGGCGACCCGTGACTGGCAATTTCTAGTCTTCTGGAACAGAATCAATATCGAGATCATCCGGAAGTTCTGTTTGTCCATCAACTGCGGTACATAGAAAATCCTGTTCGCCGACTCGGATCATGTCCTCGTCCAAAGTGAGATCGCAATCTCCGGTCAATATCGACCAATAGGCAGTGTTATCCTTGCCGACAAGATACCCAGGCCACTCCAAGACCAGCTTGTTCCGAACCCGAGTCAGCGCAACGTGCAGTAACCGCCGTATCACGGTTTCTTCGGCATCATGGGGCTAGGTCAGGAACCGATCATTCGTCTCAGTGGCAGCAAACGCCGGGGCGTACTAGATCCTGGCATGCCCGAGCAATCGCGACAATCCGCCGAAGGCGATATAACCCAATTCGACGTTGGGTAACCGAGCCTTGATATCTCGGTCAAGTCCACAAACCGCGACTACCGGTCACTCTCGTCCATTGGAACCATGCCGGGTCGTGAGCACGATCGCGTTCTCATCCAGCACCCGATGGTCCGACTGCTTGTCGCCATCCTTTTCCTCTACCTTGGTGGTCGTCCAGGCAAGAAAGGTCTGAATCCCGGAGTCGTGGAACCCGTTGTTAGCCAGCGCTTCACGGTTAGCGTCCATGAACTCGCCAGCCTCCGCCAGCAGGCGCAGCAGGTTCGCTCGAGCCTGCTCTCCATCTGGCCAGAGTGTCACGACGTTGAACAGGTCCATGAAGCGGATCACGTTCGCGACCAGCGCATAAACAGTTCGCTCGACTGCACCCTCGGCCAGTTCGTTAAACTTGATAAGCAACGGCTCGTTGGTACGACCTTGATCCATCAGCTGGGTTAACGCGTCCTGAAGGCCAAGTGACCCCAGTTCAGTCACTGTCAAGTACAGTGCCGCATGCCGATCCGCGTGGTTGGTCGGACAAAGCGCCGCGACATCGCCTCCTCGAAGTCGCCGGAGTTTTTTCGTTCACCGATCCACAATCTGTTGGTCGCTATCGTCGAGCAATGCCTTCAAACGCTCGCCCACGGCAACAGCGCGTATGGCGTGCTGAACACCCCTGGCTTTCTTCGGAAACGACACCACGTCGAGCGGTACGAGATGACTGTCCTCGCTCTGCGGATCCAAAGCAACGTAGTCTTCGCGGAGCAGGCCCGAACCGAGCGCATTGATGAAATCCGTCAGCTGGGGTTAAGGGCGCCAGTTCCGGGTTAACGGACGAGATGCCTCCGGATGTTGATTTATCAAGGCCTCGAACAACCGCGGATCCGCTCCATGGAATCCCATGATGGCCTGCTTCAGATCGCCGACCACCAGGCGGTTCACTCGCCCGCCCTACCAGTGCTTGTAGCACATCGTGACGCGACCGAAGCAGCTGTCATGCCATGACGATCATGTCGCTGTAGTTGACCAATCCAGCTTCGTGCTTGGCCGCGGCGTAGTGGGCCAGCATCTCCTGACCTGTGGACAAGAGTGCCTGGACATGCGCATGCGCCAGCAGGCTTGGGTGGCGCGGTAACTCGTTTGCCGCCGCCATAACTGCAGACGACAGGGTGTCATAGCTTTCCAGCAGTTCCGCCCCTCGCTTCGACTGCCGCAACTCACGCAGGCTCTTCCAGAGTTTTCAGTCCCTGCCTAGGGCATCCTCGTTGAGAGTCAGATTCAGATCCTGAAAGTCGTTGAGAAATGCCCTGGTCGCGGTGACGCTGGTTTTGTACTCCCCGATCGAGACTTTCCGGATACGCCTCGAGCAAGGCCGTGACGCTTTGTTGTATGGCAGCACTCAGCTGATCATCATCGGCTGTCGGCCCGTAACGCTCTGAGATCCATGCAGCAGCCTGTGCGGCATAGACATCGGTAGTAGTCCTGCCAACCCAGTGACCATAACAGCTTCACGATGTGCAGCAAGTCATCGCGGAATACGTCTTCTGCACTTCGACTCGAGTTGTAGTCATAGATGTAACCGAACGCAGTGAGATCAGATAGGATCTCACTGCTTTGTCGGTGCGTGCCAACGCCAGGTGAATCAAAGCATTTTTCTCGTCTTCGTTGAGCAGACGTGGTTGAGGTGATGAACCCGCCTCAAAGGCAAGTTCGGTCAGTAGCCGCAGTCCGAAACCGTGAATAGTGAAGATATAAGTCTGGTCAAGTCGCAGCGCATCTTCTGCACGCCCCATGCCAAGCAGTTTGGTGCTAATACGTTCCCGAAGCTCAGCGGCGGCTGTCTCGGTAAAGGTCACCGCCACGATCTGTTCCGACGCAACCAGGCCGTCACAAACCAAATCTCCCAATCGCTGCTGGATTGTGTAGGTTTT